>Ga0123357_10000508_pt1 | contig 37912 bp, 21 predicted proteins | sample TergutEmb28metaG_FD_89873 | JGI IMG/M metagenome (GOLD analysis project Ga0123357, IMG submission 89873) | Embiratermes neotenicus P4 segment gut microbial communities from Petit-Saut dam, French Guiana - Emb289 P4 | ecosystem: Host-associated > Arthropoda: Insects > Digestive system > Gut ... | reverse complement strand
TTTTATCTCCCCCCCCCCCCCCCCAATTTCTGCTAGAGACGGTGGCCGTGATGGTGTCTACACATGACCTTTGACTAAATCTGAAACATTTCACTACGTGTGTCGCGTTTTAAATTTTTATAGCTGTGTAGGTGCGTTAAATGTAGCAGTCCATAAATATCTGAATGCTTTGAATTCTAAGGAGAAACATAATAAATTTGTTTATTCATTTCCGAAATAGTGTCGCTTTTTTTTCGGAGGTTCCCAAGTTCCGGCCGTTTGTTGTTCTGTTAAGAGTAGTTTGGTTGTTGAAGATGAGTGTGGAGCATTTGTGTAATGATACGGACAGGGAAAATCCGAAGAGCAAAATTAATGCACGTTATATGTAAATATTCAGTTCGTACCGCACGGAGAAGAGAGTTTGATTCCATTATAAAGGCCATTCGGTGACATCTGTGTAGGGTAACAATTTCTGTTGATTGTAAGAACCATACGGATCACATAAAGTACACTGTGTGGGATAAACGCAGAGTTTTTGGGTTACACATAACCATTTGTGTAGTAATTACTAGGGTTTGTTAGATTAACCAGTCTTGAAGATTCTGTAGTATTTTTATTGTTTGTTGTTTTGGCAAGTTCTCGTCAGATTAGAATTTAGTGTTCTGACTGAGCGGGAGTTGATAATGCAATGCCGAAACTGTGCGTGTTATAGCTCCCCTCCGAAAGTATATTTATTATGTACAGTTTACGCGGTCGTATCTGAACTTACGACGAATTACTTTACGTCATTTAACACGTCTACTTCTAACTAGGTTGGTACTGTAATTTGAGGATCTTCACGTCTTTGTGGTGAAAATAAAAGTCTTCTTGGATATGACGCGGCATTGATGGGAATTTATTTAGGGATGTTTCGGAGGAACACGTTACCACCATCCCAGGGTACCCTTTTTACGAATTATCAGTCAACACCGCAATTTGTCCTAGGCTGGCATTTTTATAAGAGCGATGAAATTATTTTATGAGTTCTCAGTCACCCTGCCAAGCTGGTAACTCTCAAGGGAGGTGGAAGGTTGGGATGCCAGTATTGAATTCTCTTTTTCCTGTTTTCAAGTAACAATACTGCTTTGTAGCTTCGGTGATTGATGAATGAAACACACATGAGGGACAGTGGTTGAATGATCCTGACAAGGAAGTCGAAGTACTTAGAGAAAAAAACCTGTTCCCCGTGCCACTTTACCCACCACAAATCCCACGTGGACTGCCTTGCGATTGAAACCGGTCCTTCGCCACGAGAGGGCGGCAACTAACCACCTGAGTCATGACACTGTTGGATGAATTGTCGCTAGCATTTAAACAAACTAAACAGTATCATGTTGATACGTCATGGGTCAGTCGTCAACCTTGAGGTTCATTTGAATTCCAACCCCCGCCAGATATGCTGCTGGAATACAGATGCCGTCCCTTTCCGTACGCTGCGCATAATTTTATTCCTGATGCAAATTCGATATAACGCCTGTCGTTTAGAAGCAATTTGGGCCCAATTGAAGTGCTTATGGCTTATTGAAGACGTGACCGGTTGAAATGTCGTCAGGGGATTTCCACTGTTATGATGTTTTTGTCTCTTTTCTCAGTCCTTCTTGTTAAAACTGCAATAATACCTTAAATTTGGCAGCGACCTCTTCCTTACACACCCTTTTCCGCATTCTTCGTCGCCGTCTTCTTCTTCTGTGGCGCCACAGCCCAAATCGGGACTGGGCCGCCTCATTTTCCGGTTTCTAGATCACACACAATTAAGACACACCCAATAGGACTCCTCTGAACGAGTTATCAATCTGTCGCAGAGGCCGCTACGTACACAACACACAAGAAACACGAAAGACAAACACCCATACCCTCATCAAGATTCGAACTCGCAATCCCAGCAGTGAAGCGGCCGCACACCCAAACCTTAGGCCGCAAGGTCACTGGGATCGACCGTTTTCCAGTGTATTATTCGGCATTTTCATTAAATAAATGGTCAATGTGATGTGCGTTACTGAAAGCGTCGCTAAATACCAAACTACCAAGACAACTATTATATTTTTTTAAACGTCCGTCATTTTATTTCAAGGTAATAACAATATTTTCTATTTCTACGCCACAGGCCGACCTTTTACGTGCCGCAAAACACTGTAATTTAGCGGAAAGTTCACGGCGATTCGGTAAATTGTCAATATCAATATCCTTTGTTTCGCACGAACTGCGACGTGTTTACAGTTCCCCTCCTGGTTATAAACCCAGAGCGTGATGGTCATATCGTTTGGACCACATTCAAGTACTGGTTCAGAATCACAAAATTCCCATTCCACTTACGAGCATGTGAACAAATATTACATTTTCATTCGTGCTTCTGACAGCCTAAACTTTACAACGTAGACATCTCTCGGAAATATATGTTTTTTTTTCAAAGTACCTTGATTCTTATGGTGCGTATGCAATACTGCCAACTTTCTTCCTTGGAAAATAAAGATTGCTGTTCTTGTGCCCCACTTCTATGAAACTGGATTTCCTCACACCTATTTCTGCAGATAAAAAAGGAGAAACAAAAGAGCAATGTGTACAATCTCTTCGAGTTTTTTCCCCTAAAACTAACAGTTTTTATTTACACTTCTCCACTATTATTATTATTGTTGTTATTGTTATTGTTGTTGGCATCAGTAGTGGTGGCGGTGGTGATGATGGTGGTGGTGGTGGTGGTGGTTGTGGTGATGGTAGTGGTGGTGGTTGTGGTGGTAGTAAGTTCGAGAGCGTGTCGGACTAGCAGACCGATGTACACTGTAAGTATTCTCTGCGGACTTCGAACACGGGGGTTTTAATTTTCCTGAATTTAAGTAGATTTTCCTACTGCTTTGCAAATAGTCTTTCCCTGTCGGAGAGACTTGAAGATTAATGCTTCACGCAGATCGTCTGATTGTGCGACACAAAGCCGGAGCAGCAATGCTGTTCTGATCCTGTAACAAAGTGAAATGGTAACATCCAGTACTTGGAGCAAACCGGTTCTACAAGATTTTGTCTAGACGATAGAATTATCATGGTACGGCCATCGGAATGCCATGTATGACGGAACAATTTCCAATTTCATCCGGTATACATTACTTTCCTCTTGAGTTCCCACCGTGCTTAGGATAATTTCACGCCTTAGGTAGATTTTAGAGTAAGTGAATCTTTATATCGCTGCTAGAGCTGGTTCGCGTAACTTCGCTTGGCAGAACTGCCAGCTTAATTTTTTCAAACACGCCATGTTAATTTAGAGTAAACAGAAGTAGGTATGTGATTACAAACTCAAACATTTAATGTCAGACTCGACGCACTTTACGGACTTTTTAATTCGTGACATGCTGCCGGTCACGGTGCTCCGTGGTTCATGTATGTATTTAAGGATACTATAAGTTTACAATTGCTCCGACATGAGGAGTACTTGGAAAATAAACCCAAGCCTCATTCAGTGGTTAATACGCCATTGACGAGTTCATACTTCATTGAAGGGTTAATACGACAAAGCGGTTGTTGTGATAGCAGTAATAGTGTTTACTTTAACCCACTATTACTCTATTTTCACACCAAATATTTACTAACATGCCTTTTCCAAATACGTACCGACAGTAAATTACAATATTTTACGAATGTTATGTAGTAAAACTAAAGCCAGAATGGAAAACAGCATGGAGATTAATGCACCCTTCCAATACAAGTAAATGAATAATGTGACTTGATCACTCGTGCATTATAATACAGTTAATTCCAAGTGATAAGCAAATCTAAAAATATTGTGTGCTTTTTGGAGATGTGTGTTCTTGGTGGATACATACAAGTAGAAATGCCTGATAGGACATTATCTTCCGCGCCTACCTTGCTTTGTACATCATGGCAAGTCGAGTGTGAAGTGCGCCTGACTTACGAACCGGTTTAATTAGGAAAGCGGCCTGACATCACGATTGTCTTTGATTAAAACGTTTCTGGAGTGTCCAGTTTTGTATCCACTAATGATGCCCGGCCGTTACATTCTTCAGAAATTGGTGAACAGGCTAACGTAGAAATTGGTCTGGAAGTATCTTCATTTGCACGATAGCAAAACCCTTGACAAAGCCATTTTTGTAACAAGAGGACAGAATATGTTTGAAAATGTTTACAAATATAAATACACTGGAAAATAAATAAGAAACAAAAGTGAGGTTTGTGGTGACATAAGGAGATGTCTTTATTACTCATTTCACGAACTTTCATAGTTAGGTATAGTTCCAACGCATTCGTTTTTCATACGTAACACAGTGGGGTTTTCGTTGTTGTGTACAATCGTGAAACGTGTTTTGTGACATTCATGGAAAAAGGAACGCTGCAGTAATTTTAAAACTTTGTTCGGGAAATTATTCGACGTAAAATCATGGAAGTTTTTTAAGTGAGTATCGCTACATACATAAGAAGGAAGATTTGGTTAAAATCGGACAGAAATATCGGAATTGTAAATTAAAACCTCAGTACATTTTATTTTTGCTGGTGACAGATTCGTCATTGAAGCATTATTGTACAGCACTCACTGTTTTTATATTTTTAACAGTGACTGGTAGCTCAACAATATACACAGAACACACTGCTGCCTTCCCACTGTAGAAGTGGTTTTGTGTAGGTACTCTTTTTTAAATAAAGGAATTACGATCTGGTCCCGGTTGGCGGTTGTGATCTGAAAGCCCAAGATGATAGACGTACCTGGCATTGTGATAGATAAATACAGCAATTAAAGGCTTCGGGAACACTGATGTCCCCATTGGTGGATGCAGCCTAAAATTGCCATCTTCCGTCGTTCTAGATCTGTAATTTCAAAGTCCGAATGTTCATCACTTCTGATGCCGAAGCCTACCGTTGGACCAGTTCCATTCGCCTCCGATTCTTACAAACTGTCTATTTGAGATCCATCTTAATATTATCCTTTTCTCGCTTCCTTAGTTTTTCCGAGTGTCTTCCTGTCATAATTTCATCATCATTCTGGTATATACAGTAAGTACAATTGTTGCATATGAACTGCCAGAAGGACAGGAATTATGAAATGCCATAGTCTGTGTTGCTATGCATAACACTTCACATACCTAAAACAATAGGGATAATTATGCAATCTGCATAACAATGTTAAATACTGAAAGCGCCGTACTTGGACAGTGCTAGGAGTTGTATATTTACATGAGCTTGTAAACGACAGAATGACGCAAGGGATGTGAATATTACTGTGCTTAATAAATCTAAATAGCGGTTCATACACCACTGCAAATGCTGGTATGTGGTACTGACATGTTAGTGGTCTGCTGTTTGAAAATTTAATAAGGTCAGAGTATACACAATTGTATGTGTTCAACTTGTTTTGAATGGGTGTGAAACTTGGTTTATTTTCATCGCAAGGGAATGACATATTTTGAAGGCCATAAAGTTGCAACCAGCTATGTACACTACAGTCAGGTAGTTCCAGCAGCATTGTAGTACATAGTTGGCTGCAACATTGTGGTTGAATACGGATGTACGTAGGAGTAATGCAATATCGGAGAACAGTTTGAAGGTGTTTGATTTCAGATCGCAAAGTCAGTTGGGCATGAATATTTGGATCTAAAAGCAAGTAACAGGAGGGGGGAGAAACCGCGTAATTTATATTGTTAGGGTGATCAAATAGTAGGGATGAGATGGGTTGGAAATGTAGGGTGAATTGCAAAGATGAGAAGTATACGTAAAACTTCAGTCGAAAACCCCGAGGAAATAGATCACTTGGGAGATCTAGGAATAGGTGGTAGTAAAATATTCAACTTTTTAAAATATAATATTTAACTATGCAAATTTGATTTATCTGACTCAGTATAGGTTCCACGACACGTTCTTTTGAATACGGTCAAGACAGTTGAGGTTGCACAAAAGGCGGGGAATTCCTTGATGAGCTTGTCGACTGTCACTTTCCCAGAGGTTGTGTGCAGTGAGTTTACCTCGTTTCTTTGTGGGGAGGAATTGTAATTGAAAGAATTGCTCAAAATAAAACCTTTGTTGTAGAACGTTTGACTTTCCAGCGAAGATATCTATATACATATGTATCTTTGAAAATTAAATTAAGATTTCTGATTCTTACACTTCACATCTCTCCCGAAGTGTCCAGTCAATACCTGCTAATGTAATAGGGAGACTGGTTACTTCAGTTTCCGTACATAACAGAACTGTGTTAGGGGCTATATCAAAATTTTGCATATGAACATGTATTGCATAGTTCATTCAAAAGTTAAAAGAGTTTCAGTTACACAGCAAGAGATGATACGCGGTTAATGGATTAGTGTGTAGACTTTCATCTGGAAAGGTTAATGGCCCTGCCCTAAATGTGAACACAATAAGATGCCACTCTTACTAAGTAAACCTACCAACCACGAATTTCTCAACCGAATGCCGGTTAAATTAATTCTCACTCAGAGGATATTAGCTGTTGTTACAGTAGACAGTTGAAGGTAAATGACAGAGTTGCAACATTACGTACTTCTTTCTGCTAAGAGGCACTGAACTGGAAATACAAATTCATTTTATGCTCGGCAATTCTACGTTTTAGTTTTATTATAAATGTTTTATTTATTAAATCCACTGTGAATTTCTTCTCCCATTCGGAATGTTTCTAAGAATATTCGTACGTGAACGTCCCGTTGAATGATTAATGATCGTACATTTTATTGCTGGATTAGATTCTTAGTCCGGTGGCTAGGTATCCTGATGGTTTTAAGTGCGTTCACATTGTCGCGAAAAACGCCTAATAGCTTCGTCATGTCCTTCCGTCCAAATGTATCAGCACGTTTTCCAGGATGGATTTCTGTGATATTTGGTATTTGGAACTTTCATAAAACTCTGTCGAAAAATTGGACAAAAATATCGGGCACTTTACATGGAGACCTAAGTACTTCTTATTGTTACCGGCAGCATGAATTTGCGATAACACAGTTTTGTGCAACACTGAATATTTTTGTATTGTTGATATTGACATGTAGCTGAACAGTGCATGCAGAACGCATGTTGCGTTTCCATCACAAGAATGGTTACGCGAACGTGTCACAATGTTAAGTTGTACCTACGTTACGTATCTTGTTTTACAGGTCCCTGTAGTGCTGGGTTAGTAATTTAAAACAACCCACGCCCTGTTCCCCGTCCTGCCCAATACACCATAGTCATTTTCCCGCTTCAGAAAATACCATTAAATAAAGTGGGTAACGTTAGAATTGTTTTGTGACGTGCGCCTGATATAGGGTTGCGGAGCTTGTTTCGGAACTTCCGAACATTCCTCTATTTGTGAGGTATGGTTTGCGACCGCAGGCTTCAAAATTTGTTTCGTTTCTCCATTCGTTAGAAGTTAAGAACGTAGCTTTATAAAGAGTCTTCAAAGTTTCTTTTATACTAATGTTAGAAGAAGTCCTGTACTCGAAATTAATACATTTTAAAAGAAATCAATGATTCGTATAGAAGCTGTGTAGTCTTAGTTGACAGAGTCGTTCAGTAACCCGCTTAAAGAGAAATTTGTAAGTGACAGAGGCAATAATTGTCTCCACGTTTTGCTACAATCGTACTTCCTGCTCGGCAAAATAATTATATCAGATTGATATGCTTATACCATGTTCGCATATTATGTATATACTACAGCATTTTACAAGGGGTGCGATTGTCAACATGTTTTGATTAACTCTCTTTAGTTTGCCGTAGTTAATTCTATTATAAATGACAGAATTATTGCGTAGGTTGCTTATGTCATCTATTGGCCATATTCCTATCCATCCTCCGTGCTTGTTTAAATAAATTGCGAATTGTGCCGTCAAATTGGAAATATATTTCCGTTTTTAGACTATGGATAGTCATCAAACGCTAGAGGGTGTTTAAATTGGTTTCTTCGTGTATGGGTCCGTTATGGGAATGGTTCGTCAAATATTGGTAAAAATCCCATATTTGCAACGAACCAAAATACTGTCCGGTGGACGTTGCATTGTTCCATGCGGACAGAAGGGTGTACAGACAGATGTGACTACTAATAGTCACTCTTCAAACTGCTTTGTGAACGCACCTGATAACAAAGAGCTGGAATATATCAGGTTTCTTTTGGTACGGTGTGACGTTTAGCTGGAAGCTGTAGGCTATAATAGTATCAAAACTGGAGCAAAGAATGGCTAAGCCATTTCGACAACTTCCACTTTTATTGACGCTGCTTAGGTCCGCCTTGGCCATATCACTTTCACTGACTGTGCTCTACAGAGTATCGTGCTTCCTACATTAGCTGTACCATTAGATAGGCTGGCAGCATATCAGATCATTTTAATTGAAGTGCTGGAGGAATATACTGATATTTCGGATCGAATCTCACCTGTAATTAGGGCCACACCTGAAGTCATCTTGTTTATTGTTTCGTTATTGTATTCTAATCAAGTGACAATGAGTGTCTTCGAGATAATACACTTGAACCTTAGTGAACACTTGTATACTTTTAGCCTACTTTCTTTTCTCTAAAAACAGGCTTATGAGATCACCATGCTGTGCTCTTTGTCCCCATTTCAGCTTTTAATAATTAACATATTTTGACGAGATATGGTATGTACGTTAGACCTTACGCCATTTGAAGTAACCCCAACCTCGTAATGTGTAAGTACCTGCAATCAGTAATAACAATATGGCGGCCGCACGAACTTGTGAGTTGGGAGTGGCCCTGGCTACACTTAATATACTATCCTCAAATAATGAATGGTAGAGGTATTCGAAAAATACATATCTTTTAACGAACTTTTTATGTAGTATCATGAACTATTCGAAACTATTCTTCGCCTCTCGCTTTGATTGTACTAAATAAGGAATCTTTAGAAGACCGATCCCGTGGCCGCGCGGTCTAAGGCGTTGGTCTGCAGCTGCTCGCTTGCTGGAATTGCGGGTTCGAATCTCCCCGGGACATGGATGTCTGTCTGTTGTGAGTGTTACGTGTTATCAGGTAGACGTCTATGCGACGGGCCGATCACTCGTGCAGAGGAGTCCTACCTACTGTATATGTGTGTCTCTGTCTGAATGTGATCGTGCAGTCTCGACAGTGAGGAGGTCCTGGCCCACTAGGTCGGGGCTGTTTCGCGATGGAGAGAAAGAAAGCAACCTCTAGAGGGAACCATGTGAAGTGTGGTAGGGCGTTAGATATTACAACATTCCCATAAATTCTGCACGAAATTATATTTGGAAGTAGGTAATCACAAAGTTGGAAACTTCATGATACCTTAAGGTCATATCGGACGTATTTAATGTAGACAAAATCAGCACTTAAGCAGTGCATTCTTTACAGCAGTAAAGTAAAATAATAACAGATCTGTAGGTTGATAAATGCATGTAGTAGGAACGTACGCGTTGTTCGTTCTGCGGAAAACTGTTAGTTTAAATAGACACTTTATTTGCCGAGATCAAGAAGGCGAACTTATCCTATTGAGATATGAGGTTGGTCTAGAGTCTGTTGTAGTTTAGTATTTAATCGATTCTTATGGCCTGGTTCCATATATGATTTTATTTTATTTTATATCGGTTAAATGCAGATATAAATGATAACGCGCTCGTGGAACACTTGATCGTTTTATATTTGACAACGTTTTTTTTCCCCGCCACTGTTAGTGCTGCGCGTGTGGGCGTCGGTTGAGCGGACTACGTTAATACCATAAGCGAGCCAATAGCAAGTGGCAAACAGGATGGGTTACATAAAATAATGACCCTACACAAAGTAAGCATAGATCAGCGAACGTGGCGGTCAAGTGGGGTTGCACTTTACTTTAATGTTTTGTATTGGGAGGTCTGAGGTTCAAGATCCCGGCCCGGAGACTGACTATCGTAACGGGCTTTTTTCTTCAGTCTCGCGGGTTAATGCCGAAGTAGGACCTCTGATTTAGCCCACGACCGTTTACTTCTACATCCTTTTCGATAGATAAATTAAGTTTTTCATTCGATTCTTCTTCTCTGAAGATTGAAGCATCATGTTCTTCTGAAACGTTAGTATCTCTCTACCAAATCGCAGACGTCATAACCCAGAAGACAGCAATTTTTGTAGTCATCGCCATGAGAAGTTCAAAATTTCGGGCATTAATGCAACACTGGATGGACTCTGCCGTTTCATGAAAAGTGGTCATTTATGGTGTTCTGTGTGTTGGTGAGGGACCCTATTAGTCTATATCGCAAGTCTGCAGAACAGGTAATTACATCCGGCATCGTTTCCTGAAGACAACCAGCCGTCTGTTCATACCATCACGTAACGTGCCAAAATGCGCTTGGCTGCTTCACAGTTGTTTAAGTAGATCTGGACTATTTCCTGTTTCTGTCAGTTAAGGTTGTAGAAACTTGCGTTTGTTGTCACAGGTTGCGCTTGGCTCATTTACGGTGTACAGTGTAATCAATCTGCTACCAAGTATAGCTACCAGTCGTGAAGGTGTGTCAATGAATTACTTCAATTCCGTCCTCTTGGAAAATTGATCCCTCAGGTGCTGAAATTCCGCCCTTTTTATGTAACCCCATGGTTCATTACTGTGTTTGCAATAGCCCGCTCTTGGATTTTGTGAATCCTACCGCAATTTCATACACACACTAGACCGTGTGTCTGAGAGAGTCATTTGAGTGTTATCCCATCATGCGTAGAACTTTGAGATTTTTTTACCAAATTTTTAACACTTCCCATGCTTTTGCGAGCTTACTTCTCGGATATCGCGTCCACATTGATGTGTTCGCCCTCATACTAACCGGTGAGGAACACAATTTCTGCATTCTCCTTCCTCGTTCCAGCGCTACTAATTTGAAATCCTTGCTTTAGCACAATATGAATGCCGTGTTGCCAGAGTTCAGCCACCAGAGACCGCTCATCCGAAGGCTCCAGTCACACTAACCGATTCGAATTCAGTCCAATCGAATTTAATCTAAGATGCCACGCCGCAGAAAAGACACGTATTTGTTACGTGTCGAAATCCTTTTTAAATTTTACCACACTGTGTGAGGCAAGTCGACTAAAGCTACGAATCGTTGCAGCATCACACTAAGTCAGACTCGACTCGAGTCGGTTAGTGTGCCAGCAGCCTGAGTGGCGCTTGAAATGCTCCCTGCCGCTTCATTCACAGTCATTCCTGTTTTTTGACGCTGTGAAATCTAAACCTCCTACAAAACGTTGTTAAATAAAACAGGTATCTGCTTGCCGGTTCGTTATTGCATATCTTTCACAAAACTGAAGTGCAGCAGGCTGTTTGGGGCTTTGTGTATACTGATTTGACATTTGTATTAAATAGTAGGTAGGGCCGTTTCGTAATTTATCATTCCATTGAGGGAAATCTTAAATAAGCTACTTTGTTACCTCTATTCAGGATTTCCCATCCTATCAAATTTCGACTCACAAAGTAAAAATATAACTGATTGAATATGATAAGGTCTCAAATCCAATTATATACACTTCTGGTAAAATAAATAATTGCAATAATTATCTACAATTTTACATCCTTTTTATTTAATTATTTAACGGCTTTGTTAATTGCTAAGATTATATGGCGTCGGTGGAAGATTAGTGAATGAGTTTGGAGCATTGGTAGAATGATACAGACGGGGAAAACCCGAAGTAATGTGAAAGAAACCTGTCGCAGTTCCACTTTGTCCACGACAAATCCCGCGTGGACTTTCTTCTTCATGTCACTAAAGGATACTGTGCGAGTGATTATACCTTCATTGCTAACCTAATAAGACATCCTGGATGTGGAAATCAGTTCAGAATTCATAAACACATTAAATGACATATGTTAGTGTGTGAGATTTTAGACCTTCAGCGACATGTGAGCTCACATGCCATTTCATACTGCCGAAAGTGAAGGCTTGGTTGACAGAAAACGGGTTCACAGTTTGGAGTCCAAACCGTTTTTGTTTGTAGACTTCATTTACTTGTGTTTGTGTTTGTTGTCACTGATGCAGACATTTTTGGTTCACTCATGTTTTCATGTTAGCTGTCGACGGTAACCTGTTAGCTGTGCAGGTGTGTCGTCACGATACTTGCTGCCTACCGGCCAACAGAGTGAATGACTTGTATGTTGTTTATGCTTGAAGTTTAGTTTTAGTGTGAATACAATCGTTCGCTTCCATGACTTATGTAAAATGTAGCGAGTATTAGGTTTCCGTAAAAGGCAGCGAGTTACTTGACAAGCTGAGTGAATGTCAGCATTCTGCTCTGTGTAAATAGTTTTAGTTATATCTTATCACAGAAGTGGCAAGGGATATGATGCAGTCACGAAAAGCACATTCTTTCGCATTAGCCAATAAAGTACTATCAGTTTCGAATACAAATAGTGATTGCATGGTTTCGAGAGACAACGCGATGAAAACACGCATGTAACGTTATTTTTTGTATGTTAGTTAATTTTGAGATGCGTTCCAAATACTGCGAAACCCACTAATAACTTTGTTAAGTCTGTCTGTCCGCATGGAACAGTTTGGCTCCCACTGGACGGATTTTCATAAAATTTGATATTTGAGAATTTTACGAAAATCTGTCGAAAATGTTCAAGTTTCATTAAAATCCGAAAAGAATAACGGGTACTTTACATGAATTACTTATGTACATTTATGATGGCATCTTAATTAATTCTTCTTAGAATGAGAAATGTTTGGGAAAAAATTTGTAGAGGAAAAACACGCATTTGATGTTCAATAACTTTTTCCCTAAAAGTGTGGGAAAAATATTGTAGAGGCGGACAGGCCACAGACGACTATATAATACGGCTCATGTGCATTGCATGTTGGATACCGAAGGCTACAAACACACACTCAAAATATACAATACTGATTGCTTTTCCACGACAACAATGGTTACACGAACGCACCTCAGTGTTGTTATACGTACATTGCTGGTGTTATAGAACCTACTGTAGTCATTCGTGCTCTGTTGGGCAGAATTACAACTTCCAAAACAGCTGGAAGTAACCTAAATGCTGCTGAAACACGTATTTTCAAGTTGGGCAAGTGGTATGTTCAACAACTAAACACGCGCCTGTTTAAGTGTTTTGAATTTATAAGAGGTGGACTTGTTCCCAAATACTTCAAAGCCGGTTATTTTTGTCCAGTTGAGAATGGAGGACTTATTGTTTCCTCGTACGAATTAGTTGTGTTTACGTATCGTTAACACTGTCGCCGAACACAAACTGCTGCCCAACTTGATAGGAAATTGCGACTCGTGCAGGTCATAACGATTCCAAAAGGAAGCGATAGATTACAGCAGACGAACTCTCTTCCTTCACTGCGTACATGTCTGTCAGGAAATAACCCTATGAAACAGAGTCCTTGGCAATGATAACCCTTCCCGCCCTCCCCTAGTCACTAAATTCCTCGTTCGTAGCGTCCTCGATCTTTGTTTAATTACCCAAATAATTTTTCGGCAAGAATACTAATTATGACGCTTCTTATTATGCAGTTTTCTCCTTTCAAGAGATACTCGAGAAGCTCTGCAATACGACTTGGAAGAATTTCGACCGAAGTGATAGTCATGGTTTGTAAACACAAACATTCTGATTGTTAGCTTTCATTTCCGAGGTCGAGCTGTACCATCATCTGTTTTCATTTTCTAATTCATAATGTCTCAGTTTTCTCGAAACTGTAAGCCTAAGTGGGCTGCTAACCGAATGATAATATGTGAATTACTTTTTATTTTCAATCTAAACGTGATTGAAACTGCATATCATTATGAAATGGTAACAAAATATTTAATATAACGCACTACAGGCAGTTGGACGACCTCGACAGTTTGCAAGAATTGGCGACTGTGTGTTTTAAAAGCAGGAAATGTCCATATATTTTACTGCACTACACCGACTTGGTTTTTCCTAGAGTAGGCTGCCATCAAGTGCACAGTTGAAAATTCTTGTCCTCTCAGATATGTCGTGTGGATTGGTACACAGGCACGCACATTTTGGAGAAGCTTGCTGCCTCTGTCTTTAGAGTTTTTTGAGTAGAAGCTTCGTCGATTATCCTAAAGATGTAATCATCAAAGCCGCTGTTAGAACCCCGAATCTCGCAAGTACAGTTGTGTTTTATTTCACTGTGCACATGGACTTAGGATTTATTTTACGTAAAGTAGCCGGTGTAGCTTAACCGACGTGCTGACTACACTACAGTCTGGACGACTCTGAAATGTTTTCCGATTCCCGTCAGAGGCAAGGAATATTTCTCCTCTCTGAAGCGTCCATATGGTCTCCTGTTCATTGGATATCAGAGGCTCTAGCCCCGGAGGAGAACTGGCCGGGCTGTGAGGCTGGGGCTTTACCTCCATCTAGTGCCGAGGTTAAGAATGAGCGGAGCAGTACGTCCGCTCCCCCTCTATGCCTTCGCGGCGTGTACAGGGACTGTACATAAATGTATGAAGATCAAGATGTAAAAACTATATTAATTTCATCTGTTATGTGTGTGTTATTCTTCATCTTCACCATAAAGGAAGAATATTGATAGAGAATGTCTGGCAACAAATAGCTGAGGGGATTGTTTAAACTTCAGGGAAAGGAGATAACAGAGGGATCGAAATAAAGCTTAATGAGGTGCTCCACATTTTCTCCTCTTCACCAGACAATATGATGTGGAGTGCGTTCTGCTGGAAACGTAGGAAACCAGTTACCTAGTGGCGTGTCGTCATATCCCAGAAGAATGGAATTCTAGTCTACACCGCTTCGAAAATCTCAAAACTATAAATTATTAGGATGATTCAATAATGGAGGTCCTAGCACGCATTGAGATGTTCAGTGCACACCAAATTTTATTAGGAAAATCTGAGGAGAGGGAACTGAGTCTGAGATGAGTTCGGAGAATGATGTTAAAATTGCACGAAATAAATGTGTTGGAAGAGTGTGGACTGGATCCATGTCGTTCAGAATATTGTTAAATGGCGCTCGGTTTCAAATGCGATAACGAAACTCCGGGTTCTGTAGGGGAAGCAATTTCTTGATCAGCTGAGAGACTGTCATCTTCGTCAGGAGGATTCTGCTCCATGGAGTTGTGTTGAATTAGCGTATAGAATTAGGATTATCTCATAGGTAACAAAATTTTAATATCCCGGCATGCGGGTGAGATTGATGCCTGTGTGTAAAAACGGTCAGAATTCATGTGAGTGGGACCTGGAAAAGGTTGTAATTGTAGGACTGTTGTAATGCTGCTGTAGGAAAAAGGTACCCTAAAATGCTTCGAGGCCTGTGTTACTGTAGTCTGACGTCTGCAGTTTTTTCTGGTATGTTCGTAATACACCGTGAGAAGTAATGATTACGAAATTACGCAGCAGTGGTGAGAAACCGCGATAGACACGCTTTGTGACTCAACTTATTCCGCCGATTGTGAATTCCGTGCTGTTCCTTGTGAGTATCCCAACATATTTCACTGACGCACTCAATAAACGTGCCATATCCTTCATTTGCGACGTTCTTTTGAACAGCACATTCTGTGACTCATATACTGCTTAATGAAATATAATTTCATGATTTTTATCCGGCGTTTGGACTTCGAAACGTCGACTTATATATATATATATATATATATATGAATCTTAAAGTGATGTATTGAGCGTTAACTGGAACAATTAGTGTTCCCTCTTCGATGTGCGTCATGTATATTTGCTGCAAGCAACACACGCCACACGACGCGTTAGTTGGCGGACGTGCCCAGAATACCCCTTTTCCTTTTGACGCAACCACTTGCTGTGCTGCATGTGCTACTATAATCGTTTCGAAAATGGATGGAAGTTCACCCCACTCTGATAATGTTCAACCATCTGATACTAGTGTAAAAACCCCCGAATTTGACCTGTTTCTTGCTCTACTGATAATAACAGAGGCCGAACTACTGGCAGAGTTTCCTTCCCACCTGACGGCAACAGAGACGAACTCCTAGTCCAGTTTCCTTCCCATCTGACGGCAACAGCTCCAGAACTATAGGACCGCTTCATTCTCGTCGGGTAGTAGCAGCACTGGAATTTATGCGCCGCCTTTGCACCAACTTTGTTCCCGTCTCCTCTTGACAGAGCCATAACTGCTGGATCGCACTGGATCATAGCAAACACCCACAAATTACTGGATCGATTTTTTTTTTCTTTTTGTCTTACAATAACAGCTGTCGAACTGCTGTAGCGATTCCGTTTCCGTCGGATAGTAACAGCGCCTCCAAGTACTTGACTGATTTTGTTTCAGCCCGATAGTAATAGCGCGCTAACTACTGGACCGATTGTTTACGAATTACGCTGGATCTACACAATTGTTGCAGCTATATTGTTAGTTTTATTTTCTGCCTAATGGTCAGTTTACTTAAGGGTCTTGGCTTTTACACATTTTTACATACAGACATACCTGGGATTAGTTAATTTTAAGGACCTGATGAACTGTTACGTACGCATTTTTTTGAGTCCTTTGACATTTTTGATACAAGTCTGTATGCGATACGTGCTTGACATGAATATTATATGTGAGATGCATGCGCTTTAAGGCCCACATTAGAACTAAATGATGCCAAGAAGTAGGCAGAGTTTTTTTTAATATGTTATGGATTAAGTAGATATTTACGACAACATGTGGAGAGTGCTGTGTTGGCGATGAGTTTGGCCTTTACTGTCTTCTACCTTCTGAACGCTAGAATCACGGGTTTGAGTCCCACGTGGGCGATTGTGTATTGGGTATGTATCTATGCCTGCGTTTCGTTCTGTACTGCTAAATGTCTAGACACAACCATCTAACTAGGGAAGCGGGAGGCCCTGGACCATACATTGTGCTGTAGCGTCGTGGAGACTCGATAGATGTTAAAGTTATAATGTTGTGCCTGACCAACGTGTGATTCATTGAACCCATGCACTCATTTTATTTAGCCTCCTGATTGTCGTGTCTTAAGTTTGCAGTCCCCCTCCTTCCCCCCACCCCCACCCCCATTGCAGAACCATGACACAGTGAAAGGAGCGTGCTCATCTCATTCTGTTGATATTGTATGCGACTGGAAGTGACGTAACTTCATGTTGTAGGAGCGAGAGAGGATTCGCTTTCATTCAGTCTCTTAGCCAGGTCAGGTCTGGTTGTATATACAGCCTTAAGCAGACAATACGTGTGGGCGAGATCTCGATTTGTGATGATCGATGGTGGTGCAACCGCACGCATTTAAATACAGAAATCGGATATTAAAAGTACTGTAAAATGACTTCGGCTTAATGTTCGTTTTGATTGCATATAAATGATCATTAGCAATCACGCAACGAGTACAAATATACTCTTTTTTAATCCCTGAGAGTTGTGTTGTCCAACCTTTTTCCCATGGAGGTACCCCTGATATAAAATTTCATATTGCGATTCCTTCCTATGGAAATGTTTGCAGGCCAGAAAAAGTTGATAACTTGAGAGGGGGGTTGCAGTTCAATTTCTGCTAAGTTATTGTCAAGAAAATTTGTTTAGAGCTGATATGTAAGTATTTCAGCTAACATTTTACGAAAACACTGAAGCCTTTTGCCTGTCTTTTTGTATTACCCGATAATTTTTTCGAGTATTCATGTATCAAATAAAAATAAAATTTACTCCAATGTTCCAAGTTTCCGGACAAAAATTCCCGCGCTGTTTCTAGGGATATTTGAATAGTCGATGTAGCATTAAAATGCTATAATTTGTTACTTTCGGAAGTGTGTGTGTGTGTGTGTGTTTATATGTTTATATATATATGCAAATTATCTATAAGCATGTAATATAGAGGTTATGAACTTGTAATATATACTACTCCTTGTGGATAGTTGGCGCCGTATTTTGGAAAGAGCGATTTAGACTGAAGAGTCTTCTGTCTAGCGAACTCTGACGAACAAGAAAGGAGGAATCTTCTGAGCCAATTTGAAATTGACTTTACAAATTTACACACCTACAGATTTTAGAGCCGAGAGTAGTAGAACTGTACTCAAACTTTTCCCGTTAAAAAGATCTAGAGACTGAAATTTGATAATAAAGTATACCTATACTTGGCCTGCCTGTAAACTTGTCCATCGATTAAGGACTTGTTAGTGAGTTTAATTTTTCGTTATTCTTCATGTATATCTGGCGTTTCTGAAATAAGATATATACATGTGATGGGAGTCTCTTGTTGATGAGCATGTAGCTTTATTTTAAGTTGTTATGCAGTGAGAATTATTTCGGGATTACATTTCCTAAACTCATAATGCAGCGAGGTTAACCACGTTATCTTTTCTTAACGTGACTTGCTCTTTATATAAAGAACCCATAAATATCCGTCGAACACAACAGATGTTTGTCACAGAGAATCAACAGCTACGTGTTCGGGCTTCTGACCAAGACATAATCAGGCTGTACAAGATTTATAAGAACGAATGATGTAGAACAATGTAATGACTTACATTGCTCTACATCTTTGGGTTTTCGTTTCTGAACTCAGGTTAATGTAAATTTAAGCTAGCCGAATAACAATTGAACTGTCAAAAACTGTACTTTAACGAGTCTGTAGGTTAGTTCGAACACGTAAGAAAGGCGGCCTATGGAGCAGTTGCGATGGAAGAACTTGTGTATTGGTATTCATGGAATATTATGTTAATGCTCCGAAGACTAAACTGAATCTACATTATAACCCTCTTCGTTACTTGTCTGTATACAAATAGAGCATACGTCACTGCTGGACATTTATTGGTTATACCAGTTTCGATGTACATCTTTGTATCCGTACACGCGCACGCCCTTTCGTAAAGCGTAAGAGAAGCAGATGTAAAACTGTTATGGTGTTCTTTAATTAGAGGAAGAGACAGAGGTACATTTCCTTTTACCAAAGGGCCTAGTAAATACCGATGTCGAAAGAAGTCGCGAATAATTAGTCTTAATTATTATTATTATTGTTGTTGTTGTTGTTGTTGTTAGCATATACTTATTTCCAACTCACCTTCCCTAGGGCTGTGATAGCGGCTTCGTATCTTGTAATCAGTGTATGGGAAGGTTGCTACCCTATAGGCAGTAGAACAGTAAACATGATCACGACTGTTAGATTGGTCTGTGGTCCAGTCATGAGATGTTGCGTGGTATTCATGAATTGAACTATTGCCTCTAATTAAACACATTTTGCAAATATTTAACTTACCTATCTAAGCATGTTAAATTGTGTGTCATAGTATATTGTTTCCTTTCTTGTTTTTCCACAGGTAAAATAATAAAATGTAACAAATTATTACAGTTGACGTATTTCCGTAGCCCTTAATAACATAATAATTGATTTTTGTAACTGTCATATAGTGGCATACACGTTAATTAAGCGAAGTGAACATAACTCATATTACCGGATCAAATTTCGATTATGTATGCTTGGTTTTTCTGTGTACTGTTTGCTGTAACATAAAGCGGTTTTAATTATGCAATTTGGCAATTTATTCGTATGTTATTAGTATTATTGCCATTGTTCGTCTTCAAGTTTGCCGTCCCGTTGTCTGTACAGTGAGGCGTGAAAGTAATACTTAAGTTCCTAGGGCTAGGTAGTCCAGTAAACAACAACAGGATACCAGAAATAATGCTGAATTATAGACCAAATTGACGAAGACGACTTGGATGACATTTGAAGAGACTATTAGACGAGGCCGAAACAGGCCTTTCAAGGCTTAACTCGTGACGGATGATGATGTTATCGGTATTCTAGTAAAGCACCCTGATAATGGTCGCAAAAGTGACCGAAACATGCAGGTGGTTAATAATATATTTTAAAGTATATTTTACCAGTGTGCGTTTTTTGGTTCACTACGGAAGTGTAAATATTTCTACAACGCACAGGTGTGAAACATATCACGTATGCCAGCGAAATGTCGCAGGAATTTTTGTCCGGCAGTTGACAGTGCTGATGTAATCGCCGTGCGCTACCTACTGCCTCTTTCATTGTTGTTCTGTTTTGGTCATTTTGTATTTAACATTGTATTATTAGTTCCATATCTGTGGTAGTTGTGTATTGTTACAGGGTCTCCTCATCGATGGCAACTGAAAGGTTCCTCTCTATCAACTTTTTCTGGCGTGTAAAAGGTTTCATAGGTGGGAGTTCCTTGGGATAAGAAAAATCATTTGTGGGGTTTCTCCATTGAAAAGAAAAGTTGGGAAAGATTGAAATGTATTATGTAATTTTAATAGAGACGCTTTTTGTTACGGAGATTTAATTTAGTTATACCCGATTACATACCAGTTTTGAGCTGTTTTCCGTGTAAAACGAGTTAAAGTGTAGACACGACCTAATTATATCGGCGACAGAACTGGTTGGCATTCTGAACACATCGCCATGCGTCTGAACACAGAAACTTGGCCTTTGGCCTGAGCAGAGAGAATGGGAATTTAAACACTTCTCCATTTTAATCCCCATGTGTCCCTCAGTAAGTTTATCAACGTCCCCCCCCCCCCCTTTTTTTTTTAAGGAAACCGATATCGCACCCGGTCAACCACATCTTCGCCTTGTATGGAACCCGAAAATTGATTACCGTGTTCCTCTTTGAATTCATAAAAGTGTTACGGTGAAGTAGTCTGCAGTGGGATGCTTTTTATACAGCCTGTGGAAGGTAGATCGATGAACTGCTTCCTTCGTGCGAGGCCGTTGGTGTCTCACCATGTAAAGAAGTTGTCTTTTTATGAGACCCTAGATGTTCGTTACCTTGTTCACAAGGGCCCGACAAGGGGCTGGGATAGCGTAGTCGGCATAATGAGTCGCTACTGTCTGGGGATCGATTGCCGGTGGGGTGAGATTTTAAGCACCCGTCGTCCTGTAAAATGGGTAGCGGATCTATTTCCCGGCGGTAAAGCGTCCGGGGTGTGGCGTTGACCACCCAATACCGTCTAGCTTCGAGGTTAAAGAAAGAGAAGAGCTATACCTGTGCTCCGCCTCTGGGTCTTCTTGGCCTGTTCTAGGGTGAACTTCGCTTTTTAAATTAACAAGGCGGCGATATTGGAACTTATCTTGAGCCAGCCGAATTCAATACAGATTCTCATATCTTATCGCCTTAACGTTTACTCGAATATTTGTCCATTTAAGCGTAGGTCTTCCAAGTAGTCATTCCCGTTCATCTTTCCCCACTAAAATTCTGTGCATTTATCTAAATTCTTTCATGTGTATTACTTGGCCTAGGACAAGGGTGCACAATGTTTCCTGGAATTTAGGAGCCACCTCAAAATTATAGGCTTCAGAAAGTCCTCTCCTGTCTCGTCACAGCCTGTTTTACGAGGGGGTGCTGATAAGTCCTTAGCCCGACCAGGAAGGAAACAAGCTACAGAGACCAAACTCGGGATTTAATCAACATACTCCCCACGAATCTCAATATACTTCTAGTCCATTGCTCTAACTTTTGCAAGCCACTCAAAAAAAAAAATCAGAAGGTTGTCCATCTAACCAGGTCTCCGCGGCAGCAATGACCTCCGCGTCGGTCGAAAAATGGCAACCTTTCAATTTATTTAAGTCCAGGGAACATGTGGTAGTCCGACGAGGCCAGGTCCGGAGAATAGGGTGGGTGAGCAAGACACTGGAAGCCCAGATAGGCCAGTTTCTTCTGGGTTGCAAGTTTCCGGTGAGCCGGGGCATTGTCGTGCAAGAACAACGCCCCCTTGGTGACATTCCCGCGGCGTTTTTCCTTCAAAACTTCCTTCAGTCGCACCAGCAGAGATGAGTAATACTCCGCGTTGATAGTTTGACCCTTTGGAAGATAATCAGTGAGGAGGGCGCCGTCTTGATCCCAAAAAAAATCGAGGCGAGAACTTTTCCAGCGGATTTTTGCACTCGGAATTTTTCGGGGCGGGGTGAGCTGCTATGCCGCCACTCCATTGATTGTTGCTTTGTCTCCGGGTCATAGTGATATAACCAGATTTCGTCAATGGCCACCAATCGCGACAGGAAATCATTTGAATCGCGCCGAAAAAATTCCAAAAGTTTCTCAGACGAATGGCACCGTCGACGTTTTTGATCCGCGTTCAGGCATTTCGGGACCTACTTCGCGGATAGCTTCCGCATGTCCAAATCTTCGTGAATGATGGACCTAACCCGCACACGTGAGATGCCCAATTGCTCAACTATTGATTTATCCGAAATCCGGCAGTCTTCCAAGATTACCTCGTGAATTTGATCAATAATGTACGGGGTGGTCACTGTTTTGGGTCGTCCATGACGAGGCGCATCGCAGGTGGAAAAGTCACCAAGTTTAAACTGGGCCACCCAGTTTTTTACTGTGGCATACGATGGTGCATGTTCCCCTAATGTTTTTATCAGAATGGAGTGAATTTCCTTCGGCGCCTTGCCTTACAAGGGGAAAAAAAACTTGATGACAGCTCGCGTTTCGATGTTGAAATCGCGCGCGTGGCCTGACATGCTTCCTTTCAGCCTCTGTAGCAAGAAAAGCCTTGCAACACGGCACATGAACGGACCCCTCTTTCCAACGACACTACGACGTCGGGAAGTAGGTCGGGCTAAGGACTTATCAGCACCCCCTCATATTTGTCTATTTTCATGTCTAATGAAGGGTACACAGTATGAGTCTTATTGTAAAATTTTCTGTATCATCCTGATACTTTCCTTCACTGAGGTGGAAGTGTTCCGAAATTCCATAACGAATCTATGCCTGTGTGTAGAGAGGAAAGTTAATAAACGGCCGCCTATGAACATGACGTCGGTACTTCCCACACCTTTCGTTCGTTGATGTTGATAATGGTGACACATTTTTCTGTTGTCTCGGATTCATACTGCAGATATATGTGAATACTAATTATCTTTCATTTGTGACGCGATGCAACTGTAATGGTGCATCGTAAGCGTACAGTGTCTGTTGTGTAGGAAAAGATTTTAACGACGCTCTTCGAGAGTCTGCAGTGTCTTCTCATCTACAGGTGTCAAGATGATTGAACACGATGCTTGGCTCTGCCCTCAATTTCACTTCGCATCGCTAAATCCGGCGTGCGGCTCAGTAGTTCTGTTTCAATATGTTTTTGTTGTTATTGTTACTCAGGTTTCTAGGATTCTTTCTGGAGTATAGTTGTTGACTCAGTCCAACATCTGACTCCGTATTGTGAACAGCGAAACTCGGTTTGAACGCCTTGCCGTTAAGGGTCACCTGTCCTATTATCGGTCCTTTTTAACTCCATATAATCAGCAATACGAGCACGGCATACTGTGTTATTGTGAGGTGAAAATGACTCAAGCCATTCAGTGTGGAGTCGAGAAGTCTTGTATGGCAACATGTCTATAAAAACTATTACATTTCTAATAGGGTAATTTTTATGAAAATAACAAGTAGGCCTGACGTGGCCCTGTTTCGATTTCACGACAGTAACTGATTAATCACTGTAACTTGGCATGTGAAATTTGTTTAGAGAGACATGTATGTCTTGGTTTCCTGCTCCCTGGTGAGCAACTAGTAACACCGTCACGCTCCTGATTCGTCGCGGAAAGGAAAGTTTTCGATAAACGTTGTTAATTTTATTGAGTAGAGAGAATATTCAACGGTTTATTTAATAACGACGGTATTAGCTGCTAAGATTGTGTATCGATGGTGGTATGGTGAATTAAATGTGAGTGTGTGTGTGTGGAATGATACAAACAAGAAGAACACCGAAATACGCGGAGCGAAACGTGTCCCAGTGCCACTTTCTCGCCACAAATCCCTCATGGACTGGCCTGGGATCGAATCCGGGCCTGCGCAGGGTCGGGTGTCTGCACGAGCCATGGCACAGCCATTATGGGCACAAATACGGAGTAGTTACACGGTTCGAAACTTTGAAATTTCGTTCTTTTAAATACATTGGCCAGAGTCGTTTTTACAAGCTGATCGTTTCTTGGCTTGTGAGGAAATGTCTTTGTCTTTAATGATTTCATAGCCAGGGGTGAAGAAATTTCAGGCGCCTGATCGGCCCTGACGACTGACTTTCTTATGGTGATGCCTACTATAAAGCGTAAATTAAGCGAGGTTCACAGGTTTCCATGGTTTTGGGCCGTCAGTATGGAAGTTGCTGAATGCCATCCTTCTGGCCCCTAAAATTTGTAGATAGTTTATAGGCTACATCTTTGGAAAATTCGTGTACCTTTCCCCATACTCTACTCAAGACCTCGTTACTTACCTATATCCTGGGCCATTTAAATCCAGTTCGCCTAGTAAACGTTAGTCTCCCACCTACGCTTTTGTCTTCCATTTAGGATTTTCGAGCACAGATTTACGTAGCTTTTTTGAATGACAAATGTTAAAAAGTGTAATTGGAGTAGCTTCCTTGCCGTCTTCCTTAATAAGAATCGTTCAAAAGAGCGTATGCATTTAATTCTCTCATAATTGGTGTCACGTGATATTTTGGTCTCGTTGATAAGGTTTTGGGCACGTTCTGGAACTTACAAGCGGTGACGAATAGCTGGGTAGTCTAGTCACTGGGGACTGGCAGCGGACTGGATGGCCTAAGGTCGGTTTCCGGTGGGGGAAGGGGTTTTTCTTTTTGTCACCGCGCGCAGATTGGCCCTGGAGCCCAGCCGGTTGTGTCTTGAAGCTATTGGGTCGAATTCAACGTGGTAAAGCGGCCGGAATCATCAGCTAAAACTCTTTTCCCGACGTATTGCCGGGTGACCTTCACTCATCCGTACGTTTTCGTGTATTGCTTATATATAAACACAAGCAGATTTACCTCATGTAGAGTAAATGTGATAACGGTGCCCTTGTAATTTTGCGGGTTCAAATCCCGCGTTTCAGTTGTTTCGAGTCACGCTGCTTCCGGGATGATACATAAATGCAGGGGACGAAACAGACAAGCAAACATTACGTAATATTTGCACTCATCTTCCATTGGCATAATCAGCGTATTTTAATGGTCTTGACCTGCAAAATTGCGAAAGTCGCAGCAGAGTATAATTAACTGTTCACTCGATCGCTCTGTAAACGTGGCCTAGACATGATCCTGATTGTGTCTGCTGAGATTTGGAACTGGATATAGTGCTTGGTAATTATAATGTTGAACTTATCAGGCAATCTAGGATGGAGAGGAAACAAACGTCTGGCCTTGAAGTGATGTTGCAGTATTAAGTGTGTGTGTGTGTGTGTGTGTGTGTGTTTGTGATGGCCTTAAGTCAAGAAGTTAGCGGTAATGTAACGCTTTGTAGGATGCTTGTTCCTGCTGTAAGGACTCGCATGCTGTTCGTCGTTACCAAGCTAATTGTGCTATTTTATTTATTTTATTGGAGTCCGATAATGCAGTTGTGCAAGTGTTAATCCAGTAACATCAGTATAATTATTGTGTTGCATAAAGTAAATACCGTAGTTTGTGTGTGCATTCTGCATGCTTTACTGTGGTTAAGAAGTGAAGGGAAAATAATTTTATGTGATTAAATCACCTATATATTCACATTACACATACAATGATGATAGTGCTGCATTTTACAAGCACTCGTGCAATCGTCAAATTTTTATTTACGCAGACACAAATATCCGTATTAAATGTGGCGGCGAGAGAATTTATTTGTCTGTATCTTGCACTTTGCTAGTAGTACAGCGTTCTTGTTTATTTCCGTATGCGGGAATTCGTATGTGCCTGAGTAGCGTAGTCGGTATACTGTAGATACTAGGCTACGGGCTGGACGGTCCGAAGTCCAAATCCAGGTAGGGGTCAGACGTCTAGACCGCCTCCAGGATCCATCCAGCCTCTTATTCGATGGGTGCCGGGGTTTTTTTCCCCGGGAGCAAAGCGGCCGGGGTATGCAGTTAACAACGCATACCTATCTAGTGCTGAAGTTAAGAATTAGTGGAGCTATATTTCTAATCCTTCTGCATGTTTTTATGGCGTGGATAGGGAAAACTTTGCCTTTACACGGAAATTCCGGTCAGTATCGCTGTTACGTGATCGCAGCCAGGGCTGAACTTTGGTGTAACACAAAACTCTTTAATATTCAAGTAAGTACAGTAGGTTTTGTCTTTGACGTGTTGTTTCTCTTCTCACAACTCGAGAGTGTTGTGATATAACAAGAGTCGTTCGCAGCAGTCTGCAGTTGCTTTATGAGATCTGACGTTCTGACAGCGTTGTTGCTTGAGATTCAAGTCTTCTGGGGGTGTTAAAACGCTGTTTCAACATCCCAGAAGACTTGAATCTTCAAACAGTTGATTGTCTTCTAGTAAATGTCATGCTACGTGCTTACAGTCCTAACTATTAACATACGTATTTAGTACAGCAACAGCGCATCTGCCATCTGTTCGGAAGTTACGGGTTTCGAATCTCTGCTGAATAACGCGCCGTTGTAACAGGATTTACGCCATTTTCCCCATTCTTTCAGGCTAGCAGCATACATTTCACAGTATTGAACAACATAATAATTAACAACACAGGCACTGTACGGTTGGGGCGCTTTCGCATAACCGTTGCCTTGGAAAAGCAATAATGTATTAGGTACATATTATGAGTCTGTGTTTGTAGCCTTAGGTATCCAGTATGCAGTTCGCATGCGCCGTATTGTCATCTGTGGCCTGTTCGACTGTACCATATTATTCCACATTATGTCATAAAGGTACGATTTTCGAACGAAAGAAATAAAAAGGCTATTGAACGTATAATGTGTTGATTTTCTCTACGACTTTTGTTGAAACATTTGTCATTCTAAGAAGAATTCAGCGCGGTATCGTAAATGTACATAGGTCTTAATAGAAAGTACCCGTTATTCTTGCCAGATTTTATTCAAACTTCAGTTTACTCGGAAGATTTTTGAAAAGTACTCATCAAATTAAATGAAAATTCGACCAATGAAAGCCCAGATGTTCCATGTGGACGGACGGACAGACATGACGTAGGGAATGGTTGCTTGTCGCAATTTTGCAAACGGGTCTAAAACTTTAGTTTGTGTGTATGATTTAACGATTTTGTCGGTAACTCATACTATACCTGTAGCATCGAATGATCAGATGGTGAATAAAGAATTCGAGAGGGCATGGAATGGAAAAAATTAAGGTACTGTACCGGCACTTGCATGGAGGGAATAAGAAAAATGTCGGAAATTCCTTTTTAGCCGACTTTCTGGTTTATACGTCGAATTTTAACCTGTCTGAAGCTTACGTTACACGAAGGTTTGTCCTTTCCTGAGCAAGAGATTTATGTTTTGTTCCAACGTGTTAATTGTACTTTGTGTAGTACAGCACACTTTTACCGTACTTTATTTTGCGTTGGTTATGCTTCCTGTAATTTGGCCGTTGTTGGTCTTCGAAAGAGGACCGTATGTACGTACTCCTGACGTGACCCGAGTGCATATCACACTTTGTGCTCCACATACGTGCACAAATCGGTAAACGTGCAAGCATTTCGTCTTTTCCTGGCCACTCCCTTCTCAATTCCAATCGTGAATCTCTTCGCGTACTAATGGATGCGGCAGTATTTGCTGTTCAAGAACAATATAAATTCACTTACTCCCTAAATATGGATGTAACAGGTTTCTCCGCGGTATGGTAACAACTCACAATACTACGCGGTGTCAATCTAGTTTTTTTAATGACAAATAGGCCTACATTTCTTCACTTACGTATTTCCGACTGCTACCTTAAATCCATGACAGATCCTTGTATGTATCGCAGTAATATCCGCCTGTTTGCGGTGTATGTTTATTGAACGTCCTTTCCTTTATTGGTGGTTTCATTTGTAAGTTTTCATTTCGCCACTGTAGTGCTTTCTCTTGTAGACATTTCTTTTGTAGTTTTCGGTGACTGTTACCGGTTGCATCCGAAAGCCTACTCTTCCGTGTATGACTTTAGATTCACTTATTTATTATGCTTCTTCTGAAATGAAAGAATCGTACCTGAAAACAATTCGTACCTTGTTTGAATATCTTTGCTGTCTGGTCGCAAGATAGAGTCTTGATTGTTAAAAACTGAAATTTGTGTGTTGAATTCGGGTTATATTTTTATGTACAAAACTGTTGGTTCGTTGAATAAAATCCAAAAGAGGCTTTCCAGAATTTTGCCTACGATTAAATGACGAGTCAAAGGACGTTGAGTAGTGAAAATAGCATTCAAAAGTTTTTGGCGACCGTGCTCCACAGTAATGTATCTCAAGAGAGACTTGCGCGCACAAACATATTGCATTAATTGTACTGAGGGGGTCAACTGCTAAGATGACATCACAAAGTCTTGCCCATTTTTCGCAAGACTATTCATTGACATTCATAGCAATGTAACGGCTTCTTCTTTTCTTTCTTTCTTCTTTTTCTCCTCCTCCTCCTCCTCCTCCTGTTTTCGGGCCATGGCCCGTCGATCTTCCATCTCCAACCCTCTCTGTTCCTTACTGCCAGCTTCCAGTTCCATATCTGGAGCAAATCTACAGCTTCCCTCCAACAGTAACATCCCGGATGTACGTACTTCAAGACGGTCTTTCTTAGCTCCTACGTTTATTTCGAAAATAATCCCAACACCTAATGAAGGATATACTTGAGTTATTAAGTTTGAGATCGAACAGCGTTGCTGCTTGCATTCCAGAGGTTATCTGTTCGAATCTCAACCTGGGCGTTGATATTCTCTCTGCGATTTTTCATTTCTTTCCATTTCCCGTCCAGGCAACTGGTCGGGTAGTACGTTTGAATTAGGACACGGCCGCTTCCTTTCATGGTCCTTCCAGTTCATTATTCAGCTCACGACAGTGATAAACAGTAAACACATAACATAAAACATAAATACAAAATCCATGACGGAAGTGTGTTAATGAACTGACATGAATATCTGAATTTTACGGTCACTTCATTCTCTGTTAGCCCAGCGTTTCGGACAGAGATCAGCACAGTCTAAGGGACCCAATAGAGTAGGTTTCGTATTCATATATTGCACCTGACGACGAAAGTAGAGCCCACTTCCGAAATATTTCTTTTTTAACCAAAACGAGACGATTGACAAAATGAAATACATATGACAGACTGTGAGTGCAGTACGTTTAGTGAGTCCACTTTGTCCAACTACCAATGCAGATGCGTCGGCTATAAATCTCTTTCGCAATCAAAGACATGACAGGTTAAGGCTCGGTCCTTAGTTGTTCTGTACGTGGCCTTGAAAGTAGCGTGGAACATATTTTAAAAATACGTTAAGCAATACAGGTGAATTATGTGAAATGTACTTTCTTTCCCTTCGTGTTTACATTGTCAGTGGAGCTGAAGGCCGTGTCATCTTGAAGGAAGAAGGAAGCTAGGAAGACACGCTCCTGTATTCCTTTTTATCGTATTATGATACAATTATACCACCTCCGGATTTGATAAAATCTGTAGTCGAATGCCACAAATGTTTTCCGAACATTCGTCCGTGTTTCGTGAATCTTCTTTAGGCGCGTTCGCAAAATTGCGAAAAACGGCTATTAGCTTCGTCATGTCTGTCCCACCGTCTGTCCGTCCGCGTGGAATAGCTCGGCCCCCACCGGACGAACTTTCGAGAAATTTTATATTTGAGTATTTTCAGAAAATCTGTCCAAAAATTCAAATGTCATTAAAATCTGACAAGAATAACGGATACTTTACATGAATACATGTGTGCATTTATGATAGTATCTCGATGAATTCTTCTTAGAATGACAAACTTTTCAGACAAAAGTTGTAGAGGAAATCAAAACTCATATTTTTTTGTTCGTAACTTTTTCCGACAATCATGCCATTCATGACATAATATAGAAAAATATTAGAGCCGGACAGGCCTCACACGACAATACGGCGCATGCGCTTTGCATGCTGGTTGCCTAAGGCTACACTCACGCGCACGCACGCACACACACATATATAATTCTTATTGCTTTTTCACTGCAACATTGGTTGGACGAACACGCTTCGGGGTACGTACATTGCCTGTTTTTCGTGGCTTATTTTGATTCAGCAGGATACAGATCGATGGCATTTTATTAGTAGAAGTCAAATGAGAGTAGTGCCCTAAATTGGGCCTAGAATTGTTGAAATTTAAAAAGAAAATACAGAGTCTGTAATGTAAACGAAATTCGAGGTTAATAGGTTTTTTTATAAATAAAATATTTTGACCTACTTCAAGTAAAATTAATTGAATTATGCATTGATCATCGAAACTTCTTATCTTTTCAGATTATTATCAGTGTTCCTGGTTACTCTGGAATTGCTGGTCGAGAAAGGTATCCAGACACATAAATGTGTCTTATTCATGCTTATTCTTGATGTGAGTCCTGCTTCAGCCTACTGAATATATCCTGGCAGAGATTCTCTGTGTTGCTTCGTAAAGTGGTTCTGTTTTAGTGGAGAACAGTAATGAAGCTGTGGTGGTGGTCATTGTATCTACTAGTTTACTGAAACAACGGGATGTCCCAAATTAACATAATAATAAAGTGATTTACTGACCGTAGTAGCTTTTTCTGCTAGTCGCCGTTTATTACATGACCAGAGAACACTGACATTTCTTAGACAAGCATTTCACTTTAAAGTGTTGCAAGGGTTCACTTAACTTTATGATAATACTCAGTTCGAAGGCAAAAGGCGAACTGCATGCTGTCACAGTACGAGACAGTATCGCCGTTAGTCTGTGACAAGCGTTAGGAATTACTTATTAAGTGGTAAGACGTTGCGTGGATTTGCAGTTTTTCAGAATGTGTTTTCTTTCTTCCTTCTTCTTAAAGACGAACAACGGAACATAAGTGTAATACATGTAGGAATATTTTTTGTAACAGTGAATACCTTTACTTCGAAAGGGCCCACTGTATGATGTAGTGACAGTGTATACTTAAAAGCAATCGTAATTACTGTCGCTAGGACGTCTGTTGTAACGTCTGTTGTTTTAATGTCATATATCGGCGATGTATTTAGGTGGCAGAACTGGCTTGATTAATATAAAATTTGTTACAAGATTTGAATTCGGCCAACAAGGCAAGATATTTGCATTGCTACGATCGTTAGTTACTGAAAATGGTGATTGTACGAAAGAAATGTAACTGTCGACCTGTGTAGAACCTTTGTATTTCAGCTCCTGCCCGTAAGGTGGAGTAATAAGTGAATACAATACATTTAAGGAAAGCTTCAGAACTGAAACTGTTGCTTAGGCATATCTTGAATCAGAGAACCCGAATATACTCGCTTGGTGTCCATGTCCTTGATTGGAAGGTGTGGTCCAAACGAGCTAGCTGTCTTGCTTGCGGGTAATGTGGAGCGTTGTGTCGTGGTTCGGCGTCGTGGGAAACGGAATTATTCATTACGGAAGTGACATTTATTGTACGTTGTATCTTATGGAAAAGTTAGTAAATTAAATTAATTTTCTTTCACTGCGCTTTTCCTGATACTCAGTTACTGTAACCCGCATATTAAGTGATTCGAATTGCTGTCTTGTTGTATCGTTCGATTTTCTGCTTCATTTAGAATTAAAAATTCGTTCTGTTTCTGAACTGTACACCCGCGTGAGAAAGAGAAATATACGCAGTTTCGATAGGAAAACTTGAAGGTAAGTGATCACTTGGAAGACCTAAGTATAGACGGGAAAATCCTGTTAAAATTTATACGAAATAAAAAGTATGTGCCGGTGTGCACTTCGTAAAGTGTGGACTCAAGTCTCTTGTGAACACTGTAATGAACCTTCGAGTTTCATAAAATGCGGGGGAAATATTTGTGTAGCGGAGTAAAGACTAGGTGCTCAAACTGGATCCTGTTTCGTGAAGTTTTTAGCGCCTCTGCCGTTTTGTTTCAGGGTAAACTTGCAAATGAAAGTAACGAAAATGGTATAGGCCTGTTATAGCAGATGCACATATTGTTTACGTCCTTGGCCTAAATGTCCCAAACAAATCTTCTAAGTACCAAGAGCGTAGAAGTCAACACAACTAATTTATTGTAGAAACGTTGTTTAGGATTTAATTTGTGAAATAACCCTCCTTTTCCCCAACAAGATTTTGGAAAAACACATTTCCAGTTCACCCCTTATGTGTGTGGTGAACTATGTCATATTCCCATGCCCCGATCGTGAGTGAAAATAACCTAAATGCCTCTGAAGGTTTGAGATCGAGCCAGTTACGCCTGCAGCCTAGACGACTGGCTGGTTGCTGTCACCATGACGTTCCAAACCAGGTGCGACAGCGGGGGGGGGGCCTCGGTCATAGTCATGGTCGTCATGTCCTCTTGCCGCGTTCTTTTGCAAAATGTACGGAATCCAAATAAATGTAATGACACGCCAGTTATTAACCTCTGTGTGCACACCTCACGGAGTAGGTTGAAAGGAAAAAGAATCATCGTTTGGGGCGTGAGATAGGATTTAATTTTGCGGGTAGTAAGCGGTCAGGAACGAGTGGTTTTGCTGTGAGCTCGCCTTTTAAGAGTACTTAATGCTTTCGTTTAAGACCCCTTGTTTCGAGTCGTGGCATCTTGACGGCTATCAGTACATTGTTTTGGCACTCAGCAGTCAGATGGTCGAATAAAACCATGGCGTAGCGAATGTTATGAAGATGGAATGGGCCCATTTGGGTTGCGTTCCACTGCTTTCATCATGCTACTGTTATTAACCGTCCAGACTAGTGTCATGCAGGGGTCCGAAAATTAAAAACACGAATATGACGCCGTCGTGCAAAATGTAGTCGCTCGGGCGACCGGTCGTCCAGGATTTTTGCAGCCCTGGTGTAATGGTAACGCATTAGACTTGTGTTCGGGAGGTAGCCGTTTCGAATTTCGGCCGAGACATCGGCCCTTCTTATTGGTTTGTCGTGGCTTGCCTAGCTCCCTCCAGGTAAACGTCGGAATTATACCTCCATTAGGCCACTCGATTACGAACTTCCATATCTTTCCCAATTTATCATTCACCGGTTATTCTAAAATCGGCGCTATATTGACATCGCCATAACACATAGTACTGCCCTTGGTTCGATTCCAGGCAGGGGCAAGAAGTTCTCTTATCCAAATCATCCAAACCACACAGCCCCCTATTCCTTAGTTACCGGGGGACTCTTTCGCCGGGGGTAAAGCGACTATCTAGAGCAGAGTTTAAGAATTAGTAAAGTTTTAGCTCCGCTGCCTTGTTGATGTGTACAAGAACACTGTACTACTATGATTGTTGCTACTTCTAATACCATGCGTGTTTGTGGAGAGACGAAAGGAAATCAGAGTATCGATATCCACACAGTTCGTTGTACTTTCTTTTCTTTATCGACACGGCACAATATCACGCCACTTCCCTTTCCGGCATATAACCGTGTACTTACCTGCTCCGAAGTCCTCCAGATCTGTTGCCACCCGGGAGGGCTGCTGAGATGTTCTTACTGAGGTTGGCTAAGCTACCATTTCGATGTGTTGGGGTGAAGTTAGAATTGCTAGATGGTCCATTACTTGTCCTCGCGCTGCGGTTTCCTGCGGCTCCAGCATCAGCCGCCATTAGATTAAGCAGACAGAATATCAGTAGAACCAGGAGCCTATTGCTCCCCATCGTGACGCGTCTACAGGCACTACACTCCACTCACGAACGATTGTTTTCACACAGGTTGCTTTCGTGGACACCAATGAGGTAACTGGGTTACTTACAAACCCGAGTGTTTCTTTAACCTTACAGAGAATTCCTCCGTCAATGGTCACGCGGTTTATTATTGTTATATCACTCGAATTATTCTTTGCTGACGGGACTTACTTTGTTACCGTCACCAGACACCTGAACGTCTATGCGTGTCTGTGTTGCCTACTGACCGAGTCTTGTAGCTTGCCAGGCAGACAGGGCACATGAAGTGGCAGGAACTTTCACTTGGTGCGGACCGCTGAAGCAGACCTCGCACTGTTTGGTGGGGAAGGGATGTGTTGACGTTGACTTCTTTAAGGTCTCGTGTTATTCGCGGTCCCTGTCTCTGAAATCAGAGGTAGCCAGTAAAATAAGGAAAAATAACCCAACCATTAAATTGTAGACTAATCCAGAATCAACTTAATATAAGAAATTATTTCATCCGGTACTAACTAAACAACTGCGTGGGGCAGAGGTCTTGAGATTCTGATGGTTGCTAAAGTAGTTGTGAATTTTCCCGCACTTTACAGAAGCCGCAAGTTCATATCTGTGAAACTATTACTTATTCCTTCCTGTTCTAAACCAATATGCTTACGCGAACTTGAATGTTCCTGTGCTCTCTGCGCCTAGGTTGTGCGAGTGATGTCATTCCTTCAGTATTTCCGACTGAAATTGAATGCATTTTTTATTTTTTATTCCTAATGCATGCTGCATTCCGCGCCCATTTTATCTTCCTTGATTTGATTACGACGACGAAATTAGTCATAAAATTTTCTCCCTCGTGTTGCTTCCTTTGTTTTTGAAGTAAGTATTTTCCTCAGACGCCTTCACTCTTTGTTTTTCCTCCAGAGTGAGGGCCCATATTTCAAAGCTATAAAAGCACAGTTAATATTATTCTGCCCTACTATTCAGTGACACTGCATGTTTTGGTTTTGTTCAGTTCAAAAAATCATGTTTTAATTGTATTATTTTCTTGAATTAAACCCTTGTGAATGCGGAAATGAATATTCAGGCTGTTTAAAACGCGGGAATGTTTAGCTGTGGAACGACTAGCTTTTCAAGGACTTTGCTCTGTTGAGTTATAGAACTGAATAGTCACCGTAATTGACTTTTTTTTTCAGTAATCTTCTGTGTTGGACAGCAGCCCTTGGAGATAAGTTCAAATGCCGTCTAAACATATCGTGTTTGGAAATACGAATACAGAATTGTCAATGTTCTCAGTTGCATTAGACAGAGCTATAAATATAGCTTTGTAGTTTTGTGTATTGTAAGCTTTACGATTTTAATTTTCTTTAAGTTTATTATTTGGCGGCGCTGCCATTTGCTAAGATTAGCGTCGGTGATAAATGAGTGAATGATTATGCTGGTACTAACAGGGGCAAATCTCAGTACTCGGAGAGAAACCTGCGCCAATTCCGCCTTGTCCACCACGAATTTCACGTGGACTGATCTGGTATCGAATTCGGGTCTCCGTGATTGGAAGCCGGCGACTAACGGTCTGATCCGTGACACGGCTTACGTTTTTCAAATAAGAGAGCAGGAGTGTGTTAGTAGAGGTAAAGGTGTCCCAATGCACGCCACGAACACATATGGAATGGGTGTGTGAGTGATCAGCTTTACGCCTCTTCGCGTTAACCCGGGGAAGTATTCTCTGTGGCCATTGAGAATATGAGGCTGGGTGGGCCTCCGATTCTATCTGGATGTTTCGGAGAAGGGTAAAACTCTCTTGCCCCTGTCGCGAATTGAACCACAATTCTTCGCTAATCATACTCCGGCCGTGCTGCCCCAGCGCCGAGAGTAAATCTGTATACATAATTGGTAAACGTAACCGGGTTCGTTGTCTGGCTGTAACCATACAGTTATATATCTTAATAAGCATAACAGTAAGGAGATTTAATGTTCTTCTAGGTCATTTCCAATTCGCGCATCTGAGTCTCCAGAATTGATATGATTTATTCAATGTTGCCCGATTCGATATGGGTTTAATCTTACGCGTCGTTCGCCGTGTAACAAATTCCTATCATTCATAAATCTTTAGCTAAACTTGATCTGGGCTGGGCAGGTTGGATGGAAGTCTTTTACGCTCGAGACCGGTAGTGAAATTTTCATCGTCATTTGATCTTCATTCATATCTGGCTGAAATGTTTTACACCTTCACAACTTCTGAATGGTAGGGTCTGCGGAATAAAAGACTTGGTTCTGGTGATGAAGGTAGCAAGCACCGCTTGAATTGGCTGCTGGGCAAATGTCATGTCCGTTACTCGACCATCTGCAATGGAGCGTTGGCTAAGTCCGGAAGCGTATACTTGGACAATTAAAGACAGTAATAAAGTCGCTGCTCGTATTGCGTAACGGTATTTCTGTTTCAGCTGACAGAACTGGTGCCTGTAAGTAGACGAACGATTTCCGAGTAACTTTCATTATCGTTCTAAAATGTAGCGACAGTGGAATAATAATAATAATAATAATAATAATAATCTCATTTATTGGTTTAGCACTGCAACACTGAATTATAAAACCTGCACAAAATAATTTAAAAAATCGTATGAAATCACACACACTTGCACAAACATCCAAAAAAACAAACAGAAAAAATGTCAGATTTATACCGGATTCGGCACTAAAATTAAATATTTAAACAGGCCTGGTCAGCAGTTAATTACTTGAAACAGGAGCAAAAAGGTACAAAATACAATCAAATTAATTACAAATAACCCAACTAAATTAAAACCACAATTTACAAGAACCGTCAGTGACCGAACTACAGCGTAAAGACAGGTTTATGAGTTCAGATTTTTACTAAAAATACCTGGTTCAACAAATCGTTAATCAATGCTGGCCTTCCATTGAATATACCAATATCCCTACTGAAGGCATTAGCCGCCGAAGCGTTTCTAGCGGAAGGACAGTTGCCACGTTTGAAGTTAACGTTAAACAAAGCAAAACCTCTGAACTTTCAGTTCAGCACGTGAAAGCCATTAGTTTCCAACATGGCAGGGCAAAGTACGTATGACGTAACATTGAGGTGCATTCGCGTAACCATTGTTGTTGTGGAAAAGTAATAACTGTTTCATATTCTGAGTGTGTGTTTGTAGTCTTAGGTATCTGGCATGCAAAGCGCATGCGCCTTATCGCCATCTGTGGCTTTGCCACAGTTTTCCACATTATCCCATTAACGGCACGATTTAAAAAAACGTTTTTGAACATAAAAATTAGTTTTTTATTTCCCTGCAACTTTTATCTGAAACATTTGTCATTATAACAAGCATTGGGCGAGATATTATCATAAATGTGCATAAGTGTTCATGTAAAGTACCCGATATTCTTGTCATATTTTAATTAAACTTCAGTTTTCACGACAGATTTTATAAAAATAGATAAATACCAAATTTCATGAAAATCCGTATGGTGGCAGCCGAGTTTTTCGTGCGGACGGATAGACAGACATGAAACTAATAGTCGCTTTTCGCATTTTGCGAACTGGACTAATAAATCGCGTCTGGGTAACGCCTTTGAACACTTAAAGCTTGTAATATCAAGTAATTAGGATATTAACAGATAAATCTAAACTGTAATTTTCTCGTGTCACGGGGACCTTTTACTGACAAACATGGAGTCATACAGAGAAATGTTTCATCCCTTTGCCACAGTAGTTTTTTTTTCAGTACATTTAGTATCAGTGTGTGTATATACTCGTATTACGCAGTACACATCTTCAGGTGCTGCACACCATGCATCCTAACATAGATGCTTTGTTCTTAATGTTTACAGTGATAACTTTAACCCTAGAACATGCCAGGAAGGCATAGACGGGTTGTAAGTTATAGCTCTACCCATTCTTAAACGCGTCGCTTTGTAGGGGTGGGTGGTCAGCTCCACGCGTCGGCTGGTTTACTCCCGGAAAAGAGTAAATGAGGCTGGTTGGGCCCCAGGGCCGTTATGCACGGATATAGGGAATCTTATTCTTCTGTTCCAGATACTGTTGACATTCCTCTTCCTGTTGGGAAGGTGCATAGCTATTCTGTGTTGATATGCTCTGCCAGTTACTGCCCTTGAGCAAGACGTGTTTCTGATGATAATGCAGTTTGTGAATTCATAGGTACCCTAAAAAACCCATGTCCTGACTTAAGTTATATTCACTGATGTTGGTTACTGTCGTTGCTTACTGGCTGGCTAGCTAGAACCTAGTCGAATAAGCGTGGAGCTAAATTATTATTATTATTATTATTATTATTATTATCAGCAGCAGCAGTAGTAATAGTAGTAGTAGTAGTAGTATGCTTACTGTGGCGGCCTTGTTGGGCTTTGCATATTATCGGTTAAAATACAACGAAGTATTTTTAACTCAATTTTTCGTTTTTACCTCACGACGGAGCCAGAGTCAGTCTTGAAATCTATTTTTTTTGGGGGGGGGGGGGGGGGGGCGGTTTTTTCTGTGATTTGTATGGGGTTTTGGTTGGGCACCTGGCGAAA
>Ga0123357_10000507_pt1 | contig 37932 bp, 30 predicted proteins | sample TergutEmb28metaG_FD_89873 | JGI IMG/M metagenome (GOLD analysis project Ga0123357, IMG submission 89873) | Embiratermes neotenicus P4 segment gut microbial communities from Petit-Saut dam, French Guiana - Emb289 P4 | ecosystem: Host-associated > Arthropoda: Insects > Digestive system > Gut ... | reverse complement strand
TGGCCCGCAAACGAAAAGAACGAGGCGTACTCTTGCTACGTTGAGTTCTTTTCGTTGAGGACACGCCCAAAGATTCGGGATGGATCTCGCGCTTTGTCCGATTTTTCCAGGAGGACAGGCTCTCAAGGGTATTCGCAAGGCTCTCAAGAAGAGCAAGCCATCATTCACGAAACTTTTCTCTGAACAAGGACGGTAAATTCAACATGGGTATACCAATAGATTTCACTTCATACAAAAAACCTATCAATCTCGATTCTTTCAACGACCCAAAGGAGCCGGAGCCGCCAAAAAAGGCGCAGTCCTCGCCTTCTGGTATTTCCGAAGAGACCTACAAAAGCTTGCCCGATGCGCCCATCGACTGGTCCCATGTGCAGACCGAAAACCAGCCGGGACCGGCGGCTTTGGCTCAAGGCAAAGCAGATAAAGCACAACAAAAAGATCCGGCCCAAGCCAGCAGTGCCAAGACGAAGAGAACTGCCGACGATGTGAAGGATCTCCGCCCATCGGATGGATTTCTCCTTGGTCCACCGGCCAAAAACTCAGGCGCGAGAGATGGAAGCGCTTTTACGGTCATGCAGGCATCTCCCCTCGACCGAGCGGCAGTCCCATCTCTAGGAACTGAACGCACCCCCAACCCGGCGCTTCAAAAATTCTCAAAGGGCAACGGCCCCTTCTACCAGGTCAATGTCTCATATCTTACTTTCAATCGTGACACTCAAACCCCGAGCCCGCACCCAGACGTCTGGTTTTATGATGCAGGAGCGAAACTGTGGGGATTTTACAACAAGGATGGCCAATTCGATACTTCGAATGTCGGTCCGCAGGGCCGAGTCATCAAAGACTTCGTGCCCTTCGACGAGGAGTCTCGCAGGGCTCTCGCCAAGTAGCAATCCATGACATTCCCATCACGCAATAACTCGCGATAGCTCGCGAGTGACCTAAAAGTCTCGATCGCGTCGACCGCATCGATCGCGTCAATCATCGCAAAAGCAGCCCATTGCCGACAAACTGCTGCGCCGGCAATGGGCGTGCGATGAACGCCCATTTTCGGCTACAGTTCATCCCAAATGCGTCTTCTCATCGCCGACAAACTGCATCCGCGTGCCGTAGAAGAGCTTCGCACTCTGCCGCTCGACGTCATCTACGAGCCGGAGCTCACGAAAGAGACGCTCGAAACCAGCCTCCAAAACGTTGGCATTCTCGTGGTCCGCTCAAAGGGAGTCACCCGCACGGCCATCGAGAATGCGCGCCAGCTAAACCTTATTGTCCGCGCTGGCACCGAAGTCTCCACCATCGACGTCAAAGCCGCCAGCGAGCACGGAATTTACGTCGCCAACTGCCCCGGCAAAAACGCGCCGGCCGTTACCGAGCTCGTTTTCGGTCTACTTTTCGCCATCGACCGACGCATTCCCGACGCCGTTGCATCGCTACGTGCGGGCCGCTGGGAACGCACCGAATATGGCAAGGCCGAAGGCATCGTTGGCAAAACGATCGGCATTGCCGGCGTTGGTGCAATTGGCCGTGACGTTGCGCTGCGCGCCAAAGCCCTTGGCCTTCATCCCATTGGGTGGAGCCGCAGCTTGAGCCCGGCGCGCGCAGCCGATCTCGGCATTGGTCACGCATTTAGCCTCGACGAGCTTGCCAGCAAGTCTGACGTACTCACGCTGCACCTCGCTTTGACCGACCGCACGCGCGGCATGGTTGGGCGCCGCACGTTCGAGCTTTTGCCGAAGCGTGCAATCTTCATCAATTGCGCGCGCGCCGATCTCGTTGACTACGAAGCCATGCGCGATGCCATCAAAAACCATGGGCTGCGCGTCGGAATCGACGTGGTTCCGAGCGAGCCGCGCGGCAAAAAAGAAATTGCGACCGACCTTTTCTCGCTTACCACACCAAGCGATAAAGGCGGCTTTCTCTACGGCACGCCGCACATTGCTGCCTCGACCGACCAGGCGCAGCTTGCCATTGCAACAGAAACCGTGCGCATCATCCGCTCGTTTTTGCTCGCAGGCACAGTTCCGAATGTGGTCAACGTGACAGGCCCATCGACCGCTCGCTTCCAAATGGTCATTCGAATGCGCGACAAGATTGGCACGCTTGCCAACGTATTTGCTGTCATCAAGCGTCATGGCATCAACGTGGAAGAAGTCACCAACACCGTGTTCGATGGGGCCAGCGCATCGTGCGCGAAACTCCGCATCGCAAGCCGCCCAACCGAAGCATGTCTGCACGAGATCCGCGCGTTCGACGAAGTTTTGCACGTCGACCTCGTCACCCTGCCCAATCTCGCGTAGGGACGCGATTCAACGCACCCTCGGGATCGGCGATCCGCCAGCGGTTGGGCGCCATGAATGGCGCCCCTACGAAAATACGTTTTGTTGGCCGTAGGTGCACCCCTTGTGGGTGCCCGCCAATTTCGTGTCGTGATAATGTCAGTTTCACCATGAAGCAGGCGTTGCCAGTACTTCGGACCACTGCAATTCAATGCATGCGAGCCGTACTTGTCGCAAGCGCATTCATGGTGCACGCGGGCTGCCACGACAAGGCGGGTGCGCCGAATGCCGACGCGGGCGCGGCTGACGCGACAACCGCGGCAGGCATCATCGACACATCCAACGATGCAAGCAACGCGCCCGGCGACGCATCAACAACTACCGAGGCAGCGTCTGGCGATGCGAGCGCCGACGACTTTGGTGCGCCCACCGAGTCGAACGACGATCTCGCGCAGCGCATGCGGCATCTTCTCGAGGCCATCGCGCAGAACAACCCCGATCTTGCCAACGACCTGCTTTTTCCGCGCGAAGCCTACGTCGCTGTGAGAGACACACGCGATCCGTCCAAGGTGTGGGATCAAAAAATCGCAGATCACTTTCGCTCAGCCATCAAACGCCTGCACACACGCATCAAGGGCGTAGACAGAGCGAAGTTCGTCTCCTTCGAACTCGACAAATCCGTTACGCAGGTTCAGCCGAAAAAGCACTTCAAAAAGCCTATTTGGCGCGTGAAGAATTCGAAACTCACGTTCACAATCGACGGCAAACCCCATTCTTTGCACGTTGTCGACATGGTTGGTTGGCGCGGTAATTGGTATATCATGCGCCTGCGGTAGGGGCACGGGCGGCCACAAGGGCCGCCCCTACGAATATGCTTTCCGTTGGCCGTAGGGGCACCCCTCGTGGGTGCCCTGCATCAACCTCGTTTTACTTCTTCCAAAAGTTCGTCGATGTGATCGCGCGCTTCTTGCCCCTCGTCGTACTTGAAGCGAAGCTCGGGAACGAAGCGCAGGTTGAGGCTTTCGACAAGCGCACTTTTGAAGCGGCCTGCGGCTCGCGCGAGCGCTTTCTCGGCGTCTTTTCGGCGCTCTCCGGCGTTGGGTTCAGCGATGCCCGCGATGGGCGCGAGGCGCCAGAAAATGCGCGCAAGTTTGAGATCCGCTGTCAGCGACACCGACACAATGACAAGTCCCGCAAGACGCGGATCGCCCAAGTCGTGAGTGACGAGGTGCGCGAGCTGATGGCGAATGTCGGCAGCCACGCGAAACGATCGATACTTTCCTTCACCCGCCATCGTCGTCACCCTGTTCGTCAAGCTCGTCAGTTTCGTAAAGATCGTCGCCAATGGGAATTAGCTCCGTTGCGCGATCGGTGAGCTGCGCATTCTCTTGAAGACCGGCAACCCGGGCGATCTCCTCGAGCACAGCATCGCAGACCTTTGCTTCATTTGAAATCACCGCCACGCCAAAAACCGCTTTTTGATGCAGATCTTGTGAGCCTACCTCCGCAATGGAAACGTCAAAGTGTGATCTTATGCGGTCACGAAACTTGCGCACGACAGCACGCTTGTCTTTGAGCGACCGCGCATGCGGAATGTGAAAGGTAAGTTTGAGAACGCCAACGATCATCGAGGCAATAGATTATAGCTTTTGCTTAACCTCTTCGATCTCGTACGACTCAATGATGTCCTGCTCTTTGAGGTCGCCGTAGCCGTCGAGGCTAATGCCGCATTCAAAGCCTTCAGCGACTTCTTTCACATCTTCCTTGAATCGCTTGAGTGCCGCCATTTTGCCGTCCCAAATCATGGCGCCATCGCGAATGAGCCGCGCTTGACCACCGCGAACGACTTTGCCTTGGACGACGTAGCAGCCGGCCACAACCACACCGCGAATCTTGAAGATGGCGCGAACTTCTGCTTTGCCGGTGGTTTTCTCGACTTTCGTCGTTGGAAGAAGGCCTTCCATCGCTCGCTTTACGTCGTCGACGGCGTCGTAAATAATCGAATAAAGGCGAATTTCGATCTTGTTTTCTTCGGCGAGCGACGCGGCTTTGCCTGCCGGGCGAACGCTGAAGCCAACAATGATTGCCTTGGACGCAATCGCAAGATTCACATCGCCTTCGGTAATGGCACCAACGCCGGCGTGAATCATCGAAAGTTTCACTCGCTCGGTCGTCAGCTTGTTGAAAGCGCTCGCAAGCGCCTCGAGCGAGCCCTGAACGTCGCCTTTGATGATGACGCGGAGCTCTTGCTGGTCGGCCGACTGCATGCGCTCGACAAGACCCTCGAGTGAGATACGCGCATCGGTCGCAACAAGGCTCTTGTCGCGTTTGACTTTGCGGCTCTCCGCGATTTCTTGTGCCTTCTTTGGATCTTTGACAGCGTGGAGTGGATCGCCTGCGCCCGGCACATCGGACAAGCCGAGGATTTCGACCGGCGTGGACGGCGCGGCCTCGTGCACATGCTTGCCGTGCTCGTTGGTCATCGCGCGAACTTTGCCAAAGCCAGGACCCGCCAAAACGAAATCGCCAACCTTGAGCGTGCCTTCTTGCACGAGAACGCGCGCGACCGGACCGCGCCCGCGATCGAGCAGCGCTTCCAGCACAACGCCGGACGCAGCCTTCTTCGGGTTGGCTTTGAGGTCGAGGACTTCGGCCTGCAGGCCTATCATCTCGAGCAGCTGCGAAATGCCTTCGCCGGTGAGCGCCGAAACATTCACGAAGATCGTGTCGCCGCCCCACTCTTCCGGCTGAAGGCCTTGGTCAACGAGTTCGCGCTTGACGCGGTCGGGCTCGGCTGCAGCCTTATCGATTTTGTTGACGGCAACGATGATCGGAACCTTGGCAGCCTTTGCATGCGAAATGGCTTCTTTGGTTTGAGGCATGACGCCGTCGTCGGCTGCCACCACGAGAACCACGATGTCCGTTGCGCCCGCGCCGCGTGCTCGCATCGCGGTAAAGGCCTCGTGGCCCGGCGTATCGAGAAACACAATGGTGCCATTGTCGGTTTTCACCTTGTAAGCGCCAATGTGTTGCGTGATGCCGCCAGCCTCGCCGCCAGCAACATTCGCCTTGCGAATTTTGTCGAGCAGGCTCGTTTTTCCGTGGTCCACGTGGCCCATGACCGTGACGACCGGCGGGCGAGACTCGAGGTTGTCGTCAACGGGGCCGCCAGCTTCTTTGACGTCTTCGCCGCGAGCCGCAGCAATGGCGCCTTCTTCGCTTACGGCAACGTCTTCGACTTCCCAACCGAACTCGCTCGCAAGAATCTTTGCCGTGTCGGCGTCGAGCGTCGTGTTGATGTGAACGCCGGTCGTGCCCATGCCAAGGAGCTTCATCAAGAGCTCGGTTGCCTTGAGGCTCATCTTCGCAGCCATGCCCGAGAGCGTGATGTCACCCTCGATGCGAATGACTTTCTTGTGCTCGCTCATCTCCTTGGTGGAGACGTTGACAGGGCCGCGACGCACTTGCTGAAAACCCGGGCGTCCGCGACCACCAGAGCCACCACGCTGCATCATGCCGCCAGGTCCACGCCCGCCGCCACCGCTCGGACCACCGGGCCGCGTGCCTGGGCGCTGCGGAGCCGAGCCGGCGCGAGGGTTGTACTCGGTGCGGCGCGCCATGGCGCCAGCTGCGCCTCCGCCTATGCCGGTGCGTGGTGCGTTGACAGGCGTAGGCATTGGAACGCCCGGACGACCCGCCCAATATTCAACACCGGTCTTGGGCGTTGGGGTCGAGCGCGAAGGCGGAATGTCGGTGGTTGGTGCACGTTTCTCTTCTGTGGATGCCGGAGCAACCGACGCGGCCACCACATCGGACGCATCAGGCGCAGATTCGACCGGTGCGGCCACAGCAGGAGTAGCGATGGCAGCCGCGGATGCTTCGGCGATTTCATCAACACTCGGTGCACGCGCAGGAGCCACTGGCATCGCCTCGGGCAATGGTGCCGAAACAGCGGCGGGGGCGATAGCATCTTCATGAACTTCATGAACGGCTGACGCGATTGGCGCGAGCGGAGGAGCCACGTCAGCGCCTTCACGATCCGAATCACGATCCGAAAGAGGAGGCAACGGCGCAGGCAGCGCCTCGACTGGCGGCACCTTCAGCAAGACCTCGGACGGCGGGGCCTCGGGCAATGGTGCCGAAACAGCAGGTGCGCTTTCTTCGGCGTCAACGTTATGCGCGTCATGCACGTCGTGCGGTGCAATACGAGCTTCATGAGATGGATGGGCGGCTTCGCCCGCGCTGTCGGCTGGTAGAGACGCCACGTCTTTCGAGCTACAAACTTCTTCGGGCACTTCGCGAGCCTCGCGAACTGGCGGCGTGCGTGCGCTCTCGTGATCCGCGAGGTCACAGGCCGACATTCCGCCTTCGCGCGTTGCCAGTTCCGAGGCGGGCTCTCCAACGTCACGGCGCGAAACCACTTCGTCGAGAACGACCTTTGAAGGTGGGGCAGAAAGAGGAGGAGGAGGAACAGATGCGGGCGACGCCGTAGACACCGGCTCTGCGGCCGGTTTCGCGACCGCGCGACGCTTGAGAACAGTGCCTGCACCACGACGGATACGCTCTTCCACGACGTCGTGTGTTTGCTTTTTCTCGAGGTTCTTCTTGAGACGCTCGACGGCATCGACATCGACGGAGCTCATGTGGTTGCGGACGTCGGTGACGCCGATCGACTGAAACAGCCCTACAACCGACTTTGGATCGAGATGAAGCTGCTTCGCCACTTCGTAGACCCGAACCTTGCTCATCGAACCTCCGGACACCACCATGCTTCACTCCTCGCCACGTCCAAGAACGGTTGCGACGCGCGATATGCACTTGAAATTGCGGCCGCCACGCCCTCGTGCAGCACGGCACATACAGCAACCTCGTCGCACCCCAAAAGTGCACCGAGACGGGCTTTGTGGCCCCAAACAATCGCCGTGCCTTGAGAAATTGCTCGTTGAATTTCGGACAATTTCGCTGCCGCTGCGGCATCGCATGCGACAACGACAAGTTTCGCGGTACCATCACGCACGGCTTGCTGCACCGTGTCGGCACCCGCAACTGCGTGACGTGCACGGCGCGCTCCCGAGACAAGTCCTTCGATGCGGCGGTTGGCCGAGACGACGATCTGCGTGGCCATGTCGCCGACAGTTGTTGTCACGCTTGTCACGCTTGTCTTGAAGGCTCTCGCGAAGCCGCCTTTCAGCGCTTTGCTCCAACAATCGATCGATGGGTGCACATGCGCGCCGCGACCAAAACGAGAATTGGCCAAATCCACTGCAAGGACGCCGGCATTATCGACAATGACACGCAATAGTTCGTCTGCGGGTGCGCGCTTGGCGCACCCGGCACACGTGCGCACCGGACCAACACTATCTAGTCGTCGCTCTGGTCTTCGGCGCTGCTCGCTTGTTTTCGTCTCAGCCAACATCATTGCGCTCTTCGTTTGCTAGTTTCGTCAACTCACGACTGCACGCTTGCGTTTTTTTGTGCCGCGGTGCTCCTGCGGGCAGCGTCGATTTGTTTCCACTCGTTCTGCAAGAAAAACTCGGCGCCCTGCTTGAGAGCGCGCGCTTTCTTGATACCAAGGCCCGTTTTGATGGCGAGCTTGTCTTCGTCTTCGCGCAAAATATCGTCGATGCTGCGATAGCCCGCATCGTCGAGAAGCTGCACCGTGCGCTCGCCTACACCGCGAACGAAAAGAAGCTTCTCTTTTTCCGTTAGCGGCTCGGTCTTGCTCGATGCTTGCTGCATGCGTTCAAGACGCAGCCTTTCCATGGTTGTTTCGGCCGCCTCGCGGATATTGCCCGCGTTGTCCGCACCAACGCCCTGAATGCCAGCGAGCTCTTGCTCGGTTGCTTCGGCAACCTCTTCGAGTGCACGAAACCCCATGCGGTACATGCTTCGTGCCACTGCCTCGCTCACGCCATCGATATGGGCAAGCTGGCTGATGGCTTCCTCTTCCATTTGCTTGAACTTCGACTCGCTGATGATATCGAGCTTCCAGCCAGTTAAGTGCCATGCAAGGCGCACGTTCTGACCCTTGCGGCCAATGGCAAGCGAAAGCTTCTCGTCGGGAACAACGAGTTCCATGCGCCCATCGGCTTCGTTGACGATGACCTTGTTGACCTCGGCGGGCTGAATCGCCGCGCACACGAAACGCGCTGGGTCGCGATCCCAAGACACGATGTCAATCTTTTCGCCTCGGAGTTCTTGCACCACGGCTTGAACACGCGAGCCCTTCATGCCAACGCACGCGCCAACCGGATCCACGTCGGCATCGCGGCTCATGACGGCAATTTTCGACCGTGCACCAGGCTCCCTAGCACATGCCACAATCTTCACGATACCTTCGTAAATCTCTGGGACTTCACCCTCGAAAAGCTTCTCGACGAGCCTGCCATCCGCGCGCGAAAGAATGATTTGCGGACCGCGGGCTTCGCGGTCGATGTCTTTCAAAAGGGCTACGATGCGATCGCCCGGGCGGTACGTTTCACGAGGCGTTTGCTCGCGGAAAGGCAAAACACCTTCGGCGCGACCGAGATCGACAATCAAGTTGTTGCCCTTCTCGAAGCGGCGAACTACCCCTTTGATAATTTCGCCTTTTTTATCTTTGTACTCGTTGAAAATGAGATCGCGCTCTTCGTCACGAACGCGCTGAATGAGAACCTGCTTGGCCGTTTGGGCTGCAATGCGCCCGAAAGACGAGCGAGCTTGTTTGACCATGAGCAAGTCGCCAAACTCTTTGTCTTGGTCAATGGCCTTCTTGGCGTCGTTCGGGTGCCAAAAGATTTGAAAACCAAGTTCTTCGCCGATTTCTGCGTCGAGGCCTGCCTCGTGCACATCTTCGAGCGCAATCTCGCGCTCGTCGTCGGAAACGTCGTCGACAACGGCCATGAACTGGAAAAGATCGACCTGGCCTGTTTCCTCATTGAACTTCGCTTGGAGCTCGCGATTGACACCGAACACGCTTTGGGCCGCCTTTAGGATGGCTTCCTCAATGGTGGCGACGAGGCGTGAGCGCTCGATTCCCTTCTCCTTTGCGACCATGTCGATCGCTTGGAGCAGATTCACGTCTCCTTGGGCTGCTTGCTGCTGAGTGGCCATCGTTTTCCTTTTCGAAACCGCTTCATGCTCAAACGTTACGGCTTCCTTTTACGCTTTACCCTTCGCTTTTTTTCCGAACTCGAACACCAGATGTGCCAGAACGATTTCGTCGAGCGGTATCGCAATGCTCTTGTCGCCATCGTCGAGCGTGACGCTTCCCTCGGAAACCTGCCCAAGACGACCAACGTAGACCTTCTGGCCGTGCAGCGCCGAGCGCAGCTTCAGCTTTGCCTTTTCCCCTGCGAATCGCTCGTAGTCCGCCTCTTTCCTGAGCGACCGCTCAATTCCGGGTGAGCTGACTTCAAGGTTGTAATGACCTGCAATGGGATCCTCGATGTCGAGCGCGGGGCTCAAATCGCGCGCAATGGCCGAGCACAGCTCAAGGTCGATGGCCGCACTTTTCGTGCTCAACTTGGACGCACCGGCTCCCAACCGCTCGACGTAAACGCGAAGAACCCACCCATTTTCGTTCTTGAGCTCGACGTCCCAAACCTCCGCCCCGTGTGCACGCACCACCGGCTCGATTACGCCAAGGAGCCGATCGCGATCGAGGAAGGGTAAACTTTTCGAGGAAGGAGCGTGCTGCATCGGGGTGCGCCGTGGGGTCGTCGCCTCCCGCGTTTTGGACACAAAAAAAGCGAACCGCAAAATTGGGGTCCGCAGTGCGACAGCCACCAACTGGGCGGGGGACCATAGCGCGCACGGGTCTGCTGATCAACCACCCTGCCGGGGTTCCGCGCCCGCCCGGTCCATGACATGCGCTTAACGCCCTGTCTGGTGCTACCTCGGGCGGGGTCTGGTGCTACCTTTGGCCACGTGAAAATCCTGGTTGTCGAGGATGACGCGAAATTGTCTCGCTTCCTCGGCCGCGTCTTCGTTGAAGAAGGGTTCGCGGCCGATGCGTGCAGCACGGGCTCCGAAGCGCTCACCATGGCATCATTGAACACGTACGACTTAATCGTGCTCGACTGGATGCTGCCAGACATCGACGGGCTTTCGGTGTGCGGGCGCCTTCGGCAAAGCGGCCTTTCTACCCCCATTCTCATGCTTACGGCACGAGGAGAGCTGCGCGAGCGGGTACTCGGGTTCGAAACGGGGGCCGACGACTACCTCGTCAAGCCGTTCGAAGTCGAAGAACTCGTGGCAAGAATACGCTCGCTCGTGCGGCGTGCGTCGGGTTTCGCGAAGCTCACCGTGGGACCGCTCGAAATCGACAGACTCGGACGTGAAGTCAAACTCAATGGGACTTTGCTCGAAATTACGACGCGCGAGTACGAGCTGCTCTTCGAGCTCGTTCATCACGCGGGAACCGTGGTGTCGCGGGCAGAACTGCTCGCACGCATCTGGGGAACGTCGTCTGACCCAAACTCGAATCTCGTGGAAGTCCACGTCAGCCGCCTTCGCGACAAACTCGGCGAGGCAGCGTGGATGGTCGAGACCGTGCGCGGCGCAGGCTACCGGCTGACGAGCACGCCACCACCACCAAAGTAATGAAGTTTCGCACGCGCCTCGTGCTGACGATTTCCGTCGCGACCGCTCTCACTGTGACGTCTGCATTCTGGGCAGCGTCCTATGTTTTCGAGCGGTCGGAAGAACGTCAGCTCGATGATGCGCTCCGCGCCGAGGCCCACGAAGAGGCCGCAGAGATTGGTTCAAACAGCGCCGGTGGCTTTCGCATTTCCGACCGCGCGGGCGCCGAGGCCGACGACATTGGCCGGCTCGCCAAGTACGCCATCATCTACGACGAAGACGGCACGGTGATCGACTCCACGGCGAGCTTCTCGCGTGGCGCTCCCCCGCTCGAGAACATTCGTCATCCGCGCGGCACGCCGTTCGACATCCATGATGGGGGCGAAGGGCTTCGCGCCATTCTCGTGGGCATTCCGACGACCAACAAAATGCTGCTCTTTGCAGCGCCGCGCAGCGATCTCGAGAAGGATACGACGTTTCTGCGTGAGGTCATGCTCGCCGCGGCGCTTGCGTCGATTGGCGTCACCATCGTTGTCGTGTGGCGCGTCGTGCGGCGCCTGACGCGCGGACACGAGGCCATTGGAAGCACGGCGCGCCAAGTTGCAGCCGGAGATCTTGCCGCGCGTGTTGCGCTTCGAGCGGGTGACGACGAAGTCGTCCAGCTCGCAAACGACGTCGACGAGATGGTGCGGCGCCTCGCTGTCCTCGTAGAAAGTCAGCAGCGATTCATCGCGAACGCAGCGCACGAATTGAGGTCGCCGCTGACCACACTTTATGGCGAGCTACAGCTCGCGCTGCGGCGATCGCGAAGTGCCGAAGAGTACCGCACGGCCATCGAAGAAGCGCTTGTCTCGACGCGCCGCCTCACGGCTCTCGCAGAAAATCTGCTGGCCCTTGCACGCCTTGGCGCCGATCGCGAAGCGTCGCTCACGCCCGTTTCGTTGGGCGAGGTCGCACGCAGCGCCGCAGCCTGGGTCGAGCGTGAAACAACGCGGAAGCACGTCCGCGTCGAACTCGACACAGACGGCTCGAACGTGCTCGGCCATGCCATGGATCTCGAACGCATGCTGAAAAATCTCCTCGACAACGCCGTTCGCCACAGCCCCGACGGCGGGCGGGTAACCGTGCGCGCCAAGAGCCATGGCAACATTGTGCATGTTACCGTGACCGACGACGGGCCGGGCGTAGCCCAGCACGATCGCGAGCGCGTTTTCGAGCCATTCTTCCGCGCCAACGCCGAGCGGCGCCGCGATGTTGGCTCAGGGCTTGGACTTGCCATCGTGCGCGAGATTGCGCGTGTGCACGGCGGTGACGTCACGCTCGAGCAAGGTCCAGGCGGCAAAGGAGCCGTGTTTCGCGCCCAATTGCCCGCAGCTCCTCCCAACGCCAAAAACCCACCGACGTAGGGGGCAGACACGGAGGTCTGCCCCTACGACCCAAAAAACGCATATCCGTAGGGGCGGCCCCCTGTGGCCGCCCCACATTGCGTTCAACACGACGCACATGCCTATGGGCGTATGGCCATACGCCCCTACACGCAACCGCCAACAAAAACGCATATTCGTAGGGGCGCCATTCATGGCGCCCGACCGCGGCAACCCCATGCCATTGGTCGATCCCAAGGGCGCGATGAATCGCGCCCCTACACGCTAAACACTTGGATCGTGGGGCCGGCTTCGATCTCCACGCGCTCGCCTGCTTCAAGCTCACCGTCGAGAACGAACGCGCCCTCGTTCGGCATGGTGAGTGTTGCCTTCCGCGCAAGAACGTCGACGCGCGTGCCGAAAAGGGGCTTTCCCGCGAGCACGAGTGGCAGCTGCGGGCCAAGCCGTGAAGGATCGAGGGGCGTTGCAACGATGTGGAAGCGCTCGCGACTTTCGCCGGCGCGGTACAGCAGGCGCAGGCCGAGGCCAAGATCGCGCACGACGCTGGCGCAAACGAGGCTGGTTCGATCGAATGGCGCACGCACGCCATCGACTTCGAGCTGGCAGCGAGCAGGCTCGAGAACGCGACGCGCAAGAGCGCCACCTGCGAGCGATCCGCCAAAGACGCGCATGACGATGCTTGCTGCACTGCGGTAACCGCGGGCCCCTTGTTGCATGTAGACTTCAAAGAATCGTGTGACGAGTCCCGCGCCAACGATGAAGCCAATGCGTTCAACAACGCTGGTGCCGTGGTAGCTTCGGACACGGAGCGTGGGTCGCGCCGTGGCGATGGCCTTGCCCGTGAGGATCGCCGAAAGCAAAAGCGAAGTGTACTTCGCCGCGTCCCGATCGCCAATGGCGCCAATCGCTCCAATCGAAAGCAGCCCGCCACCTCGATAACCCCAATTGCGTGCCACGGTGTTTACGGTACCGCCTGGTATCAAAGCAATTGGAGGCAGCGCGCCCTCGGCGCCGCCATTCTTTGCAAAGGCCGCATGCAGCGCGGTGATGCCTGCCATATACGAGCCGTCGCCGCCGGCAATAACGAGTGCGCGCTGTGCGTGACCGTGATCGGCAGCAAGCTTGGCAGCGGCCGCTTCGAGATCCGACAGACTGCTTGTCTCGAACAAGCGCACGCGCTTTGGCTCGCTGTGCATAACACGCGTGATGGCGCTCAAAACCGGGCCGCCATCGCGAAGTCGCCGTGCGCGCCGATTGACGATCACAGCAAGACGCATCACAGCCTGCGGCTCATTACCACAAAGCTGCTGTGGCAACCGTTGACAATGGAGGATACCTGCCCGTACCGTGAATTCGCTGTTATGCGAAATACATTGGTATCGCTGCTTATCGCGATGGTGGCTTTTTCTTCTACTGGCTGCATCAAAACAGCCATTATGAACGGTCAAATCTCGGCGACGCGCACGGGCGCCGATGCCGTCGACACCATCGGCGACTACGAGCTTGCGCGCGCCGCAACCTCCGCTGGCATCGTGCAGTTCGAGGGCATGCACCGTCTTGCGCCCGACAACGAAGACGCGCTTTTCCTAGTTACCAAGGGTTGGGTCGGTTACGCTTATGCTTTTGCGCAAGACGACTACGAGACGAGTCGCCTTGCCGGCGACGACAAGGCGGCCGAGTATCACAAGGTTCGCGCACGCAATGCCTTTGATCGCGGCATTGCTTATGGCATTGAGCTATTGGGCCACAAAGCAGGCGGCTTTGAATCGGCAAGAAAGAATGCCGGCGCGCTCACATCATGGCTGAAGAAAAACTTCACGGACAAGGAAGACGCCGAAACGCTCTTTTGGACGGGTTCTGGTTGGCTCGCCCGCGTCGATTTGATGAAAGACGACGACGAACTCGGCCCAGGGTACGTCTCCGAGCTGTTCGTGGGCGTTGCCATGCTCGAGCGTAGCCGCGAGCTCGATCCCGCATACCTTGCATGGAACTCCACGAGCTTGCTTGCAACCTACCACGCCCGCGCATCCGTTGCCGAGCTCGACGAAGCCAAGGCAATGTTCGAAGTGGCGCTCGCCAAAACGCATCACAAGTCGTTATCTGTATTCTACAATCACTCACGTTATGCGTGTGCGAAAAGCGATCGGGCGCTTTATGAAAAATTGCTCAACGCCGTATTGAGCGCGGGCGATCCAGACCCGAATTTGAGACTTCAGAATACCGTCGCCAAGCGTCGAGCGAAGCGCGCTTTGTCGAAAGCTGCCATGGAAGATTGCGGGTTCTTCGGCAACGCGCCAGCGTCGGCAACGCCGCCGCCGGTGCCCACACCGCCTGCCAAGCGCAAAACTCCATAGGTACTGTCCGGTACCAATCGGCAACGCGATAACGCAATGCGTTATATTCAAAGGCGTCCAACGCGCGCCTAATGTGCCGAGGGCAGCTGTAATCAATCGCAAAAAACGCTTCCCACATGTGCGGTCGTCGCGTAGGGTCATGTGGCCATACGCGCGCGGCTTGCGCGCCTCGCCAAAAATTGTTCTTTCGGTATCGCGGCGCAGCAGGACGAGGAGGTACTTTTGATGTTTCGAAAGATTGTCATGCTGGTTGGCGTGCTTACGGCCACCTTTGGCACAGTGCACACGGTCAGCGCCGTCGAAGAACTCAAACTTGCCACTCTGGCGCCGAAAGACTCCACTTGGGGCAAAGTTTTCTCCGCTTGGACCAAAGCCGTCGACGAAGAAAGCCACGGCTCCGTCAAGTTGACGTGGTTTTACAACGGGACACAAGGCGACGAAGTCGCAATGGTCGCCAACACCCGCAGCAAGCAGATCGACGGCGCCGTTCTCACCGCCACGGGGCTGGCTCAGATCTACCCGCATATCATTGCATTCCAAATGCCTGGCCTGTTTCCAACCTGGGAAAAGCTCGACGCCGCTCGCGAAAAAACGCGTGCGCTCATCGAGAAAGGTTTCGAGGACCAAGGCTTTCGCCTCCTTGGTGGAGGCGATGTCGGCATCGGGCACATGATCTCGCGCGGCGGCCCCGTCCGCACGCCTAGCGACATCAAAAAGTTTCACCCGGTCTACGTTCCTGGTGACGTCATCAATCAAAAGCTGCTTGAAGTCGTGGGCATTGCCTCGCCCCGCCTGCTGCCTCTTCCGGCCATTCTTCCGGCGCTCTCTTCGCGCACCGAAGGTGCTGTCGACATTGTCTTCTCGCCATCCATCGCGGCCGAGCAGCTGCAGTGGGCCGCGCAACTCGATTCGGTCAATACGATATCGACCGGCATCACCATCGGCGGCATGGTGATGAGCAAAGAACGCGTCGCCAAAGTCTCACCCGACGCAAGGGCTGTCATTGAGCGCACGGGCCAAAACGTCATTGTAACCTTGACCGACCGTGTTCGTAAGATGGACGCCGCTGCGTTCGCACGCATCAAGGCAAGCAAAACGGTCTACGAACCAACCGAGGCCGACAAGGCTGCGTGGAACGATACCTTTGCCAAGGTGCGCAATGCCCTCAAAAACGAAGGCAAAATCAACAAAACCGTCTGGGACGCAGTGGTAAGCGCGGCCGGGCAGTAGGGCGCGATTGCTGGCGGTCTAAAATTCCCGCTAATACTTGTCGCACGATGGCTGAAAAGGATTTGGATCCAAAAGCAAAGACGAGCGGCGGCAGTAGCGACGCGCGCGGTCCTGACCAAACCGAAGATGAGCCCTCTGCGTCCTCGCAGCGTCTAAACCGAGCGGAAGACCCGCCTATATCTTCTGGGGTCACCGTCAAGCGCGAACAACGCGGCAAGGCGGCGTGGGCCGCGCCGCTTGCTCGTCTCGACAAAGCGTGGACAGGGCTCGACGCGTATCTTTGTTTCGCGATCCTCATGGCGGAGATCTTGACGCTCGTATTCTGGATCGCGATGAAGGCGCTCTCGAGCAGCGGCCATGGTGGCTCCGGAATGGTGTTTCGCTCGATGCTCGTTGGAATTGCCGCGGGTGTCGCGACCCACCTCGCAACGCGCAAGCACCAAAAGCATGACCTTTACACAACCATTGCGACAGTAACTGGCCTTGTGGTGGGGTGCTTCCTTGGCGACACGGGCGTGGCTTACTTTGGCAACCTTCTCGCGTGGATGCAAAATGCATCTATTTTGGTGTTCTTCGGCGGAGCCAGCGATGTTGCCAAGCGCCTAACTTTGTGGCTTGCGCTTCTTGGCGCATCGGTAGCAACCGGACAAGGCAAGCACATCAACATCGATGTTGCGATGCGCTTGCTTTCGCCGAAAAGGCGAATCCCGCTGGCAGTTTTCGGCTGGCTTACCGCGGCGGTAGTTTGCATCACCGCGGCATGGGGTTTTTTCGATTATGTGGCCGTGGCCGACTACCGCGTGGCCACGTCGGTTCCGTGCCCAAGCAACGCGAACGCCGACGCCAACAGAAGCTGCCAAATGCCAGCAGGCCAAGAGATCGGCATAGTTTGGGAAGCCAGCATGCGCGATTTTTTTCTCGCACGTCGCCAGCTATCGCTTGATCTTCGCACATTTCCAAAGATTATTTCTGGCACGCCATACAACGAAACACTTACACCGAAAGAGTGGAACGCCTGGCTACGCCAAAGCGATTGGACGGCGCACTTTGCCGTCGACGACGTTCGGGCGATGGAGCTGCCAGAAGACGGCAGCGCCGGCGAGTGGCGACTGCCCGCCGTCACGGCGGTGCCAGGAGGAACCGAGCAGATTTCCACACTGCTCATACGTGAGCTGAACTTCGTCTTTGCCGTTGGTCTTCTGTTCATCGCGCTGCGCTTCGTGCTCCGATCCGTTTTGGCCATCGCCGGCTGGGTTGGTGTCGACCCCGACGAGGCCCACAACAACAAGGCGCTCGCGCATGCGCACGAGGCTCAAGAGACTCAAGAGGCAGCGCCATGAGCATCATGCCTGCCAAAAGGGTTGCGCCCCCAAAATCAGTACGTGTCGCTTTCGGCGCCGTTGGCGCGATGGTGCTTGGCCTTGGCGCGACCTTTGGTGGCCTTGTCGCCGTTGTCGTTGCGCTCGCCTTGCTCGGCATGCCGCTGTTCGCTGTCCTTGGCGGCGCAAGCGAGCTTGCATGGCTCACCCACGCCGATCCCGAGCAGCGAATGCTCCGCCGCCTGGCGCCCGAAGTTTTCGGCATGCGCTTCGCGGGCTCTCCAATCCTCACGACGATCCCGCTTTTTACCTTCGTTGGCTACCTCATGGCCGAGTCGAAAACGCCCGAGCGCCTCGTGCGCGCAGCCTCGGCGTGGGTCGGCTGGCTGCCCGGGGGCTTGGCCATCGTGTGTGTAGTCTCGAGCGCCGTTTTCACGCTCTTCACCGGCGGCAGCGGCGTCACCATCATCGCGGTCGGCGGACTGCTTTTACCGGCGCTCCGCCAAAAAGGGTATTCTGAAAAATTCTCACTTGGGCTCGTAACCACGGGCGGCTCGCTCGGTCTTCTTCTGCCGTACGCGTTGCCTTTGCTCGTTTACGCCATGGTTACAAGCCTCGATTTTCAGCTTGTCAACAAGGCCGTCATTTTGCCAGGCCTCGTCGTTCTCGCTCTGTTCGTCCTTTACGCCGTGCACATCGGCATCAAAGAGAACATTCCGCGTACGCCCTTCAACCTCACCGAAGCGCTCGCCTCGACGTGGAGCTTCAAGTGGGAACTTGGCGTCTTCGTTCTGCTCGTCGTCGGCATCACGATGAACATGACCGACATCGACGAAGCTGCCGGTCTTGTTGCACTTTACACACTTTGCATCGAATGTTTCATCTACAAAGACATCTCGATCAAAAAAGACTTGGTGCGTGTGGCCAAGTCGTCGATGGCACTCGCGGGTGCAGTCATTCTCATCCTTGCCATGGCGAACGCGCTCACGAACTACGTGGTCAACCAGCGCATTCCCGACGCGGTGCTCACGATGATGCTCCATGTCGGTTTCGACAAGACCTGGCACTTCCTCATTATCATGAATCTGTTCTTGCTCGTGCTCGGCATGATCATGGACGGCTTCAGCGCGATCCTTGTTGCCGTGCCGCTCATTCTGCCATTCGCCGCGCACTTCGGGCTCGGGCCGTTTCACGTTGCCATCATGTTCATACTGAACCTGGAACTGGCATTCTCGTGCCCGCCCCTTGGGCTGAATCTGTTCATCTCGAGCTTCCGATTCAATCGCCCGGTTGTAAGCCTTTACCGAATCGCGCTGCCGTTCGTTGGGCTGCTCGGGATCGCGCTCGTTGCCATCACGTTCGTGCCACACTTGTCGAATGCGCTCGTTCTCGGCGACATTCAAGGCTGGCGCGACAGAGCCACACGTGAACACCGAACACCACGCGAGGCGTGGCGGCTCGAGTGCGTGCAGCACGATCCGTCGAACCCGCTGCCTTGCTCGGAAGATGACAAGAAGAATTTTCCAAACGGCATGATGCCAGCGCCCGCTGTGGCTGCTGGAACCGTTGGCGCCACAACCGTACCCGCGACCCAGGCAGGCAAAGGCGCGGTCCATGGTGACCATGGTGACAACGACGACGACGACGAAGATCTCAAAGCGCTTATCTTGGGCAAAGAGGGCAAAGACGCAGGGGCGCCCCAAACGGGCAGCCCCGCCGCAGCCGACGAGACCGAAGACGATCTGAAAAACATCATCAAAGGCTCGAAGTAAGGCGGGGGCAGGCACGGGGGCCTGCCCCTACACGCATATTCGTAGGGGCGGCCCCCTGTGGGTGCCCCTATCAGAGCTTGATCGATTTCCATGTGCCCCCTCGGAACTTGAGCAACATCACGACCGCGGCGCAAATTGCGTAAACCACGGCAGCTGTCCACATACCAACGAGCCCGAAGTGCATGCCGCCCAACCACGCAATCGGCACAAGCACACCGAACACAAGGCAAAATTGGGCTACGGCCACGAATTTCGGGGCGCCCGCGCCGAAAAGCGCTTCGCTCAAAATCATTGCCACGGCGATGATTGGCGTGACGATCCCCATCATGCGCATGGGCGTCATCATGACTTGCCTTACCGCTTCCGAGTGCGAGAAAAAGTGCACGATTTGCGGCGTGAACAAGACTCCTTCCATAAGCCCCACAACGCCGAAAATGACCAGGCCAAGGCGCACACTCGCCCATCCGAAGCGCGTTGCATCATCCGGCCTTCTTGCGGCAAGCGACTGAGCCACGAGCGTGGCCGTGGCCGTGCCGAACCCAAGGCACGCGGTGAACGTAAGCTTCAAGATTTCCACGATGTCTGTTGTTGCAGCACCATTGACGGCTTCGTGCAGGCCGGCATCGAGCTTGCCAGCAACTCGGGCAAAGAGCGAAAAGCCAATCATCATCACAATGGTTGCAAGCGCCGCGGGAATCGAGAGCTTGAGAATGTTCCAAGTGAGCGTGAGTGAGAGATTCGACCAGCGCACTGGGTGAAACTTGCCGCGCTCGCGAGCGGCATACGCGGCCATGATTCCAAAGCCAATCCACGTAGCCAAGAATGCAGCGAGGCCTGCACCTGGGGCGCCCATGCGCGGCGCACCAAGGCGTCCGAAGATGAACATCCAGCATAAAAGAATGTTGCAAACATTCATGACGAGCGCCGCGACGAGATGCACCCACGTTTTTCCGATGCCGTCGAAGAAAGCCTTGAGCGCCATGGTCATCGACATCGACACGATGCCGAGCAGCCGCCATTTCGAATACGAATAGCCAATCGCGTGCGCGGCTGGCACCTCCCTCAGCATTCGGCCGAGCAAACCGTAGATTGTGAACCAACCAAGAACTGACAGCGCAATGCCGAAAACCAGGCAGAACCCAGCGGCGTTGGCGAGCACTGCGCCGGCGTCATCGTATTTGCGCTCGGCGTAGCGACGTGCGGTGAAAGCTTGCGTGCCAACGCTGATGGCGCCAAGCGAGCCGCCGAAAAGCCACACCATGATCAGCGACGGAAGAAGAGCCGCTTGCGCGTTCGAGTTTTCTGGATGCGGAAGCCGTGCGAAAAAAACGACATCGACTTCGTTGACCAAGCTCTGCGAGACCATCGCAATGACCGTAGGCCACGCAAGGCGCAAGACCGTGCGATGCGAAGATCCGGAGATGAGCTCGAGGTCGACGTCGGTTGCCCCATGCCCCTCGGTCATCGCGGTAGTCATCGAAAAGCCTTACTCGTATGCGAGGCACAGTGCGGCGGCAAGACCGTAGCAAAGATGCGTGTCTTGGGGTTTATTGCTCACTATGCGTTCTATCGGCAGCAAGGTGGCTGCGCTTGTGTTGCTTCTTTCCATGTCGTTCCATGCGGGTTGCTTCGTATGGCAACGTGACTACGAAGCAAAGACTGGGCAGCTCGAGAAAGACCTCGACAAGGCGCGCGCCGATCTCGAAGCCACACGCCAGCGGCTCGACAACGCCCTTCGCGCCAATGCTGATTCAAGTAGCGACATCATGTCCTCCAAGGCGCGCATGAACGATCTCGTTGGGCGCGTTGACGAAGTTTCGCACGCCATCGACGAGCTCAAACGCGACGTTGCTGCAACACGCACGGAGCTTTATGCACGCATCGACGAGCTCAAACGCGTGCCTTTGCCGCCCGCGTCGCCACCGGTCGTGATCCCGCAGGACAAGGCAACGCATTTGTCACAACTCAAAGAAGCGTACAGCAGGCGCGACTTCGTCACAGTGCGCGCGCTTGGGTCCGAATATGTCAACCGGTACCCAAGCGACGAACACACCGACGAAGCGCTTTTCATGATGGGCGATGCCGATTTGGCCGACGGGCGCCCAAGCTCGGCGCTCGGAACGATGAATCGCCTGCTCAAGCTATTTCCACGCTCGAAAATGCTCGATCGAACGCTCTTCAATATGGGCGAAGCATACCTCATGCTGCACGACTGCCAGAACGCCAAGATCGCCTTTGAAGCGGTTGAGAAGCGCTTCCCAAAGGAGAAATATGGCGTGGATGCGAAGACGCGCCTCGCGACAATCGCGCAGAATGCGCCCGGCTTATGCGCTCCGCAGTAATGCCATTGGCGAACGCATTGCGCATATTTTCGTAGGGGTGCCATTCATGGCGCCCAACCGCTCCCGAGGGCGCGATGAATCGCGCCCCTACTCGACGGCGATCGAATCAGTGTGCTGCCGATTCGCACGACTGCTGCTGCTGCGCGGGCTTCGCTTGATGGCGGGTTCGGGGTTTGCGCCGAGCCGGGCAAGCATTTTCTTGGCTTCGGAAGAGTCGGGATGATTTGAAAGCCACTGTTCGATGGTGGCGCGTGCCTCGCGGCGGCGACCGGCAGCTTCAAAAGCGGCAGCGAGCAAAATGTGCGGTTCGACGCTCGCATCGTTCATGGCCCACGCGTCGGCGGCACGCCGTGCTTCGCGTGTTTCACCAGCACGCAATGCGGCGATGCCCCACGCTTTGAGCGCCTCGGGATCGCTTGCATGCTCGCGGGCAAAAGCGCGAGCCTCGGCAAGGCGAGCCGCGGCGTCGCTTGAATACGCCGAGGCATAAGCCAGCAAGCCTGCGCCGGGATTCGGCGGACTTGGTTGGACCGGTTGGGCGGTTGCCAGTGCGGAACGAACGGGCTGCGTGGCGGCAAGCTTCGGCGTGTCAGCCAACACCGGAGCAGGCTTGCTTGACTTGCTTGACAAGCCTTTCGGCAGCGCGACGTCGCTTTCCGTGTGCATCGATATCGATGACGATGCGGGCGCGTTGCCCTCGTCGCCCGTTCGACTGGCTTGCACGGCGTTTACACTGGGTGGGCTCGGAGGCTCAGTAACAACGGCTTTGGGGTTGGGCGCGGCCTCGAGATCCGACGCGGGCAAGGCTGCGATGGGCGCAGGTTCGGCAGGGTGCAAAAACAGCCGATTGCCCTTGCTGCTTAGCATGGCAATCGCAGCGATCGACGCAGCAAGGGCTACTGACGCAAGCGCGCGGCCACGGCGGCGGCGACGGGGTGCCTCCAAGGCTTTCTCGAGCGCTTCGCGCATGGCTTGGGCGCTCTCGAAACGCGCATCTTTCGACTTCGCGAGTGCTTTGACGATGATCGCTTCGAGCTCGGATGGGATCGCGACGTTGGGCGCGCGCCCCCTTGGTAGCTCCGGCTCTTCGCGAAGTTGCTTGCCCATGACAACCACCGCGGAGCCCTCAAAGGGACGGCTGCCAGTGACGAGCTCGTAGAGCACGCAGCCGAGCGCATACAAATCACATCGCGCGTCGATGGCTTCGCCCGCCACTTGTTCGGGCGCCATGTATTCCGGTGTTCCGAAGATCGCGAAGCCTTGTTGACGCATGTCACAACCGGCAGATGTGCTCACTTCCGCCAGGGCCATGGCCACGCCAAAGTCGAGCAACTTGAGATCGCCCGCGTCGGTGAGGAAAAGGTTTTGAGGCTTGAGATCTCGATGCACAACCCCTGCGGCATGAGCCGCTTCGAGCGCGCGTGTGGCTTGGATTGCGAGCTTGACCGCCGCGATCCAGCCCAACCCTTTTTCAGCGTGCCGATCGAGCGTTTCGCCCAAAAGCCGTTCCATGACGAGATAGACGCGACCATCGATCGATTTGCCGAAGTCGTGGAGCTGGACGAGGTTCGGGTGAGAAAGCTTTGCCACCGCGCGTGCTTCGCGGCGGAAGCGTTCCACCGCATCGGCCGCCGCTGCGTGCGCCGACGAAAGCACTTTGACCGCGTAGCGTCGCCCAAGTTCAATGTGCTCGGCCTCGAAAACTTCGCCGCTCGATCCTTCGCCGATTTTCTTGAGCAGGCGATAGGGCGTGCCAAGAAGCATACTTGCGTCGGACTGCATGCTGGCCGCGTGGATCTTCATCATGCCGCTCGACGGAGGGGTATCGGGGTTTTGACGAAGCTCGCGTGCTGCTTTGAGAAGCTTGGCGAACTCGGCGCGCGAACGCGCCGGCTCGTGCGGCCAAAGCGTTTTCATCAACGCCGAAATGCGCGAACGCGTGCTGCGTTCGCCGCCCTTGCCCGCAGGCGCTTGCCCAAGCACCTTCGCGAGATCGGTTGCAGCGACAGAAGCCGACGAATAGCGGTCGTCGGGGCTGTTCGCGCAAAGCTTCTGGATAATCGTGTCGAGCTCACCCGGAATGCCGCGGCTCGGCGCAAGGAGCGGAATCTCGAATTTGCCCGCAGCAACTTCTTCGAGGTGCTTGCGCGCTTCGCCCGAGAGCAGACGCTTTGCAGCGCAAAGCTCCCAAAGCATGACGCCCATCGCATAGATATCGATGCGACCGTCGCCAATCTGCTGGCGAGCCACTTCGGGCGCGACGTAGCCTGGTTTGGCAAAGACAACGCCAGCCACGGTATGGCAGCGGCGGTTGTGCCCGCGAGCCGTGCCGAAGTCGATGAGTTTGACTTCGCCTGCATGTCCAATCATGACGTTTTGCGGGGATAAGTCGCGGTGGACGATGCCAAGCGGCGTGCCGTCAGTGCCCGCGCGTTCGTGAACATGCGCCAAGGCTTGGCCCACCTCGATGGCAATGGCGATCGCTTCCGGCCATCCAATGCGCACACCGACTTGCACGGCGCGCTGACGCAAATCAGCAAGCGAGCGGCCCTCGACGTATTCGACAACCGTGTACGGCTCGCCGTTCTCGTCCGTCGAAGCCTCGAGGATCTGCGCAACACCCGGATGATTCAGTTGCGATTGCACGCGAGCTTCGTCGAGAAAGCGCGCGAGAAACGATCCATCGTGGATGTAGTCACGTCGCACGGTTTTGACGACAATGGGGCGTTCTGCGCCTTCGATTCCGGTCGTGGCTGCGAGAAAAACGTCGCCCATGCCGCCGCGCACAAGCAGCTTGAGCAAGATCAAACGCCCAAAGATGCGCGGTAGCGCGATGCTCGTGGAAGACGACAGCCCTTTGCTTTCCACCTGGCGCTCGTTATCACTCATGCTTCTCGACTAAGTAAGGAGGGCTGCGGCAGTGGGCCAAGTTTCTGCGCGGAGCCGTCGTTGACCCACCCAAGTCACTTCGCTACATCGAGAGCATGGACAGCCAACCGCGTTCCGATCGAGCTGATGATGGCGTGTCGCTCGGCGACACCTTGGTGGCACCTGGGAGCCGGGTGCACGGCAAAGCAAGCGTGCTCGGCGTTCCGGTAACCTACACGGCAACGCCACGGCCACGGCCAAGCGGCAGCCACATCCCTTTCGGTCACTACCTCACCGATCATGTGCTCATCGCCGAGCACGAGGCAGCAAGCGGCTGGCAGCTGCCACACATTGTTCCCGCGGGCACGCCACACGCCGAAATCGCGTCAGGTGCCATTCAATATGGTCTGAGCATTTTCGAAGGACTCAAGGCATTCAAATCACCCAGCGGCGAGATCCGCATCTTCCGACCCGACGCGCACGCGCGGCGCTTCGCGGCAAGCGCATCGCGCCTGTGCATGCCGGAAATCGCTGTCGATTCGTTCATGAGTGCGGTGCGCGCCATCGTTCGCGTCGATGCTGATTGGTGCCCGCCGCACAACGGCGGCGCCATTTACGTGCGCCCCACGCTTCATGGAAGCGAAGCCTTCCTCGGCGTGCGCCCCGCAGCCAAACATACTTTTAGCGTGATTTTGTCGCCCGTCGATTCGTACTTCGAGGGGGATGATCACAAGCTTCGTCTTTGGGCCGAGCGCGAGTACACGCGTGCGGCTCTCGGGGGCGTGGGCGCGGTGAAAACAGGTGGCAACTACGCCTGTAGCCTGCTTGCGGCCAAGCGCGCCAAAGAGAACGGTTTCGATCAAGTCATGTGGCTCGACGCGCACAAGCACGAGTACCTCGAAGAAGCCGGCACGATGAATGTGTTCGTTCGCATTGGCGACACCGTCATTACGCCGCCACTCGGGGGAACCATTCTCGCGGGCGTCACACGCGATTCGTGTCTTATGCTGCTCCGCTCGTGGGGCACCCGGGTCGACGAGCGTCCCGTGTCGCTCACCGAACTTGCCGAGTCGGCACGCTCAGGCAAAGAGATCGAGATGTGGGGCACGGGCACTGCCGCCGTTGTCTCACCCATCTCGGAGCTTGCGTGGGACAGCGGCTCGGTCAAGTCGACGGGGTCTTCGATCGCGCCGCGGCTCAGAGAAGCGCTCGATGGCATTCATTCCGGGCGCAACGAGGATCCGTTTGGGTGGCTCGTCACAATCTAAACCCTTTCTCGTAGCCCTTTGCTCATGGGAAGAATGCTATGTTCGCGGCATGGCGAAACGCCCTCGTCCTGTCGTTCTCATGATCCTCGACGGTTTCGGTGAGCGGGCCGACACTGCCAACAACGCCATCCGCTTAGCCAAAACACCCGTGCTCGACGAACTGTATGCGCGCTACCCGCACGGCACGATTGGCACGAGCGGCCCAGACGTAGGACTACCGCCCGGGCAAATGGGCAACAGCGAGGTTGGTCATTTGAACTTCGGTGCAGGCCGCATTGCGCTGATGGATATCATGCGCGTCGACAACGCAGTCCTATCGGGCGAGCTTGGGAAAAACTCGGTGATTACCGATGTGATTGCGAGCGCAAAAAATAAAGGCGGGCGCCTGCATCTGTTCGGGCTCGTGTCCGATGGCGGCGTGCACAGCATGAACACGCAGCTTTATGCGCTCGTGGATGTAGCCCACGCCGCGGGCGTCAACGTGGTTGTGCATGCATTTCTCGACGGGCGTGACGTGCAGCCGGGCACCGCGCCAGGCTACCTCGAGGCACTCGAGGCAAAGCTCGAAGGCAAAGGCGTCATCGGCACTGTCAGCGGTCGCTACTGGGCCATGGACCGTGACAACCGATGGGAGCGAGTCGAAAAGGCGTACCGTACCATCGTCCTAGCAAGCGCGCCGAAACAGCAAGGTGCTGCCGCGGGCGTGCGTGCAAGCATTGCGGCGGGCAAAACCGACGAGTTCGTCGAACCCTTCGTAGTCGGAAGTTATGCGGGAATCGATTCCGGCAAGGACGCCGGGTTTCACTTCAACTTTCGCCCCGACCGCGCGCGCGAGCTCACGCGAGCGCTTGCCATGCCTGATTTTCACGAGTTTTCACGCAAAAGCGACGCGCCACCATTTCGCACGTACGGCTGCATGACAACGTACGACTCGAAGTTTGGCTTGCCTGTCGCGTTTCCAAAAGAAACCTATGCAGACATCTTCCCGGAAGTCATCGCGCGTGCCGGGTTTACCCAGTTTCGCTGCGCCGAAACCGAGAAATATGCACACGTCACATACTTCTTCAACGGCGGTCGCGAAGAGATCTTCCCCGGCGAAGAGCGCACGATGATCCCGTCACCGAAAGATGTTCCAACGTACGATCACAAGCCTGAAATGAGCGCCCCTGCCGTTGCCGACACGGCGGCGAAAGCCATTTCAAGCGGCAAGTTCGACTTCGTGCTCGTGAACTTCGCCAACCCCGACATGGTCGGGCACACGGGCGTTTTGTCGGCGGCCGTGTCGGCGGTGCAAACGGTTGACGCGGGCATTGGCAAGGTCGCCAAGGCGGTTCGCGAACAAGGCGGCGCGCTCATCATCACGGCCGATCATGGCAACTGCGAGCTCATGATCGATCCGCAAACGGGCGATCCGCACACCGCGCACACGCTAAACCCCGTTCCGCTCATTTACGTCAACGACGCCGATATGGGCGCCACCATTGGCTCGGGCGGGCGCATTTGCGACGTTGCTCCGACCATGCTCGAACTGATGGGCGTCCCGATTCCACCGGCCATGACGGGCCATTCGCTACTTTCTCGTTCTGCTCGTTAGCGCATGAACGAGGACCATTTCGGAAACTTCCACATCGAAGCCGAGCTGGGCTCCGGCGTCATTTCAACGACGTACAAGGCAGTTCAAGAGCCGCTCGGTCGGCGAGTCGCAATCAAGGCCCTCAAAGCGCAGATCGCAGAAACTTCGTCGTTCGCCAAGCAGCTCGATCGCGAAGCGAAAATTCTCGCGGCACTCGCACACCCAAATATCGTGGTTCTCATCGATGCCGCGCGGTCGTCATCGGGCAGGCCGTACCTTGTGCTCGAGTACGTCGCTGGTTGGTCGCTTCAAGAGCTCATCGCAAAAAAGCGGCGTGTGAGCGTCGTCGCAGCGCTCGCCATCGCTATTGGAATCTGCGCTGGACTCGAGCACGCGCACGAGCGTGGCGTTGTCCATCGCGACATCAAGCCAAGCAACGTGCTGCTCGCGGCTTCGGGCGCAGTGAAAATCATCGATTTCGGCATTGCTCAACGCGCACACATCGCAAGCTTGAGCGATGCACTCGACGCCGAAAGCATTACGCCATCGGGAGCCATCGCATCCGACCGTGGCAAAGACGCATTCGGTACGCCAGCGTACATGTCGCCCGAGCAAATCCTCGGCGACTTCGTCGATGGTCGAAGCGATCTGTTTTCGCTCGGCGTCGTGCTTTACGAAATGCTGAGCGGCAGTCGCCCGTTCGAAGCCGCGCCGCGGACAGCTGCACAATCTGGCTTTCGCCCAGGCGGTGGAGGAACAAGCAGCGCGCAAAGGATCCGTCACGACGCGCCCGCGCCGCTCCGCGAGCGCACGCAATCGGTACCGCGACCCGTTGAGCGCATCGTGATGCGATTGCTCGAAAAATCGCCAGACAATCGCTACGCAAACGCCGGCGTCGTGATCGAGCGACTGCAGGCAGCGCTTCGAGCCGTAAAAAGGAACGATCCGTCTTGGCTCGTGCGGGGCGCGCTCGTGGAAGCGGGTCTGCTCGAAGATGAAGGCGCATCGAAAGACGCAAACGCGCGACCGGTCGAGCCAATCGCCGCGCCAATGAGCCTTACGAGAGCGCTCGTTGGCTATGCGGCGATCTTCGGATTCTTTGCGGTCAGCGCTTCTGCAATGGAAGCCTTTGGCGGGCAAGTGCGAGAGAACCAACGCGAACGCGAAGCGGCCTCGGTAGAATCGAGCGAATCGAGCAAAGTTGGTGGGTTGCGCGTCGTTGCCGTGCCGTGGGCTCATGTTCGCGTTGACGGAGAGCTCGTGGAAACCACGCCGTTCGCGCGTGCAATTCCGCTGTCCGTAGGTCGTCATTTCGTGACGCTTTCGCACCCCAATGCGCCGACGGTGGAGCGCGAAGTCAACGTGATGGAAGGCGAAACCGTGATGCTCGACGTAACCATGCAGCTTGCACCCGACGACGGAGGAACAGAAGGACGATGAGCCCCAAGCCTGCAAGCCTTCCGCGCGGCTTTTTCCGACGCGCGCTTGTATTCGCGGCCGCTGTGTTCGCTACGCTTGTTGCGCCGCACGAGTCGAACGCGTTTACGCACATTGTTTCGCAAGGAGAAACGCTTGCGGAAATTGCTACAAGAGTATACGGCGCGTCGCGTTTCGAGACGGCCATCGCCTCCGCCAACGCCCTGGACGTGCATGGTGGCAGCGCCATCGTTGCAGGTCAGCCCCTTGAAATCCCTGCACCCTCGCATCACCGCGTTGTCGAAGGTGACGTGTGGCCCAAACTTGCAAGCATTTACCTCGGTGATGCGAGTCGCGCCGAAGTGCTTGCGCGCGCGAATGCTGCTGTGTCGTGGGTACCACCAGCGATTGGGCAAGAAATCGAAGTGCCCGCCGTCGTTGGCTACATCGCGGGCGAGGGCGAAACGATGCCCGAGCTCGCGCAGCGCTATTGGAACAACATGAATCGCGCTTGGGAGCTCAATGCATACAATCATCGCAGTGGAGAAAAGCTTCTGCGCGGCGACGTGATTCTCATCCCGCTACTCGATTTGCATCTGACTGCAGAAGGGAAGAAAGAAGCGTTTCTTGCGGCTGAGCGAACGCGAACGGAAGGCGGCGGGCAAGCCCACGAAGCGCAGCGCCGTGCCGAAGCCGACATTCCACCGCTTGTCGGTGATGTTCGCACCGGGCGATACATCGATGCAGTGGTGAAAGGCAATCGCTTGCTCGGAACGGAACTCACCAAGCCCCAACTTGCTGCGATCCATCGCGCGCTGGTCGAGGCATTCGTAGCCCTCGACGCAACGGGACTCGCCGCAGCATCTTGTGCAGCTTGGCGTGCGAACTCGGGCGACGTTCGGTTGGATGCGCGAACCACTTCTCCGAAGATCCGCGCGGCGTGCGGGGTGAAAGACGCCACGCCATAATTGCTAGACCGCTTTCAAGTTGACGCGAGATCGAGGCGGGCTACTGCCATTCAAGTGGCACTCGCCATGGAGTGCGCCGCCACGACGATGGCAGCGTGAGTGATCGAGCAACCTCCGCGGCCGTGCGCGGCCGTGCCTCACCCTGAACGAGCCCAAGCCCGTGAGCGAGCACGCCGATGATTTCTTCGGGGTTAACCGACCGCGCGCGCAGTTCTCGCACCGTGGTCGGCCGACTGTGACGCTTGGCAAGTCTTTCGCCACTCGACCCAACGACGAGCGGCACATGCGTGTAGTTAGGAAGTGCGAAGGGTAAGGAACCGAGCATACGCATAAGCAGAATCTGCCTTGCCGTGGACAAGAGCAGATCCGCGCCGCGCACAACGTCGGTGATTCCCATGGCAGCGTCATCCACGGCCACAACGAGCTGGTAGGCGAAAACGCCGTCGCCCCTGCGAAGAACGAAGTCACCAACGCTTACGTCGACATGCTGCTCGACCCTGCCATGAATGCCATCGACGAACGATACAGTGGCTCCGTCAGGCACGCGCAGCCGGAGCGCCGGCGGCCTTTTGAAATGCCTGTTTTTCGGCAGATTACGGCAGATGCCAGGGTAGGCAATTTCCTCGCTGGCATGCGGAGCGCTCGCCACTTGCGCGATCTCCGCCCGTGAGCAGTCGCAAGGATAAACCAGACCCTGCGCACGCAGCACTTCGAGCGCCGCTTCGTACGTCGACGTGCGCGCCGATTGCATGTATAATACATTATTTCGATTGACGCCAGGCCCCTCGTCCCAGTCGAGACCGAGCCAATCGAGATCGGCCTCCATGCGCGCCGCCGAACCGGGTAGAACACGTGGCGTGTCGATGTCCTCGATGCGCAAAACGGTGCAGCCATGGTGGTGACGAGCGAGCGCCCAAGAAGCCAGCGCAGTCCATGCTCCACCGAGGTGCAGATCGCCAGTTGGAGAAGGGGCGAAACGCGTACGTACCAAACATCAAAATTGTGCCTAAGTGCCGAGCCGCTTGCAAAGTGAATCGGGTAGCCCGCCGATTTGGCGCGAGGTCGAGGCGGCGGGCTACACTGGGCGCAATTCGACGACGGCGACGCGGCGCTGCTCGTCGAGCCACGCATTGACGAGCGACAATCCGGCTTTGTGCGCGAGCCTTTCAACGGTTACCAGGTCGTATTTGTACGAACATTCGGTGCGAATCGACTCGCCCTCGACGAACGAAAACTTGCGGCCAGCAACCGAAATGGTCTGCCTTTTGCGACTCACGAGATGCATTTCGATGCGGCCTATCGTCGGCTCATAGAAAGCGTAATGGTCAAAGGCATCGACGTCGATGTCGCCTTCGAGTTCACGGTTCATTCGCACGAGCACGTTCTTGTTGAATGCTGCCGTGACGCCGGAAGCGTCGTTGTATGCTGCATGGATCGTCGCCGGCTCTTTCTTCATGTCCACGCCGAGCACAACGACCCCGCGAGGCCCCGCGGCCACGCCAAAGCGCAAGAGCAAGTGCTCGGCATCGGGTGGGTCGAGGTTGCCGATCGTCGAACCCGGAAAGTAGATGACGTTGCACGAGTCCTCGTCGCTTGGCGGCAGCGGCAATTCCGCGGTGAAATCCGCGCAAACGGGCACGATGCGAAGCCATGGAAGCTCGGCACGCATGCGTGACGTCGTCTGGGCGAGGTGCTCGCGCGCGATGTCCATCGGGACGTACGAGCTGCATCGCAACGCACCGAGCTCGCCGAGAAAGAGCCTTGTTTTCGTTCCGCTTCCAGCGCCCGGCTCGACCATGCGCACCCGCGCCCCCCACGCTGCTGCGATCTCACGCCGTCGGCGTTGAACGATCGAAAGCTCAGCGCGCGTAACGTAATATTCTGGCAGCTCACAAATGGAGTCGAAAAGAAGCGAGCCCGCTCGGTCATAAAGCCATTTCGGAGAAAGCGTTTTTTGCGGCGCGCCAAGGCCAGCGAAAACGTCACGCGCGAAGCGTTGGTGTGTAACAGAGGCCGAAGGCAGCAGCGAACCATCCATTTGCAAGGTCATGTGACTCAAATGCTCTCATGGGTCCTTCGCAAGCCGAATGCCTGAGAACTGCCACTCGGCATTGGGTGGGAAGTAATTCCTGTACGTGATGCGCACATGCCCGCGCGGTGTGGCGCATGAGCCGCCGCGCAGCACCATTTGGCCGACCATGAATTTGCCGTTGTACTCGGCAAAGGCACCCTCGACCGTACGAAAACCGGGGTATGGCAAATAGGCGCTTTGCGTCCATTCCCATGCATCGCCCATCATTTGCGCGAGCTCGGGTAGAGCGCCCGACGAGCTCGGCGACGACCGCTGTGCGGGGATGGGGTGAAAGTGCTCTTCATCGGCGAAATTGCCGCTCGCCTCCGTGTTGGCTGCAGTGGCTGCGACCTCCCATTCTGCCTCGGTTGGCAGACGTGCGCCGGCCCAGCGAGCGTACGCATCGGCTTCGTAATAGGTGACGTGGCACACCGGGCTGTCTTCGTCGAGATCGCGCTCGCCGCGGAGCGTGAAGACGCGCGGCGGCTCGCGCGAGCCGCGTTCAGGCATGGCCCAATAGAGCGGACCGCGCTTGGCGTTGGCATTCACCCACGCCCAACCATCGGAAAGCCACAACAGCGGGCGCTCGTAGCCGCCGTCGTGGATGAATGCGAGATATTCACCGGCTGTCACCAGACGCGTTGCGATGGAAAACGGTGCAATATACACCTTGTGCCGCGGCGCCTCGTTGTCGTAGCAAAAGCTTTGGTTGCCATGGCCGATTTCGAACAGACCGCCATCAAAGGCGCGGAATGCGAGAGGCTGCGGCCCGACCGAGCGACCGCCGCGATTGACTTCGCCCACAGCCGGGTGCGTTGCGTACGCCGGAAGGAGCGGATTGGCTGCGAACAGAGTCTTGATGTCGGTGAGAATCAGCTCCTGGTGCTGCTGTTCGTGGTGCATTCCGAGTTCGAGTGCCGGCGCGATTTCGGCAAGGCGCGGCGAGCCTTCGAGATCGGCAAGGCGCGCGTCGATGGCGCGCCGGTAGGCAAGAACTTCGTCGAGTGACGGGCGCGTGAGCATTCCGCGCCTGGGCCGCGGGTGGAACTTGCCGAGGGCGTTGTAGTACGAGTTGAAAATGTACTCGTAGTGCTTGCTCGTCTGCGGCACTCCGATGGTTTGCAGCACTCGGTCGAAGAGCCAGGTTGTGTGGCCAAGGTGCCACTTGGCCGGGCTCGCGTCAGGCATCGATTGCACCACGGCGTCTTCGGCCGAAAGCGGCTCGGTAAGCCGGATCGTTTTGCGCCTGGTGGCAAGCACTTCGGAAACGAGCGATGCTGCTGCTTCATGCCGATTCATGACCTTTCGATGTAAAGCGCCCTCGGGCACTCCGACAAGGGTCAAATGGTCGCACGCCACGCGCTATGATTCGCGAAACGAATGCGACGGCGTTTGGTTGTAGCGGGTGTGCTCGCAGGCGTCATCGTGATGTTGATCGCGATCGTCTTGGCGCGAAGGCAGCCGCCTTTTCCGGGTGATCACACTCCCGAAGGCGCCTACGCCCGCATTGCCAGAAGTGTCGTTCTGAGGGATCCCGCTGCCTTTTTTGCCTACCTCGAGACTGAGGCGCAGTGGGCTTGTTTCAGCATTCGCGACATGCGCTCGAAAGCGAGCGCAAAGGTGAGCGCGAGCTACCCCGAGCCTCAGCGCACAGCCATGCTCGAGCAATACAATGCAATTGTTTCCGCGCAAGACGGCAGCGATGTGTTCGCGATTCTCTACGAGCAGCGCGGCTGGTCCAAGCGCCTGCGCAAAGATCTTTCAGGTGTAGCAAAGGTTGAAATCGAAAAAGACCGCGCGAGCGTCATTACGACACGCGGTACGCGCTGGCCTTTCCGCCGCCGAGACAACGGCATTTGGGGCTTGACGATCTTCACCGCCGAGCTCTTGGCCGAGAGCGAGAAAGCCGCGCGTGATCTCGATGTCGTGACTGCAGCCGCAGCTGACTACGATCGCACGCGCAACAGCAAGTAACGGCACGTCGTTCGCAAGGTCGAGAATCGTGGCGAACACGGCGAACGTGGCAACCATGGTGGGCTGGACAATGAGGTGCCCGTGCTGCGCGCAAGCGGTCGTTGTTCGTCGTGTGCCGGGCGGCACACTCACCTGCGCGCCGAATGGCTCGAGCACCAACGTATTGTCTGCGACATGCCCGTACCCGCGTTGTGCAAGCCTTGTCTTTGCCTTGGCTGCAAAGCCCGACGAGCCGCTTGGCGAGCTCGTTAGCGCGCCCGCACTCCGGCTTTGGTTCATGCAATCCATCGCGATGGACGCCTTGCGAACTGCGCCTCTGGTTGGCTTCGTCATGCTCTTCGCGTTCGGGCCTCTTGGCGCTGTGCGCATGGCCCTTGCGTGGAGCGCCTCGACGTCCGATCGCGCTCTTGTCGTTCTTGGCGCCATTGTCGCCGTGCTGCCGGCAATCATCCTTTTTTTGACGATCGCTGTCGGCCTCGTGAGCGACACGCTCCGCACACGCGATCGGTTCGGCGAGGTTTTTTCTGGCGCTGGAGGAGGCCTATGCTTGACGCCTGAACCATCCACTTACCGGGGATGACCAGCACGAAAGCGTAGCTTTCAGAACTGGCCGTAGATAAAAGGTTCCGTTTTCGCGCCCGCGGCAAAGTGAATGGTATACGCGAATGCCGCAAGGATGATCCCCTGCACGAGCGCCCCGCTTGCCGCAAACTCCGCGCGTGCGCGTTCGAACCAGTGGCGCGGCAAGAAGTGGGTGACAAATCCAATTGCGAGAAGCGTCATCACTCGTGGTGCCAGGTTTGGCGCATCGAAGGTGAGTTTGCCAATGCGCGAGAGCATGAGCGTTGCGTGCGCAAACGTTGGCGCGCGGAAGAAGATCCATGCAAAGCACACGAAGTGGAACGTGAAGACCACCCGCGCGATGCGCCGCAAGTTCCAAGGCCGACTCGTGCTGCCATCGATTCGCTTGCCTTGACGAGCCGGGCCTCGGACCTTTGCCGCGCCACTGCGCCAGCGTTGCCAGGCGCGGTTCACAGCGAGCGCGCCGCCGTGGAGCGTTCCCCAGATGACGAAGTTCCACGATGCACCGTGCCAGAGTCCGCCAAGCACCATCGTGAGCATCAAGTTGCGGTACGTTTTCCATGTGCCGTGGCGGTTGCCACCAAGAGGAACATAAAGGTAGTCGCGTAGCCATGACGACAGCGAGATGTGCCAGCGACGCCAGAACTCTTGCAGGTCTGAAGACGTGTATGGCACATCGAAATTTTTCGGCAGCTCGTAGCCAAAAAGCTTGGCACTGCCAATGGCAACATCGGTATAGCCGGAAAAGTCGACGTAAATTTTAATGGCATATGCGTAGACCGCCACCCACACCTCGAGCGACGAAAAGCGTTCGGGGTTGTCAAAAACGCGGTTGACGAGATTGAGGCCAAGAGCGTCGCCGATGACGACTTTCTTCAAAAGGCCTATGCCGATGAGAAAAAGCCCTTCGGCCTTCTGGGTGTCGCTCGCCACAGGCTCTCGGGCGAGCTGCGGGAGCATCATTTTCGGCCGAACGATGGGACCTGCAACGAGGTGAGGGAAGAAGCAGACAAAAAGCAGGTAGTCGAGGTAACGATTCGCCGGTGGGATCTCGCGGCGGTAGACATCGATCGTGTAGCTCATGGTCTCGAACGTGAAAAACGAGATGCCAAAAGGCAACACGATTCTTAGGTGCACAGGCTCCACGTGCACCCCGAGCCACGCGAACACCTGGGCAACCGAATCGACCGCGAAGTTGGCGTATTTGAAAATCGAAAGAACGCCCAAGTAGTAAACGATCGAAACGAGCAAAAGCGCTTTTCTTGCCGCGGGCCGTTCGGTCCGAGCGAGCATTTTGCCGACGTGGAAGTCGATGGTGCTGCCAACGAAAATGATGGCCACACAGAGAATCGTCCAACCAACAGGCCCGAGCGGCACGTCTTGCTCGCGTGCGGCGTCGTGCGTGCCTACCGAATAGAACACGTAGCTCGCGATCATGAGAAAAAGCGGGCGGAAAAACGGGCGGCGCCTGCACGCCCAAAACACGACGTAGGTGACGAGCAGAAAGAGGCCGTATACCGGGCTAGCGAAGAGCATGCGCGAGCCGTTGGTTTTGCCCAATGTTGGCGCGAGCGGGCAAGCTCTCGGCAGCGATTAGACGAGCCCGACCGTCGTAGCCCCAACCTTCGCACGAAAGTTGATTGATGGCACACTCGGAACTACGACATCGGGCGTGACCCATCCTCTTGCAGGAAAAACCACCGCGTCAGTTGCCGTCATGCTCGGGCTCCTTGCTGTGCCGTACCTCTCGCCTCACCTTGCGCGTTTTCGTGTTGCGCGCGCGCCATGGGAAAAGGCGGACAAAGCGGCAGAAATCGGTCCGGTGAACGACACGGTCGTGGTGCCGCCGCCCGTGCTTACCGAAGGGGAAACCAAGCTCAAAGCTTCTGAGAACGAGGCAACAGTGACCAACGCGCTGCCCAATGCTCCCGCTACCGCTGCTGGCGATGGGTCTACCGCACCTACACCAAACGCCAAGGCTTTAGCCAAGGCGAAGAACGCCATGGCTGTGGCCATCGATGATCCGAGCGGTCATGCACTAGATGCATTTTACACGCAGCTTGCCAGAACGCGTGCAAAAGGAAAAGGCGCCATTACGCGCATTTTGCATTATGGCGACAGCGTGCTCGTCAGCGACTACATTTCCGGCACCATGCGTCGGCGAATGCAGGCCGATTTCGGCGATTCTGGGCATGGCTTTTTGCTCGTGGCAAACCCGTGGGAGTGGTATTTTCATAACGACGTTGCGCACGGCGCGGGTGTTGGGTGGAGTTCGAGCCGCATCACTGGCCCGCTTGCCAAAGACGGAATGTATGGAGTGGGTGGCGTAACATTTACAGGCAGCCCGGGTGCAACTGCCTATTTTGGCACTTCCGAGCAAAGCAAATACGGTCGCAAAGTTTCTCGTTTCGATATCTATTACCTTGAAACACCAAACGGCGGCGACATCGACGTCAAGATTGCGGGCAACGTTGAAAAGTTTTCCACGAAAGGCGAAGCGAAAGTCTCGCGGGTCAAGTCGTTTCCTGTAACCGATGGCGAAGCGAAAATGTCACTTCGTGTGGTCTCGGGAAATCCGCGACTTTTCGGGGTTGCACTCGAGCGCGACGAACCGGGTGTGGTTTACGATGCGCTTGGCGCCAATGGCGCGCGCGCCGAGCTTTTGTCGGGCATTGACGAAACCCACTTTGGCGAGCAGATGGCTTTGCGTAAACCTTCTCTCATTGTTCTGCAATACGGCACCAACGAAAGCGAAGCGCCAGGCATCGCAGCCGATTACGAGAAAAACCTCACCGCCGTGATCGACAAAATCAAGGCCGCTGCGCCTTCGTCGTCAATCCTCGTTGTCGCGCCACTCGACCGCGCCGAAACAACCGAGGGCGGAGCCTTGCGCACCAAGCCCGTCATCAAAAAGCTTGTCGCCGCGCAAAAGCGCGTAGCCGAAGCCACGCATGTTGCGTTTTGGAACACGTTCGAAGCCATGGGCGGCGAAGGTTCGATGGCCAAGTGGGCCAAAAATGGCCTTGGCGGCGGCGATCTCACGCATCCGTCGCCAGCCGGCGCCGAAGTCATTGGCGATCTTTTCTACCAATCGCTTCGTGCAGGCTTCAACGCGTGGGGCTCAAGCCATTCCGACGCAGGTGCGTCGCCTTAGTCGGTTGCGATGAGTGTTGATCGGAATGCCGCCGCCCTTGCGATCGACGCGTTCTTACGCGCACTCGGGCACGATCCGGCGAGCGAGCCGGATCTCGCAGAAACCGGCTGGCGCGTTGCACAAGCCTTCGCCGACGAGCTCTGCGCGGGCTACGCCATCGACACACGCGCGCTTGCTCGAGCGAGCGTTATGCCGTCGCCCTCACCAGGCAGCCTCGTTGTCGTGAAAGACATTCCCGCGACAACGACATGTCCGCATCACTTGCTGCCAGCAACGGGCACTGTAACCGTGGCCATGCTTACGCGCGACAAGATTATCGGGTTCGGCGCTGTTGCCGCGCTCGTCAATGCCCACGCGCGTCGCCTAACGCTACAAGAAAGTATTGGCGAAGGCATCGTGGACGATTTGGCCTTTGCGCTGGCACCGGCATGGGTCGGCTGCCGAATCGTCATGAAACAAGCATGCATGATTGTTCTCGGCGAGCGAGCGCTAGGCTCACGTGTCGAGACAGTAGCCGTACGCGGCGAGGCCGCCGACGCGATGGCCATTTACGCGACCTTGGGCGTAGGCCGATGAAAAGGGCGATCTTGCCCGGATGTCGAAGGAGGCGGCCTGGCGCGTGCTCGCGTGCTAGGTGTTGAGTCATGGCCCGGCCGGCATTCGCCGATCCCAAGACGGACTTCGTGTTCAAACGCATTTTCGGCACCGAAGAGCACAAGCCGATTCTCGTGGGCTTGCTCAACGGGCTCTTGGAGCTCGACGACGCGCACCGCATCGTCGACGTGACGCTTCTGACGCCGGAGCAGCGCCCCTTCGTACAG
>Ga0123357_10000506_pt1 | contig 37968 bp, 36 predicted proteins | sample TergutEmb28metaG_FD_89873 | JGI IMG/M metagenome (GOLD analysis project Ga0123357, IMG submission 89873) | Embiratermes neotenicus P4 segment gut microbial communities from Petit-Saut dam, French Guiana - Emb289 P4 | ecosystem: Host-associated > Arthropoda: Insects > Digestive system > Gut ... | reverse complement strand
TGAAATCATGTTCCATCGATTGGCTTCAAGGGTTATCTGCACAAATGCTTCTGAATAATGCAACGAATCGGTACGGACAACTTCGCCGCCATGCTCAAACCAGATATGATTACAAGCTGCCGTTTCATAATATGGCTGTGTATAGTTGGTAACCGATAAATCGGGATAAACAGTAGTTAATCCGGCCGGTATCAACACATTCGTACACGCGGTAGGAGCGTATGATGATACGCCTCCGCCACCGGGCAAATTCCAGTTTTGAGCGTTGTTCCAGTCTTTATTCACTGCGCCTGTCCAGACAAGCGTGTCGACTGCAATAGCAGAGATATTAGCCGTGCCTTCGAGGATACAGGTTTTTCCTTCCGGATGATAATCTACTTTCAGATAATAGGTTCCCAAATCAGAAGCATCGTTAATCGTCCAGGTAGACTGGTTGGGATTGCCCGGATTAAGAATTGTTCCGCTTGAGCCTCCTTTTCTCCATTCGTAGGTACTTTCGGGCGTTGTTACATATTGAACGGGGTCGATCGTGTAGGGGAAAGCGTTGCAGGTCAGCGTCCGGTCGAGGAGTGGACTTAAGAGTGGGTCGTATTTATCCATCACCCAGCCTTCACTAAGCGTCATTGTATTATAAGTCCGTCCATTCATTGTTACGTTATCGGGACTTGCGAAACCTTTCTCTAACAGAGCTAAATCAGGCCCTTGATTGGCGATAATTCCATTGGCGTAGATATAATCAAGATAAAGCGCATCCTGTGGGTCATGAATAGTTGCTGCTTCTTTCTTGACATTAACAAACGCCGGTGTTCCGTTAACAGACGATTGAATCGTTATCCTGAAACAGGGGAGACCGCTTCCATACCACTTTTCATTGATCGTGCTGGTCATTCCGGAAACAAAAGTATAAGTATAGCTGTTAATGTTGTTGAAACGCAAGGTATCTGTCTCAATAGTATTGATAGTTCCGTTGTTTCTGAAATACAGATATTGGTACTTGCCGTTGTTGGTTGTTCCGACAGTTGAGAACGTAACCCTGCGAAACTGCGTTGTATTGGCGCCGACACCGGCAGGAGCGTCAAGAGTACCAGTACCAGTACCTGTAAAGTTAACGTCGTTATATACCTGATTGGCTGCTGTTGTCATTGTACTAGTATTAATCACCGAGTTAAGTGAATTGACTGAAGTAAGTATACCGTCGTAGTTCCATGTACCTCTACAAGTAATTGTTGCATCTTTTATAATAAGTTCTCTGTTAATATCTTGGTTGCTACTTGTATATGTAAGACCAAATGGGCTACTTCTTAACCCGCTCAAGTCTAATATCCCACGATTAAAAACTATACCCGTATAGCTAGTCCATCCGCCCATGGATGTTTGATTCACTGGCCCTCCGAACACCCACTTGGGAGTAGAACCGGAAGGCCCATCAAAGGTAATGTCATTATAATTCGACAATCCATCCGGAATATCCCATTCGCCAGTTACATTGAATGTAATATAAACATACTGAAAGTTCGCTCCATTACTCTTCAGACTTTCTTTCGCTCGTGTAGAATTGAAAGTAATAGAAAATTTCATGATTTGAGAATCATAGTTTAGCACCTTCATGTTTTCCTGCAGCAACATCGAACCGCTAACTGTTAAATTAGCGTTCGATAGCAACGTTGGCGTCTCACTTGGAGTCCCCACCCAGAGCATACTGTCGCAGGCAGCAGCTACATCTATCGTCACTACCTGATTGTTTGCTTGAAAAGACTTATCATCGAAAACCACAGTATTTACCGGACGGGGAGGATTACAAAAAGCGCCTCCTGTTCCGCCGGACTCGTCCGACCAGTGCGAAATATCGCTCCAGTTACCGGTTCCGCCTACCCAGTAGTAGCGTTTTGTTCCGGCTGAAGAATAGGCATTCCATCCGGTTTCAGTGCCTGTACCCAATTCACTATCGGGAGCAGGATAACCTCCCTGCGGCATTGGGCCGCCGATAATGTTAACACCGGTTATTTTCATATTCTTCATCTTCACATTCTCGCCCGCAATACCGGCATCGCCCATAGTGATAGTTCTTGAAGTTGTGCTATTTGACGTCAGATACGACATTAATCCGCAATCCTGCGGACTTTGCAGGTATTTGTTGACCGTGATGTTATTGCTCAGGGTATAAGTAGCTCCCAATTTAGCAGCAAGTATCAAGCTGTCAGTTACAATCGTACCATTCAAAATAGGACTGTAATCGAGGGTTCCGACATTAATGTTATTTCCTAATAACGTAATTTTATTGAATATACCGTTATAAATAGTTTTTGTAGGAATAGCTATATAGGTCGTAGTGAATTCTACATTATTATACCTGTCGCCGGCTTTTGCATAGAAACCATAATTTACACCTGGTTCACCTCCATTCGTTACTTTGATTAGCGAATTATGCGTATAGGTATTTGTCATCGCGTTACTCTCTGTTCCATAGTAAATCCAATAATTAGTCATTGTTACCGTCGAACCAGCGATATTCAGTACACGTGTTAATGAGTTATTACTGTTAAACCAAGTGGCTGTTACTGCCTTACTGTTGAAATTCAGGGAACCTTGTTGAAAATAGATAGAAGCGGCGCCTGTCCAGTCGTCTTGGAAGATCCAGCCGCCTGAGCCGCCGGGAATAACTTCCCCGCTGTAGAAATACACATATCCGGGAATTGCTACTCCGTTGGTGGTAATGGTTTCATAAGGAGTATTACGATTGCTTACAAAATGAATACCTCGATTAGCATTAGCATAAGGTACAGGATTGGTAATTATCATGCCTGCATTTAATTCCAATGAACCGCCGATGTATAAACGCGAAACAGAAAGGCCAAAATTCAAAGTAGGCGTTCCGGTGATACCGCTCCATGTCATATTGTTGCAATAGGCATAAATACTGTCGGAAACAGTAACGGTTTCCGTACTGTTCAAGCCTGATTGACCATCGAAAACCACATCATCGAAAAGGGTTGGAATGCAGCCGCCGCCGGGCATCCCTCCGGTAGTGATTGCCCAATGGTTAATATCGTTCCAGTTACCTGTGCCACCTACCCAATAATAAGTATGAGGCGTATTCGAAAAAGTCCACCCTGTATTTCCTCCTCCATTGGCAGAACTACTTACCGTGTAGGGTGTTGTACCGGTAATAGTATTGTTCTTAAGCCAAAGATTTTCCGTTACCACCGTACTGCCTGCTCCCATGGCGATAGTTCCTCCGCTGACTTGAATCATACCGCCGCAAGGGCGGGGCTTCATTTCCAGATAGTTGTTAACTGTTGTTGTATTACTGAAATTATATTCTGCTTGCGGATAAATAATTAACGAATCGGTTGTTATTCCCGCAGTAGTGGAAATTCTTCCGCTACCTACCATAAAAGTGACGCTGTTGTAAGTTCCCCTGTTGAGGGTATGATAGTTGGCAGTCGTAATAACATTACTAATACTATCGCCATAGGGGATATCATAAAATTCCACATTGTTATATACATCGGTTGCATTGGCAATTAAATCACCGCTTCCTATGCGAATCAACTTAGGCGCTGTAGCTGAGGTAAAAGGTATGTTTCCGGTACCGTAAGTGTACCAGCCTCCATTACATTGAACCGTTTCTGAGGCATGAAATTTTCCTCCGCTTACAGTATACAAGTCATATAAGGCAGCATAACCGCCTTTTACCTCGACTTCCGTGCCTGCGCCAGAAACGGAAAAGCGTCCGCCACCTGTAACAGCGTCGCCATTATTGACAATATTACCGGCGATGGTCATCTTACATCCATTCAAAACGGAAGGACCGGCTCCTGTGAGATAAGCAGGAGAAGTAGAAGCGCTATAATAACCATTTATGATTAAATCACCCTGTATACCTACCGTGCCGCCGTCTGCCAGGATGCCACGACCAGCGGTTAGATCTCCCTTGATTGTTTTCGTTCCCGCACCTCCTAAGTAAACGCTTCGATAATAACTACTACTATTAACAGAAGCAGAGGTGCTTAAATAGCCATTTACAGTTAAATTTCCATCTCCGGAAAAAGCAAACCAACTCGTATTGACATAACTCCCAACAGTCATATCTCCATCATCGGAAAAATTAACAGGACCGGAAGCCTCCACATAGCCGGAAATATCCACGTTACCACCACCACTTTTGGATAAAGAATAAATCATTATATTGCCAAGAAATTGTTTCTCAGCGCCACCGGATAATGTAATTTGCATAGCTGTCATATCTCCATTAACAGTCAAGCTACCGGTGGAAGAAAACGTAAAGTTGCCATAAGTGTTGGTGCGTAATAATAAATCCCCATCGGTTTTCCAGTTTGCCGAACCGGTAAATACAAAACTTGGATAAATATTGGTAACACCGGCTGTTGCCAATGTTTCATTAGGCCGTTCACTCTGAAACTGAATGCTTTGGCCGTTAGCTCCATTAACCGTCATGCCTGCTATCAGAAACATGGAGCCTTTAACAGTAAGCCCTGCGTTAACAGTCAATGTAGGAAGCCTGTCTGCTTGAATATTCCTGAAAATAATACTGTCGCAAGTAGAGGCAACATCGATAGTCACCGTCTTTTTAGCGGTTGTGAACGAATTTTCATCGAAAATCGCATTGTCGGTTAGCGTAGGTGGAACCTGCACATCCGACACCGTAGCGCCACTGGTAGTCGCCCAGTTGCCCGGCAAACTCCAGTTGTTGTTTACTCCTTGCCCTATCCAATAATAATCGAGGGCAAAGGAATTTACACAATAAACAAATGATAGCAAGCACAGCGCTATCCATCGTTTGAAGATAATTTTCATTTTCATAATTTTTTTTAATTAGTAGTGTTAATTTAATATATAATGTTAATTAAACATTCCATTTTTACCCCTAATTGGGGCTCACCGGTAAACCCAAACTCCTCCCCCTGCCCCCTCCAAAGGGGGATAGCGGGCACACATAAAAAAAACTTTTTCCAAACAGATAACTGTCTGAAAAAAGTTTTTAATAATAATGACAAACAGGCTATAACTACCGTTTGTGCAATTGAATATCTTTTATACCTTTGTAGGTTTAAATCTATCTCTCTATCTCTCTCTCTCTCTCTCTCTCTCTCTAACAAATTACACAACAAACCCAAATTTAATACGTTAAAAACGATTAAATTCGCGTCAAAAATTGTCTTCAAATTATGTGCAGATTTTGTTTGCATTAGTATGATGTGTGTCTAACCGACTGCAAGTGTAATACATATTTTTAATGCAAGCAAATATTTAACATACTTTAACTATTGATATACCAGAAGGGTAATTACTCAGGTACATCCGTGCTCTCAAAAGTCCGGTTTCCCGTCATTGCGAACAAAGTGAAGCAATCCAGCCCATTGGCAACAGATTACTTCGTCGTTCCTCCTCGCAATGACGGGAAACCGAGTAAAAAAGAAGCTGTCTCAAATGAAGTGAACCCCCAAAAGTTGGACAAAGACTTTTGGGGGTTCACTTCATTTGAGACAAGCTCTTTGATTAATATCCTTTTGTAATTATTTTTTCTTTGGAGTATACCGTTTATTCAAATAATCGGTAACGTCTGAAGTGATATTAAAAGCGTCATCAGCAAGAAGCAAGGTACTGTTTCCACCTGCATTGCTAAAAATAATTTGGTATTTGGGTCCTTTATTGAATTCTTTTAATGCAACAGTTACGGTATCTATCATTTGCTGTGTCATTTTTGCCTGTTCCAAAGCAAGTTCTTGTTGAGACCTATCCATTTGATCCTGCAAATCTTGTTGCCTTTTCATGAGACTTGCATGCTCTTGTTGCGCTCTTTCGGGAGAGAGGAAACCATTGTTTTCGTATTTTCTTTGAAATTCGAGCATGTCGGCCTGTAACTTGGTTGCTTTTTGATTCAAATTTGCCTTTGAACTTTCAACCTTGCGAAGTAAAGTCTCCTCCAAGTCTTTCGCATAGTTATAATTATGGAGCAATGAATCCGTATTGATATAAGCAACCGGAAGAGTCATAACAGTAGAATCTCCCACTTGTGCAGCATTGTCCTTTGGACAAGTTTTTTTACCCGAAAAGTGTAAAATAAAAAGAATAATTACTGCAAGACCTAACACACCATTGATAATGTAATTCTGTTTCATAACTGAGTTAATTGTTTTTATTTTCTTAAATTAAAATATATCCGTTTGTTAAGAGATTTCAAATGAATATACAAATCATGTTTCTTTGATTTCAAGCGCAAATATAGCTTTATTTATTATTAAAATTTGTTTTTTCTATCAATAATCTGTCTTTTTTTTGTTTCTTTATGCTTTCAAAATTAAAAACGTAAAAATCCATAAAATTATAAACGTATGAATATTAAAGATTTAAATCCGAATTTGGTATGGAATTATTTTGACCAAATTACGCAAATTCCCCGTCCTTCGAAAAAAGAAGAAAAAATAGGACGGTATTTATTGGAATTTGCCAAATCACAAGGTTTGGAGGCTGAAAAAGATGAAGCAAATAATGTGCTTATTAAAAAGAAGGCGACTCCGGGAAAAGAAAATTTATCGACGTTGATATTGCAATCACATGTCGATATGGTTTGTGAAAAAAACAATGATGTTCAACATGACTTTGAAAAAGATCCGTTGAAAACTTACATTGACGGCGATTGGGTCAAAGCAAGAGGTACAACGCTTGGCGCCGACGATGGAATTGGAGTTGCGGCTGCATTGGCTATTTTGGCATCAAAGGATATAGAGCACGGCAACTTGGAATGTCTTTTCACCACAGATGAAGAAACCGGTTTAACCGGAGCGAATGCACTTAAAGATGGTTTTCTTTCGGGGAATATTCTTGTCAATCTGGATACGGAAGAAGAAGGTCAGTTTTATGTGGGTTGTGCCGGCGGAAAGAATACATTGGCGACATTTCATTACCAAGAAGAAAAGACTCCTGTCGATTATTATTGGTTCAATGTGCAGGTAAAGGGCTTGAATGGCGGTCATTCCGGTAGTGAAATCGACAAAGGATTGGGAAATGCCAATAAAATCCTGACTCGTTATTTGTGGACTTTGATGCAATCTCATCCGCTTGTTTTGGCCGAAATTACAGGAGGAAATCTAAGTAATGCAATTCCACGGGAAGCTTCTGCTGTGGCCGGAATTCCTTTTGCATCAAAAGAAAAAGCAATTACCACCCTGAATATTTTGTTGGCAGATATACATGCCGAATTAAAAGCAATTGATCCGAAGGCGGCTATAACGTTGGAAACCGCTGAAACGCCTGCTGTTTGCATGGACAAAAAGACGGCTGAAAATCTGCTGAATGCCTTGTATGCTTGTCCTCATGGAGTCATCGGAATGAGTTTTGATATTCCCGGATTGGTAGAAACATCTACTAATTTAGCTTCGGTAAAAATGAAAGAAAAAAATACTGTTGTCGTGACCACCAGCCAAAGAAGTTCAACCAATTCGTTGAAAACCGATATTGGAAATATGGTTACTGCGGTATTTAATCTGGCCGGAGCAAAAGTGCAAGCTACCGACGGTTATCCCGGATGGAAACCTAATCCTGATTCTAAGATACTAAGAATTTCCGAAAAATTATATAAGGATCTGTTCGGAAATACTCCCGAAGTGAAGGCTATTCATGCCGGATTGGAATGTGGACTGTTCTTGGAAAAATATCCTAATCTGGATATGATTTCCTGCGGGCCAACTATTCTTGGCGCCCATTCTCCCGAAGAAAGAATTCAAATATCGACGGTCGAAAAATGGTGGAAATTCTTGATTGAATTACTAAAGAACATTCCGGTAAAATAAATATAGACAAAATTCGTTATAATTTCACACAGATTTCACGGATTACACAGATTTTACATTATTATAATCTGTGTAATCCGTGAAATCTGTGTGAAAATTTTATTTTGAACGAATGAATAAATTACGATACTTGTTGTATAGCCTGACAATCCTTGTGCTTGTCGCTTTTTTGTCGTGCAAAGACAATTATGATAACTTTTCGACCAGCCCTAATGATAGGCTGGCCTTTTCTGTTGATACCTTGTCTTTTGATACCCTTTTTTCTACAATAGGTTCTACAACAGAACGATTCATGATTTATAACCATCATAATCAACCCTTATTGATTTCATCTGTTGGCTTTTTGCATGGCGACAGGGGTTTCAGAATAAATATTCCTCCTTCTAATCGCGATGACAATGGAAATTTTATCAATGTGAGGATTAATCCCCAAGACAGCCTTTATGTTTTTGTTGAAGCTACATTATCCCCCAATTCGGCAAATACTCCTCAAATGCAGGAAGATGCCATCGTTTTTACAACCAATGGAGTACAGCAACAAGTTATAGTGCAAGCTTACGGACGGGATGTGGTGATTCTAAGGAATAAGATTTTTGATGAATCGATTACACTACCTAATGATAAACCTTATTTGGTATTTGACAGCCTTGTTGTCAACGAAGGTGTTACATTGACCGTTCAAGAAGGAACGACGTTCTTTATGACTAATAAATCCGGTATTATAGTGCGGGGAAATATCAAAGCCCAAGGAACTCCACAACAACCAATCGTATTCAGGGGACACCGGACCGATTATTTGTTTACGGATGTCCCTTACGACAGGCTCCCCGGACAATGGGGTGAAATTTGGTTTGCGGCCTCCAGCTATGATAATGAATTTGAATATGTACGTATCCGGAATGGCATGTCGGCAATGGTTTTTGAAGCCTCGAATCCGGATATCCTAAAGTTGAAATTAAAAAATTCGGTTTTAACAAATGTAAATGGTGATTTGCTTTCGGCTGAAAATTGTAATATAGAAATAGAAAATTCGGAATTGTCGAATGCCGCAGGGGCATTGCTTTATTTGAGAGGAGGAAAATATAACTTTACACATTGCACATTTGCCAATTATTTAGCTGCGATTGATAATATAAGACCGAGCGGACAAACAGTTATCATCTATAATTATACTGATGAAGATGGGAGTAAAGTTCCGTTGCCTGTTGTTGAGGCGAATTTTTCCAATGTCATTATTTATGGTAACAATACAACTGCCGGAGAATACTCGATCAATACAGATTCTATAACCAATCCCGATACTCCGATGAATTATATGTTTCAAAATTGTTTGTTACTTAAGAAGGGTGGAGAAGATAATGACATCAATATAAGAAACTGTATTTTTAATGAAGATCCGAAATTCCTAAAATCGACAGGTTTGAACGCAGATAAAAATGAATATGATTTTATTTATGATTTTCGTTTGGATTCCATATCGCCGGCACGCGGTAAGGCCGACATTTCGATTTCCCAACAATTACCTTATGATATGAATGGCGTGTATCGTCTTGGCGATGAAGGGCCGGATATTGGCGCCTACCAATGGATTAAAACCGAATAAACAACCATAATATGTATGCTATGAGAAAAAGAATAATTTACTTGTTTTGTTTGAATGTAATTTTTATTAACCTTTCCTTTGGTCAAAATACCTTGCGGATAATGTCATACAATGTGGAAAACTTGTTCGATACCGAAAAAAGTTCCAGGAAAAATGATGGTGATTTTACTCCAGACGGTAAATTACATTGGACTCCCGGCCGTTATTACAACAAATTGAATAATCTTGCTAAAGTTATTACTTCTGCCGGAGAATGGAATAATCCGGCAATCATCGGATTATGCGAAGTGGAAAATGAGCGGTGCATGACCGATTTGACCAAACATTCTCTTTTGAAAGCGCAGGATTACCGGTATGTAATCACGCATTGTGCAGACAGGCGCGGCATCAATGTCGCCTTAATGTATCAGCGGGATAAATTCAAATACTTGGGACATCAATCTTATAAAATCAAATTTCCTGAAGAACCCCACAAAGTTACCCGTGATATTTTGCATGTTTCAGGTTTGATTCAAACAGGAGACACATTGGATGTTTTTGTTTGTCATTTTCCTTCTCGGAGAGGAGGAGAACAAGAGTCCGAGCCGGATAGAATCAGGGCGGCTTCTGTTTTGAAATCAAAAACCGATAGTTTAATGAATGTCCGGAAAAATTTCAATATTGTCATTATGGGCGATTTTAATGATGAGCCTGACAACAATAGTCTGAGCCGGGCATTACAAGCCATGCCTGTGGAAAAAAATATAGAGCCGGGGGCTTTGTATAATCTTTTTTATAAATATGTAAAGCAAAATAATGTCGGAACCTACAAATACGGACGGCAATGGAATGTTTTAGACCAAATGATTGTTTCGGGGAATTTATTCAACCGGTCAAAGAGTTTCCACGTGCTGCCCGAAACGGCAACCATTTTTCAAAGAGATTTTATGATGGAAAAAGATTCTTCCAACGGAGGAAAAAAGCCATTTAAAACATATACCGGAATGAAGCATACCGGCGGATATAGCGATCATTTGCCGGTTTTTGTCGATTTTTCAATAATTTCGCAGCCAGAGAATTGAAATTTAATTTTATAAAAGTAACACAAAATATGAATCGCTTTTTTATAACTTTTTTATTATTCTTTACTTGTATCCGGCTTTCGGCTCAGTCATTGACTCCTCCGATGGATATTCCTTTGTTTTTAAGTGGAAATTTCGGAGAATTGCGAGCTACCCACTTTCACTCAGGTCTTGATTTGAAAACACAAGGCGTTACGGGAATTCCGGTAAAAGCGGTTAAAGACGGTTACATTTCCAGAGTTAATATCAGTCCGTTTGGATATGGAAGAGCTTTGTATGTGACTCATCCTGACGGGACAAAAACTGTTTATGGACATTTGAGCTGTTTTGCAGAGCAAATTGAAAAGTATGCGCGCGAAGCTCAATATCTCAAAGAGCAATTTGCTATTGAATTGTATCCTATTACTAACCAATTTCCGGTGAAGGCAGGAGATATTATTGCCTATAGCGGGAATACGGGAGGTTCGGGAGGCCCTCATTTGCATTTTGAGATCAGAGATGCCGTGACAGACGAATTATATGATCCGTTGCCTTATTATAAAAATGAAATTAAGGATAATATTGCTCCGGAGATTCAGGGTTTGATGATATTTCCTCAATCGGGGACGGGTGTTGTGAACGGGAAAACACAGAATCAGGAAATCCGGTTCAAAAAAGATAAAGCAGGAAACCGCATTCTTACGCCGGAAATCGTCGCGTGGGGAAATATCGGTATCGGCGTCAAAGCTTATGATAAAATGTCGGGTACGAGTAACAGTTATTTACCTAAAAAGATTAGCTTGGAAGTCGATGGGATAGAGGTTTTCGCCCAAAGTATGGATCAGTTTTCATTTGCTGAAAGCCGTTATGTTTACAGTTTGGTCTCTTTTGATGATTGGATTTCTAAAAAGGCTTTTTTCATGAAATCATTTATCGAGCCGGGAAATCATTTGAATATATATACAAAGCCGGGGTCGGGCGTTATTTCTGTGAAAGAAGAACGCGTGTATCGATGCAAATATACAATAACCGACGCTTATGGCAATAAAACGATTTTTCCATTCGAAATTACCGGAAGAAAACAACCTGTTCCGGAACGCATCTTAAACGGTAAGCTCTTTCCGTATAATCAAAAGAATACGTTTGCCAATTCAAATGTCTCGTTGGAAATTCCTGTTGGAAACCTGTATACGGATATTGATTTCGAGTATAAGGAAATTCCGGATTATACGCCATTCTCCGGTTTATTCCAAATAGGTAAGAGGATACCATTACATTCGTATTGTCCTTTAAAGATAAGAATTTCAAAAGACCAATATCCGGATAAATCCAAATATGGAATAATTAATGTTATTGGTACGAAAAAATCATGGGTAGGAGGCGCTTATAAAGACGGTTATATCAGTTGTGAAATCCGCGAATTAGGCAATTATTCGGTTGCAATAGATACAGTCGCTCCTGTGATTACTCCTGTCGCTCCTGAGAAGTGGACAAATTCCGAAAAAATATCATTTAAAGTAACGGATAATTTGAGTGGAATAGTGGATTATAAAGGTACTTTAGATGGTAAATTTGTTCTTTTCGAATATGATCCTAAAACTGCGAGCATGTTCTGTGTGTTTGATCCTCAACGAATGAAACGAGGCAAACAACAGTTGGTTTTTAAGGTAAAAGATAAATGCGGAAATGAAAGTGAATATTCAAGTAATATTACTTTTTGAGGTACTTCTAATACATAAGCTTTGATTACAAAATCAGAAAAAGCTCATTATGTATTATCCTATTTCAATTGTGTATTCAAAAAATCAGTCATCCTCGTATATAAATGATACCTCGTTTTATTTCCCAATAAACTATGATTTTTGCCCGAATAGATTTGCATATCAAATTGCTTACCTGCTTCAACTAAAGCTTCCGAATAATATAAAGTATTCTGAATATGCACATTATTATCCGAAGTTCCGTAAATTAACAGCAAATTCCCCTGCAATTTTCCGGCCAATTGAATGGGCGAAGAATTGGCATATCCTGTAAAATTTTCATTAGGCGTACGCATATACCTTTCCGTATAAATGGTATCATAAAATTTCCAATCGGTTATGGGCGCTACTGCAATACCGGTTTTGAAAATACCATTTCCCCTACTCATCGACATCAAAGTAATATAACCGCCATAACTCCAACCCCAAATAGCAATTTTGTTTTTATCTACATAAGGTTGAGATGCCATGTAGTTGGCAACCGCAATTTGGTCATCCGATTCGAATTGCCCCAAATTCAGGTAAGTACATTTTCTGAATTCTTCTCCCCTGCAGCCGGTTCCTCTCCCATCGACACAAACGACAATATATCCTATGGAAGATAAATAATATTCCCAATCGAAATCAAAACGGTCAAGCGCTTCCTGACTATCCGGGCCACTGTATTGATACATGACAACAGGATATTTATCAGAAGCAGAAAAATTCAACGGTTTCACCATCCATCCATTCAATTCCATTCCATTTTCGTTCTTAACAGTGAAAAATTCTTTCGAAGCAAATCTGCTATTCGACAATTTATTTTTCAACGCCTGATTATCTTCGAGCGTTAACAATTCCCTGCCTTTGGAACTTTCATTAATTGTTGTAACTGTTGGAGTTGCCAAATTTGAATACCTGTTCACAAAATATTTGAAATTCGCACTGAAATCAGCTTTATTCGTTCCTGATTTTTGCGACAACTTGGTTTTATTTCCTTTGAAATCAACTTTATAAATAGATCTTCTCAAAGGGCTTTCCTCTGCCGATTGATAGAAGACAAACTGTGTTTCCGAGTCAATTCCATAACAAGCGGTTACATCCCATGTCCCTGATGTCAGCTGTTTTTGTAAAACGCCTAACGACGAATACAAATAAATATGCATATACCCGTCTTTTTCGCTCAAGTAAACAAAATTATCGGGCGTAAACGTAATATATTTCAGGAAATCCGGTTCGAAATAATATTTATTTTCATCTTGCAAAACCAGTTTAGCCACTGCTGATTTAGGATTGGCATAATACATACTAAAAATATTCTGTGCACGATTCAACGTCATTACTGCCAATTGTTCGGAGTTAGTTGTAAATTTGATAAGCGGAATATAGCTGTCCGCAGGTATTGGAACATTTAATTTCTTGACATCTTTAGTGTCCACGCTATAGGAATAGCAGGCCACAACAGAATTATTGAGTCCTGCCTTGGGATACTTAAAAGATTTGAAACCAGGATATAAAGAACCGTCAAATACTTGCATTTGATGTGTTGGGACTTGACTTTCATCGAATTTTACAAATGCCAGCATTTTGCTGTCGGGCGACCACGCCATCAAATTCGTAGTATAAAATTCTTCTTCATAAACCCAATCGGTAACCCCATTCAATATTTTCTCAAATTCTCCATCTTTAGTAACTTGCGATTCTGTATCAAAATCAAATTTTTTCAACCAGATGTTGTTATCTCTCACGAAAGCGCACATTCTTCCGTCGGGCGAAAAGGTAGGAATCATCAATTTTCCGGGAGTGTCGGAAAGCGGCTTCAGAAAATTACGCCTCACATCATAATCATACAAGTCTGCTTTCCATGAACGGCGGTAAATATATTCCTTATTTGTCCAAACGATGATATGATACCCTGTAGAACTGATTATATACCCATCAATAGCATCTAACTTTGTTTCCCTTACAGTATTGACATCAAACAAAACGCCGGCCTCTTTTCCGTCTTTATAAGAATATTTCAGGATTTTTGTACTATCGGCGTTCAGCATAGCATAGTATTCACCATCAGCCAGAGGTTGTATTTCTCTTGGTTCCTGAGGTAAAAACTCCCCATCGGTAATATCTTTCAGATTGATTTGTTGGTTTCCGTTTTGAGCGGCTGATGCTTGTAAAAGCAAGCAAAATAAGATTGCAAGGAGTATTTGCTTCATAGCGTTTATAAATGATTTATAAACTACAAACATAGTCATTTTTAACGAATAATTAATGGCTTCGGATTTATAAATTTATATCTTTCATAAAGAGAAGGGGCCGTCTCAAAAACAAAATTAGCACACAGATTACACAGATTACACGGATTACAGGGAAAATCACAATTTTATCTTATTTGGCAAAGTATTAATATTTCTGTCAAATAGAAATCTGTGTAATCCGTGTAATCTGTGTGCTATTAAATAACTTTTGAAACAACCCCCAGTTCGGCGTAGTGTGCTGAAAATGAGCGTTTAGCGCTCGGCATAGTCTCTGACCATAGCCGTCAGGTTTAGCGCAAATAGCTCTGAAAGAGCGGTTATCAATAGCGATGGGCAACGCCCATCGAAAGAGGAATGAATGGCATCCTAAGCGCTGAAAGCGCGTAATCAAGATGCCGCCCCTTCAGGGCTTGGGCTACCACTCGTTTCCACATCGTAGGGCGATGCCCTACGCTATTGATTTATAAGGCTTTCAGCCTTAACCTGACGGCTATAGTCTCTGACTAGGTCGTGTTAAAAACAAAGCTCCTCTATGTTGTAAACCAAATTTTCGAGTATTATTTAATTATTTTTAACTTTCCGTTTGCTTTTCAACTATTTATATTATCTTTGTACTCAGGGAGTTGAAGAGGAAACAGGCTCTGCTGGGGAGCAACCTGTCAGCAATAAACGCCCTGCGTTACGCAGTAACAATTGGTAAAGGATAACTATTTTCAGGTTGTCTTTTATTTGTTACTGATATCGCCTTATGGCTAAGAAAACCCATCAGCGTTGATGTTTTTTCTATCGTATTAAATCCCGTTCAAATAACCTTCTATCAGTAGATAAACTACATTTTCCTTCTTCAATTTATTCGGGTAAAAAAGTGCCGCATTCTGCGAGGAGCAGACGGAACTGCATGAGCTTTGCAGCGGTCACTTGGTGATATAAGTTATTTGAAAGGATTCATTTGACAACACATGTAACATATTCTTTTTTGTTTTTAAGAACAAAATAGATTCTGTTCAACAATTTTCGTGCAATTCTGATAATTGCCTTGTTTGGCTCCATTCGTGCTACATACTTATTGTAGGCAAGCGAGAGAGTAGGGTCTTTACGAGCGGCTATCCAAGAGGATTCTATGACGCATTTTTTCAATATCGACTGTCCTCTGAAAGTCATTTCTCCATCTTTTTTTACATCTCCTGAATTATGCCGGTTGGGGACTAAACCAATATAAGCCGCAAAGTGGTCGGTATCTTCAAAGCGTTCAACCGTTTCCATTTCCGTTAGAAAATGCATAGCGGTAAGCAATCCTATACAGGGTACTGTCTTTAACAATTTGACATTGGATGAATATTTCTCTTTTTCTGACAATTGTTTAATGTGTCCGGATATCTGTAAAAGCAATTGGCGTTGTTCCTCCACTTCCTGTATCATAATCTTCAGCGTTTGTTTTCCACTTTCATCTGATAGTTGTACTTCTTCCTTTAACCATCGCAAAAAGTTTTTTGACCAGTGATTGCCCGACTTGCTAAAGCGTTCCGGATAAGGAATACCAAAGAAATAGAGAAATGATTTGATGCGTTGCTTAAACCGGGTCATGTCTTTTACTAAGGTTGTTCTCATACGAAGAAGAGACCGTTCTTCCAATGTCGATTCACACGGAACATAAAGGCCGTCTAATTCTCCTGATCGTAATGAACGGGCTAACTTTCTACTATCCACCGGATCATCTTTTTGTAGCTTTTCTTTCTGTCCGGTTGGTACATCTGCTGCATTGGTCACCTTATTTTTAATTCCTAAAGCTTCTAATTGACGGTGTGCCCAAAAGCCACTGAACCCTGATTCATATACACTATGGTAGCTCGCTCCCGGAAAATTCCGTGTTAGATAATTGTTCAGAACCTCGGCTTGAGGCGGTTGTGTGAATTTTTTATGTTCTAAATGTTCTGTCATAATACAGACGCTCCAACTCTTTAAATGTACATCTATTCCTACATAAATGTTTTGTCCTTCGAAATTTAATTCGTTCCTTTGTGTTTGCATAAGTTATTTGTTATTATTTAGTTGTACTTAATCTTTGAATTTACAAAATTAAATAATACTCTTAACTTATGCTATTTTTGCTTCATTCGTTTATCCAGCTACAAACATAGGGACTGCTTTGTAATTATGCAAGTCAGAGACTTGCTTTCAGCAACGACAAAAGCAGAGCTTTTGCCGAGCGCAACGCACAACAAGCTACGCTTAACGGAGGATTGTTTTTTTATAGATTTGCTATAAATTTAAGGGTAAACAAGACGACAAAATACAATTGTGGTGAAAATAATTAGTAAAAAGCTTGTATAAAGATAAGATATTTCTTATCTTTGTGTTGTAATTATAACTGATATTAAAATGAAGTACAACGAATTTCACAAAATGATTGAGAGAAATGGATGGAAATATTCTCATGCAGTTGGGAGCCATTATTTCTACTTGAAAAATGGAATTTTTTCACCACCGGTTCCATTTCATGGAGCAAAAGAGATGGGAGAAGGTTTAAGAAGAAAATTAATCAAATTGATGGAGTTGAAATAACCCCATCTCAAATAAAATAAATTCATGGAAACATTAAAAATCATTATCGAAAAAAGTTCCGATTTTTATGACGCTTATGCTGAAAATTGCGATGGAATATATGGTGCAGGGAATACTGTAGAAGAAGCAAAGAAAAATGTTATCGAAGGATTAAATTTGTATATCAAATATAACAAAGACAATTTGCCGGAAATATTACAAGGAGATTATGTTATTGAATATCATTTTGATGTTCCTTCATTTTTAAAACATTATTCTACCGTCTTTACAAAATCTGCTTTACAACGAATGACTGGCATTAATCAAACTCAGTTGACACATTATGTTTCTGGTTTTAGAAAACCATCTAAAAAAACAATCTATAAATTAGATACAGCTATTAATAGTTTATCAAAAGAATTGGGTCAAGTGCATTTCGTTTGAAATCATTTATAATTACAATTTTATGACTCAATTTAGCCCGCTCCTAAAAAAGCGGGTTTTTTTGCAACAAAAGTCCCGCCGCCCGTCGCCTAAGTCGCATTGGCGCAAGCACCGCTCGGCGTAGTGTGCTGAAAATGAGCGTTTAGCGCTCGGCGTAGTCTCTGACTACGTCGTGTTAAGAACAAAGCTCCGCTTTGTAATTATGCAAGTCAGAGACTTGCTTTCAGCAACGACAAAAGCAGAGCTTTTGCCGAGCGCAACGCACAACAAGCTACGCTTAACGGAGAATAAAGGTTACACAAGAGCAAGCTGGGTAGTAATTCCGAATAAGCCTAATAATACTAAAATTCGTAAACGCATAGAATATAGTTTTTAAACACAAAGACACAAAAATAGCAATATCTTTTGTAACTTTGCGATGTGTTAAATTAAAACATTTTAATTATGGAAGCAACAACTTTAAAAAAAATAACAAAACCTTTACAAAACAAGTCTAGTAATCAACGCGGTAAAACCTCTTTGAGAGAAGGATTTACAGATGAAGAAAGAAAAGAATTACAATACGCTGTTTCGATAACAGATTATGTTCGAGAAAAAGGTATCATAATATGATTTATGTATTGTTGAGTTTGCTAAAGAGGATAGTGTTGTTTTGGTAAAAAATTTGGTATTTTTATGATATACTGTAACGACTATTCAAAATAGTATTTTAATTTTGTAGTTGATAATGTAAAAAACAAAATGGTAGAGCAAAGTCAGATAATCCACTATTTGTCGGCAAACAGGCAAAGTATCAGTCGAAGATACCGGTTGAAAAAATTGGGTATTTTCGGTTCTTACGCCCGCAATGAACAAACACCAGCAAGCGATTTGGATTTGTTGGTTGAATTTGAAGACAATACACCTGATTTGACTGATAAAAAAGATTTTTTGAGAAAAGAAATGCAGTCTGTTTTTCGTATTCCGGTGGATATTTGCCGTGAGAAATATATTAAACCTGTTTTTCGCCAACAAATTCTGTCTGATGTTATCTATGTATAATGTAAATTGGAAACTCAATTAAAGAAATTATTGAATAATTAAAAATTTGCCTATGATATAAAAAAGCGTAGCACTACGCACATTCTTAAATATAATTTAGAAAAAACGTTTTAGTTTATTCTTTCTTGCTGAAAATTTGGCGATTAGACGTAAGAGAAAGATTAAGTTGGAATGTTCGCGTTTCGGCGTGGACTTTTGCTTATTCTGTTCTTACAGGTTACGCCAAATGCCTCAGCAAGCGGGATACTATAAAGTACCACGCTTTTTTTATGCCCATATACGAAATAAATTCTATTAACAATTTAATATTAAACAATCATGAAAAAAAGTATCTATCTCATCGCATTCTTATCACTTTCGTTGCCATTGCAGGCGCAGCAAGAAGATATTGTGAAATTGTACAATCAGGCACAAATGGCTGTAGAAATGGGCTATTTAGACGATGCCATTGATTTGTACAAACAAGTTTTAGAAATAAACCCCCAATTTGCCAAAGGTTATTTGGAATTAGGGAACATTTATCTAAAAAAAGGACAAGACGTAAATTCACTGACCAATGCTTATCATTATCTTTCCGGTTATCTTAGTATTGACCCGAATGCACAAAACGCACAAACAATTAAAAATACGCTGGATAAATTGGAATATGCTTTGCAAAAAACTACTCAAAAAGAAGCAGCCAGAGATTTCTTATTAGGCAGATGGGCTTCGACAGACGGAAGAACAGACAAATATGCAAGAAGCAATTTTCTATTAGACATAAGCGAGTTTGACAACAAAATACGGATTGACATTGACCCTTCTTCACTGTTCTACACACCGGATTTTAACTATAAAACGGTATATATTGATAATCCAAATGACGACCAATACGCTTTTACCTTCACCAACGACAAAACTTATCTGCCCTCACAAGCGGGATATGATTTTAACAGAACTCTGATAAATCATGTTGCCAATCAACTTCCCGGAGGTGATATACTCGGTGGAATTGGAAATCTTATCAACAGTTCAAAACAAGAAAAAGATTTGCAAAAGAAAACGATAACAGTTTATGAACTCAAACTCAATCCTGTTCCAAATGAAAGTCAAGAGCTCAGCTGTAAAGGGAGAATATACAAAAAAGAAATAAGTCCGTTAGGTGAAAAAACGTTATTGGACAGTGTATTCACTACGTCGTTTTATAAAGTAAAAAGTGGTTATGTGAATAGAGCCATTATAAAATTTAGAGACGTTCATTTACAATATGAAGATCAACAAATAAATAAAATGTTGCTAAAAGAAATTAATTGGGTAGATATAAACGACCAAATAAAAAAAATGTGGTCGCAAGATAATAGAGAATTATTTCAATTCTATAAAAGAGCGAATAGAAAACAAACCATAGGGGAATCATTTACCGGATTTGCAATAGTTCCATTTGCGCTCGGAGTGCTTTTTTGGGCAGGAACAACTCCTAATATGATTAATGAAGATTTTACAAGGAAAGATTATGAAAACCAACTCAAAGTAGGAAAAATCACAACTTTGATAAGCGGAGGACTCATGGCAATAGGTATTCCTTTATGGATTAATGGGAAAGCAGAGAAAAAAAAAGCAGTTAATCTTTACAATGAATCCATTTACAAAGCCATAGAAAACCGAGAAGAAACGTCTCATTTGAAAATAGGCGTAAGCAATAATAGTATAGACCTTACTTTCACATTTTAATTTTTTCAAGATATGAAAATCATAAAAATATCTTTATTATTTGCCGGATTAAGTTTGTTTTTTTATACGGATTTGTATTGTCAATCGGATTTATGGCGTAAGAGCCAACAGCAATATCGCGGTAGCTATATAGAGAAAGCGGCGAATGATGCTGCGTCAAAAGCCCAAAAAAACGACCCGTATTATCAATTATATAATAGTGGAAGAAGAACAAATAATTATACAACAAAATCTATTTACACAATAACAATAAGTATAGCGGGGCAATCCTATACGTTGTATTATTCTGAAAATGAACGTTCTCAATGGCAGAGTGATTATAATCGTTTAAAAGGTGCAAACAGAGGCGAAAGCGTTACTCCAGGGAATATGCCAAATCCGAGGTATCGGGGAGATAACAATGCAAATCAAGGAAACGGCATGTCTCAATTTTTTGATGGTATGAATAGCTCCTCAGACTATGCTGTTCCCGAAAGAATTTTTAATACATCGCCGTCGGCACGAGACAACAATCATCTTTCACTGCTTGACTCAATTTCAAAAGCGATGTCGGAAATAGATTTGGATAATTTGGAAGCCTACTTAATTTCAAATCCTTCTTCAAACGGAATACAGATTGGAGACGGGATTGTGCGTCCAAGAGAAGATTATCCGTCTTTGCCGGATTCGACTTACAACAAACTCCCTGCTCCAAATGATTCTGACGGCGGACCGAATGCCAATTTCTTTTTAAGGGGACAATATGTAGACGGTTATCTCAACGGAGCAAAAATGGAGCAAAGAGATAAAGAGTTAGGCGAACAATTATATGATTTGCTTAACAATCCCAAATATGAATGGCAATCCATTGCTCAAAATTTTTCTCCCATGCAAACATATTCCTTATACTCTTTATTGGCAAATGAAAACGAAACAGATCAAATACCTGCTTTACGCCATGATTTGGCACAAAATGAATGGTTGTTTATGGCAGATAACGGTAACTTTTATAAAATAAGCAAAGACGACAACAATCTTATGGTAATTGAAAAAACAACATACAAAGACCCCGAAATCAATCTTGCTATATTGGGAGCCGGTTGCTCAATCCGCCCAGATCTCAATCGAAAAACATTTGACATAGATTGTCAATCCATGATTTCGGGAAGTTATGATTTTAAAGATAAGAAAAATGCAATAGATTTAGTCAATGCAAGTATTATTATACCTTTCAATTACGTCGAAAAATCAAAAATTACGATTTCGGATGGAGGAGACGTACAAAATAACAATGTGAAATTATTAAGTGGCGCCAATGTAGGAATAAGTGTCGCAACAGATGGCGTAAGTGTGGGGCCGTCGTATGATTTGGTGAGTGCCACATGGGAAAAGCAACAACAGTTTTTTGATGGCAATGACACTAAGCAAAGGACTGATAATATGGGCTTAGGAATAAATTTAGGAATTAACAGTATTGGAGCAGGCGTAAGCGACAATTTAGGAAAAAAGACGACTGCCAATCATCTCAACACTATGCCTTTTTCAGACGACTATAAAAATGAAATATTCAAAGCACAAGTTCAAGGCGGAATATCTTATTTTAAAAATCAAGCTTTGATAGATAATAATCGGATAAATGCAAAGACCGTTGTTCCGGGATTAGCTTATAATCCAAACTATACGCCGGCAGCTAAAGAGATAAATCAGAAAGTGATAATTTTAGAGAATATTTATTCGGAGTTAAATAGTGGGCATAAGACGTATAAGAATTATCTTAAATAACATACCAACTATGACAAACACGAGTTTTGCTTAACTAAACGACATTGATATCACTTATATAAAAATTTCGATCGTAATATTGTATCTCCCAACAAAAGCAATACAATCACCGAAGCAAACATAATCGGGCTTGGATTGAAACTTAACTGTTTGAAAACATCCTTAAAAGGAAGCATAATTTCTCCGAAATAATTATTTATTTCCAAAAGAGAAGGGAATAACCCCATGATATACAACATAATACATGTAAACACCAACATCCCGCTCAAAGTCAGTATAAGCCAAAATCTCATATTCTTATCTGAATTGTTTTGGGTTTTTACTGCCTCTTTTTCAATCCGTTGCATCAATTTTTCGGTAAAATTATCAGAAGGATTTTCTAAAGGTATATTTTCAAATAAACTCCTGAATTTATCTTCGTTCATCCTATTTTCCATTTTCATTCATCCATTAATTTGTTTATCTCAACCGCTAATTTCTTTCTTATTCTGTGTAGCTTCACTTTAACATTGGCTACCGTCAGATTAGCTATCCGGCTGATTTCTTCCATTGATTGATTATTTAGATAAAATAAACTGATCAATAATGTTTCATCAGGAGAAAGCTTTTTAATAGCCAGTTCCAAGTATTGAATACGCTCCTCTTTATTCAAATTATCAATATCATCATTTAATTCCGCTTCCTGTAAATTCTTCGGATTTTCTTCAAAAGAAACAAATTCAAATTTTCTTTTTCTTAATTCCGAAAGAGTGGTATTATATGCAATCCGGTAAAGCCATGTAGAAAACTTTGAATCTTTTTTGAACCGGTCAATAGATTTAAATACCTTGATAAAAATTTCCTGAGTAACATCTTCCGCTTCTTCCCTGTTTCCTACTATTTTAATGACAAGCGTAAACACCATTTGCCGGTAGTGCGTTACGATGGCCGAAAAAGCCCGGTAGTCTCCGGATTGAATACGATCGATATATATCAAGTCATTAAATATCTCCATGTTTTTTTGACGCCAAGCCGGACATTTGGTTACAAAAATAGTTATAATTCTTTCTAAAAAATAAATATAGACAAGTTGTAACCTTTCAAAAATCGCTGCGTCAAAAGAATAAAAATTGTTTCACTTTTAAATTTTATTGAATATGGATTTAACAACTGTTTTTATTTCTGGTTTCTTTTTTTTGACATTCTATAAAGTATGTGAATTATTTGTCAGGAAAAAAGAAAGAATGGCAATCGTTGAAAAATTAGGGATAGAAGGAAATTCTGCTGATTTGAGTAATATTATGAAACTCCCGAATTTCGGGAAAAAAGAAAATTCTTTCTGGTCTTTAAGAATTGCATTATTAATGGCAAGTATCGGGGTGGGAATTATTATTGCTTTTTTCACTGTTTACTGTTTGTTCGGAGATACATCCAATCTCAACATGGACAATTGGGCTATTCGCAACAATTATGACTCTATGAGAGCAACAATTTACTTAGCTTTTACAGCTTTCTTTGGGGGAATCGGCTTATTGATAGCTTATTTTATAGAACGTAAAGAAATAAAAAAAGGAGAAAAGTAATTCTTTCATAAAGAGAAGAGGCCGTCTCAAAAACAAAATTAGCACACAGATTACACGGATTACATGGAAAATCACAATTTTATCTTATTTGGCAAAGTATTAATATTTCTGTCAAATAGAAATCTGTGTAATCCGTGTAATCTGTGTGCTATTAAATAACTTTTGAAACAACCTTAAAATCCGAAACCAACATCTTTTACTTCTTTCACCTTTTCGTAATCGGGTTTCCGTGCCACCCCTTGTGCTGCTCCCGCAATTACATTCATTGCACGTTCCGGACGGGCAGGACAAATATATTCACAACCTCCGCAACCCACGCAAATATCGGGAGTTACATGTGGAATACGCAAGGAATCTTTATAAGGAACCATTTCCACAGCCCGTGTCGGACAATGTTCGGCACATGCCCCACAATCTGTTTCATACAGATATACAATACATGACTCTTTCGTAAAATGGGCTATACCTAATTGAGTTTGCGCCTTTTCTTCCTTGGTTAATTTTTTAAGCGCTCCATTCGGACAAACTTCCGTACAAACAGTACATTCATAATTACAATATCCATGCCGGAAAACCAGTCTGGGTTGCAGTAAAAAACCTAACCCGTATTGCAATGCAGCCGGCTGGATGATTTGGTTCGGACACTTAGCCACACACAAGTGACAAGCTGTACATTTCAGGGAAAAACGGTCGAGATTTTTTGCTCCCGGAGGCAAAACAGGCATCGGACTCCGGCTTTCATTCTTTTTTACCGTACACCCGTTAAGAAACGGAATAGTAGCTAATATAGTTCCACTAAGAGCCAAGAACGAACGACGTGATTCAGATACAGGATTATCTTTGATTATTTTAATTTCTGATGCCTTCTTTTCCTTCTTCCAAAAAACAGGGGCGAAACGATAATGAATAGCATTCTTCTTTTTACACGAAGACAAACAATTGAAACAGCTTACGCAACGTGAAACATCGACTGTTTGCTCTTTGCTGTTAATACATTCGGCTTTACAACTTCGTTCACATAATCCGCAATTATTGCATGTTTCTTCATCAAAAGAAATTCTAAAGAATGAATAACGTGAAAATACGCTCAAAAACGCTCCTACCGGACAAAGTGTATTGCAAAACAATCGTCCCCTGATAACCGGTAATATACCAAACAATAAAAATATCGCAATGGAAGCTATCAAGGCCGAAACTGTAACATTGTATATGCTGGTATAAGATAATGAATAATTGTCGATTAGCATCAAACCTTTGGCCAACAGATTATTTCCGAAAATAACCACAGGACGAAAAATATTGGCTGCAATACGGCCATAATTGCTATATGGGTCTAAATATAGCAATAAATGTATACTTCCGAATATAAACAGGATGACGGTAAGTCCTAATAATGAATAGCGCAATATATTGGAAGGCTTATGATAAGTAAATTTACGCTTGCGTTTATTTTTTTTCAAATGTCCCCGTTTTGAAAGACGGATAAATATATCCTGAAAAATTCCGGCAGGACAAATAAAAGAACAATAAACACGACCGAAAAACAAAGTCAGTAATAATAAAAAAACGACAACCAATACACTCCCTGCTAACATTGCAGGAACCAATTGCAAATGAAGCAATCCATGAATCTTTGTTGGTAATAAATTGTTGAAATCAACAAAAAAGAGCGTTATTAATAAAATAAAGAATAAAGCAATGATTACTCGCAGGCTTTTAAGCTTATTCATGTCAAAATATCAATCATTTAATAATTTTTGAATTTCTTTTTCCAACTCAGGCAGATTGTTGATTATAATTGCCCAAATATTTTCATCTGAAATACTATCATAAGAATGTATTACAAGATTTCTCAAATTGATAATTTTTCGAGCGTTGGTTATTTCAATTTCAGGATTTTGCTTTAAGATACGATTGGTAGCTTCACCAATGATTTCGAGATTACGTTCTATAGCTCGTTTCAACATCGTATTTTGCTTGAAATTAGCAAAGATTCTATCCGTATTTTCAAAAAAACTTTCAATTTCTTCAATGGCAAATCGAATATCATACAGCCATTTCTCTATGCGTTCGTCCATAAATCAATTTTTTATTTCGGTCAATCGAACGGCGTAAAATAGGATTTTTCACGGTTTTTTCTTCTACCAAATCAATCGAACGGTTAAAAAAATCTTCCAAACTACTTTTCAAACCAATATAATTGTCGAAATAATTTTCCAATTTTACCTGCCCAAAATTCACCAAGAAATCAATATCGCTTGTAGGCGAAAAATCATTAGTAAGCACAGAGCCAAACAAGTACATATTATCTACATTATATTGCTCCAATAGCTTGGAAACTTGGTCTATATTCTGTTCTACTATATTCATTTCTACTATATTCATTTTTAATTCAAGTTCATTATATCGCAAAATTATTACTTTATTTTCGAAAGTCAATGTATTTTGCTGTTTATTCAGGACAGCCGCATCAAAAAATAAAATCTGGAACAAAGTCAAGTAACGGTAATTTAATTGATGTGCAAATGTTGTTTGGTTAAGGTTAGGTTCCTCACTGCATTCGGAATAACATCTCAACTAAACAATATTGAGTTTATATGCTGATTCGCTTAATATTTAATTTCTCTAAATTAGTTGTACCTAAATTCAATTTTTCTCCGTTCCCAATATGTCCGACATTTTCAAGCGGCATTTTTTCCAATTGATTGAAAAACTGCACGGCTGCCGTATCCGCCGCTACAATATCGGAAGATATTATCAAGAATTTTTCAAGAGAAACGTCATTAACGCTTTTCCCTTGAGGTCCGTTTTGCCGCATCACTCGATAAGCGTCGACAATATTGAGCGCCGGTTTTTTCTCCCAAGTACACACATCAGCGATACATTGTTGCAAGTCATTGGCATGAAAAAAACGACGATCCCAAACAATTCCCAAATAATTTTTCATTGCAATACTCATTTTTGCCCCGTCATGATTCTTCAACACCGGAACATTGAACCAAACGTCGGCATCAAGCAAGGCTTTGTGTATTGTCGTTTCTCTCAATTTCACACCAGCCGGCAATTTTACTTCTTTGTAATAACTCTCGTCATTACCCGGCATCATAGCGCCTCCTGCTTTTTCTACAGCGCTTTTAATTCCACTCAACCCATAAGCTTTTTCCCAATTATCACAAGTATGATCAAAAACAATCACTTTCGATGCTCCGACTGCCAAGCATTTTTTTACCAATGCCCCTACCAAGTCAGGATTGGTATTTGCCCCATTTTCCGGCTTACGCGCCCAACCTATATTGGGTTTAATAACTACACGTTGCCCTTTCTTAACAAATTTACCAATTCCACCTAAAGCTTCCAAAGCCTTATCCAACATCACATCAGGTTCTCCTCCTTTCACGGCAACTAAATCGGGAGCTTTTTCTACTGTTATTTCGTTATTAACTAATGAGGCTTGCAATTGGTCGAATTTCAATGCCGAAGCAGCGACTCCGGCTAAAATTCCTCTCTTAAAAAAATCACGACGTTTCATAATTATAAATATTTTTAAACACGGAGTAAAAGGAGTTTATTTCACGGAGTTCCACCGAGTTTTCATAATTATATTAAGTTACAGCAAAATTACAGATTTTTGGATTGCTTCGTTCCTCGCAATGACGTGAAACACAAGAACAGTACGTCATTGCGAGGAACGAAGCAATCTAAAATGTTTACATTATCCATGGAAATTTAAAACAATCCTCGTTATATAAAGCATAATCAGCGCTACCATTCACGGCAAAGGTCTTCACTGTTTTTGCTTCTTTTTGAAGAAGAGATTTTGCAAAATTCAAAGTACTTCCGGTTTTCACACGGTCTTCTACCAGCAAGATAGTTTTTCCTCTGAATTCAAAATCAATGGGAGCAATTAACCGGGGCGATTCATATTTAGGCTTTTGATCAGGATCTCGCAAATTGATTTTCAATAATTGTATCTCAATATCCAACCGTTGATTTAAAATCGCAGCAGGTATAATACCACCATTCGCAATAGCAACTATCAAATCGAATTTTTCTTCCAATTGAATCTCCCGGAAACGGGCTAATACTTCTTCAAAAGTTTTTGTATACATAATTTTATTTTTGAAACACATAGGCACATAGGACACATAGACATTCACATAGAAAATAATTATAAAAACCTATGTGAAACCTCTATGTGTCCTATGTGCCTATGTGTTTCAAAATCAAAAATTTATTTATTAGCAATCAATCGCAGTAAGCCATAACCACCAAGAAGTTGAAATAACATTCCGGGAACTCCCAAACGGAAATCTTGTACGGCAACATAAAAGTCTTTAACAATCGCCCACTCTACCAAAGTTCCGGCAATCTGATAAAAAATAATTGCGACTAAAAGAGCAAAAAGAGAAACGCCTCCTGTTTTTTTAGAGATGAAAGAAGCTGCAGCTGCCAATAAAACAGATTTAGTCAAAATAATCGGCAGCATACCAGCTACAGGCATTCCAAATAACCAATGATTGGCTAACGGAGAAAGAACAGCCGTCAACAAGCCCACCGAAAATCCATATTTATAAGCGGCTATCAGCGTAAAGAAATAAATGGGTAACCACACTAATCCACCTTGCGGTAACAAGTGGCACAATTGCGGCAATATCAAATTACCTGCAATAAAAAGAGCAGCAAAAAGATAAGCCTTTATTTCAGCCAATCCATAAGCATAAGTTTTAATAGTTGCTGTGTTCATAAAATAATGTTTTTATATTTTTAGTTTTTAATAATATCCTGGTGCAAATGTATGGAATTTCAATTGAATTTCAAATCAATTCCTCCCAAAACAACAATCCCCGGCATCGGAAAACCGTAATTAATCTCATAATCCGTATTTGTCAAGTTTTCACCATTAACAAATAATGATATACATTTTGAAACTTTATAATTTATCCTGGCGTTTAACAAGGCATAATTTTCTTTCTTTAGCGGCGGGTCTATCGAAGTATATAAACCTCCCACATATTGAAAATTCGGAGAAAAAATAAACTGACCGATCTTCCATTCCACACTCAGAAATGATTTATGCTTGGGCGCTGCAAGCAACGGCACATCTGTATTCAAAAAACTATAATTAGCAGTCAGTTGCAACGACGGCAATGCTTTATATGCAATAAACAATTCAAATCCTTTGTTCACAAAAGAACCTGTATTCAGATTTTCCGGACGGCCATCTCTCATAATCGTCTCAATCATATTCTTCCCATCTATATAATATGCGGTTAATCCGAAATTCAGTCGATTATCCAATAACCGTTGTGAATACGATATATCGTAATTGATCATAGATTCCGGCCTTAAATCGGGATTAGCCGGAGGATACATATACAATTCACGGATATTAGGACTTCGAAATCCTTTTGATACGGATGCTTTGAAACCGGCATTAGTATTCAAATCGTATGCTATTCCCACCTGAGGAATCCATTCGTTTCCATACAATTGATTCATTTCCAACCGGATGCCCGCATTAACCGTCAATTTTTGCCTGATTGTTTGTTGAGTAAATATATAGGCTCCCAATTCATTGACACTTTTGTTTACAATTTCTGCCGTATGGCGATTGGAAATAGTATCATTCCACACACGACCTCCCCATTTTTTATAATCCACTCCGGCAGTTGTTGAATTACCTTCCAATAAACGGAATGATTCATAAACCGAACCACCGCTACTATAATCGTTGGAATTAAAAAGAAAAAGCTGCGGCAGTTCATCATTCCCATGTCCATCATTAATCTGATGATGTCCCCGGTTATAAAAAGCCTGCACCGCTCCCGACATTTTCTCATATTTATTTTCAACAGAAAGAGAATAAGTCGCACGCAAAGCATTTACCCAACCATCGATCATTGGATTTTGTATCATTCCGGGATTATGACTGTCTATGTGATCTACAAGCGCTCCCGCAAATGCTTGCCAATGATTAGAAAAATCATATCCAACCTTAACGGAACCATTTGTCGTATTGAATTCAGAATTAGCGCGATGCCCGTCTGTCCGGTCATAATTCAACGAAGCAAAAGCGCTGAACTTTCCATCTTTTCCACCTGCGCTTGCCATATATTTTTGAGTATTATAAGAACCATACATAGCGCGGGCTTTTCCGTAAATACCATCATGTTGAGGTCTGTGTGTGATGATATTAATGGCGCCGCCCATAGCTCCCGAACCGTAAAACAATGATGCGGGACCTTGCATGACTATAACTTGTTCCGCATCAGACATGGAATAAGTATCGGGCAAAGCGTGACCAAAAATTCCTGCCCACTGTGGCTGTCCGTCAAAAAGCATCAAAACTTTATTTCCCCCTCCCACTCCACGAATATTGACAATCCCGGCAGAACCGTTTGATAAACCGAATCCCGTAACGCCTCGCTCTGTAACAAAAAGTCCGGGAATATATTCCGGCAACAGTTTAAGTACCATCGACTCGCCGCTATCTTCCAACGTCTTCTTCTCTAAAACAGTAGTTGTTGAAGAAGTCGGTAGGGGTTTCGTTACCGGATTGCTGTTCCGGCCAAAAACCTCGACCGTATCTGTAGATAATGTAATTTGAGAAAATATCTGGGTAGTAATTCCTAATAAACATACTAATACTAAAATTCGTAAGCGCATAAAATATAGTTTTTGAACATAAAGCACAAAAATAACAATAATTTCAAATTATTTAAGGATAAAATTATACCTTTGTTTTCAAAAATAAGTCCACATTTAAGAAGGATATAATATGAATTATCGACAATACGGAAAATCAGGCTATGAAGTTTCAGCTTTGGGACTGGGCTGTATGCGGCTTCCGCGCGTGTTTGAAAACGGTAAGGCGCAGGTAGATAAGGAAAAAGCGTTTGAGTTGATTCGCTATGCTGCTACGCATGGAATTAATTATTTCGATACCGCTTATGGTTATCATAATCAGACAAGCGAATCTGTGTTGGGCGAGGCGCTGGAGGGAGGACTGCGGCAACAAGTCAAAATAGCAACGAAACAGCCTACTTTCGCTATGAAAACACAGGCGGATATCCGGCGTAACTTGGAAAATACGCTTAAAAAACTACGAACCGATTATATCGACATTTATCTGATTCATAATATCAACCCCGCTAATTGGGAAGAAATACAACGGCGTGAGATTTACAAGGAATATGAAAAATTTAGAGACGAAGGCATGATCAAAGCAATCGCTTTTTCTTATCACGGTGGCGCCCAACTCTTTCCAAAAGTGTTAGCTGCTTATCCATGGGATATGTGCCAAATACAGCAGAATTTGTTGGATACCGACAAAGAGGCAACGGAAAACGCAATTACGTTAGCCGGGCAAAAAGGTTGCGCATTAGTCATCATGGAACCGTTGCGCGGCGGCGGTTTGGCTCAGGCGACAGCGACCGTGCAGACCTTATATGACGAGTTCCCTATCAAGCGTTCGCCGGTCGAATGGGCATTTCGACATCTACTCAATTATCCGCAGGTCAGCGCCATACTATCGGGGATGACAACGATGGAGCAGCTGAAGGAAAATATAGCGATCTTCAGCAAGCCCGATGCAATTCCGGACTGCCTGTCGGGAGAAGAGAAAGCGCTGCTGTGTAGGGTAAAAGCTGCGTATGATGCTATCAAGACCATTCCTTGTACCGGTTGCGAATATTGTATGCCCTGTCCGAATGGCGTTAACATCCCCCGTGTTTTTGAGTTATATAATGACGCACTGAGATTTGAAAATTTCGACCCTTTTAAAAGAGGCTATTGGTTCACCACAAGCATGGGCAACGACGCCGGCCGATGTGAAGAATGTGGAGAATGTGAGCAAAAATGCCCGCAAGGGATCGAAATTATGAATCAGTTGAAAGTGGCTCATCAGGCGTTGGAGGGTTGGATTGAATAATTGTAAAGTTAAATAGTCAGAGTCGTTCAATAATTTTTTAATAACCTGAGTTCCGGATAAGCGGATTGGAATCCTCGGAATAAAACAAAAGTATAAACGGGCAAAGATATTGTTACAGTGAAATTGGTGAAATTATAATATTAATTACTTACTTTGTACTTCATTATGTTTTACCGTAAAAATTTATGAAGACAAAAAAAGAAATTGTTGAAAATTGGTTGCCAAGATATACTAAAAGACCGTTAGAAGACTTTACAAAATACATTCTACTGACTAATTTCAATAAATATGTAGAAATATTTGCCAAGCATTATGATGTTCCTATTATCGGTACTGATGCTAACATGCCTAACGCCAGCGCCGATGGTATTACCATTATCAATTTTGGTATGGGAAGCGCTAATGCTGCAACTATTATGGATTTATTGAGCGCCATTACACCTAAGGCTGTTTTATTTCTTGGAAAATGCGGAGGAATTAAAAAGAATAATTCGCTGGGCGACTATATTTTACCGATTGCCGCCATAAGGGGGGAAGGAACTTCGAATGATTACTTTCCGGTAGAAGTCCCTTCACTACCGGCATTCAGCTTGCTGAGAGCTATGTCGACCACCATTCGCGATAGCGGAAAAGATTACTGGACAGGAACAGTTTATACAACCAATCGCCGGGTGTGGGAATTTGACGAGGAATTCAAGAAATATCTTCAAAAAATCAGGGCTATGGGGGTCGATATGGAAACTGCAACATTATTCACCGTCGGATTTGCCAATCAAATACCGACAGGAGCTTTACTGTTGGTAAGCGACCAGCCAATGATTTCAGAAGGAATCAAAACATCTAAAAGTGATGAAACTGTTACCAATAATTTTGTAGAAGAACATGTGCATATCGGCATTAAGTCATTAAGAAACATTATCGAAAAGAAGCAAACGGTTAAACATTTAAGGTTTGAGTGGTAAAACTTATGTTTTTACTTTCTTTTGTTTGAAAAATATTATACCTTTGTGTCTAAATATGATTTTCAATGAAAAAAGAAGTAGGTAAATGGTTTATGGATATAGCCAAGTATGTTGCTACTGCTATTTTAATTTCATCTTTTTTAGGAAGTTTGGAAAATAAATGGGCTGTATATATAGTCGGAGCTATTATCGTAGCCGTTGGATTTTCATTAGGATTGTATTTTATCAAAGAAAAAAAGTAAAAAATTATGGAAGCAATTATTGCAGGTTTGGTTTTTTGTGCTTTTGCATTAGGGTTGTATATTTTTGACCATACTAAAGCAGGGAAGAAATTTTTTGATTCTAAGTAAAATATGGGACTGATTTATTTTTTCATAGGTTTAGGCGTGTTTGCAATTTGTGCCGGTATTTGGGGATATTTTGACTACAAGAAAAGTATTAAAAACAATTCCACAAAAGCATAAAATATATTATGGCTGGTTATTTATTTTGGTGTGGTTTTTTAATGCTTATCGCTTGGGGGGCTTTCATTTTTGCACATACCAAAGCGGGTAAAAAGTTTTTTGATATTAAAGATTAAAATATGGGACTAAAGGAAAAGTGACTAAAGAACTGACTTTTGAAGAAATAAAGGGTGGAATTCTGAATAACAGATTCATGCCCGTTTATATGTTTCAGGGAGAGGAACCCTATTTCATCGACCAATTAACCGAACTTTTAATAGCGCGCGTTTTAAATGATTCGGAACGCGATTTCAATCAAACCTTGGTATATGGCTCGGAAGTTGATGTTGCCACCGTCATTAATGCGGCCAAACGTTTCCCGATGATGTCGGAACGGCAATTAGTCGTTGTTAAAGAGGCTCAAAATCTGAAAAATATAGAAGAACTGGTTCACTACGTCAAACAGCCTCAACCTTCAACCGTATTGGTATTAAATTATAAGTATGGGAAATTAGACGGCCGTAAAAAATTAGCCGGAGAAATAGCCAAAGTCGGTATTTTGTTTGAATCAAAAAAATTATACGAAAATAAAGTCCCTTCATTTATAATCTCTTACCTCAAAGACAGACAAATTACAATTGAACCTAAATCGGCTCAAATTCTTACCGATTATTTAGGAAATAATTTAAGTAAGCTTACGAATGAATTGGAAAAATTAATTATTTCCCTGCCCGAAGGTCAACGAAGGATTACGCCCGAATTAATAGAAACAAACATCGGAATCAGCAAAGAATTCAATAATTTCGAATTACAGTCGGCCATTGCCGCCCGTGATATTTTGAAAGTTAATCGAATACTGAAATATTTCCGGGAAAATCCCAAAAGCAATCCAATGACAGCCACGCTTACGGTTTTGTATAATTTCTTTTCTAATCTAATGATCTGCCATTTTTCGAAAGACAAGTCGGAAAACACCTTAATGCCTCTGTTGGAATTAAGATTCGGATTTCAATTAACCGATTACGTAAAAGCGCTTAGGATATATAATTCTTTCAAAACATTAGAAATTATTGCGCTGCTAAGAGAATATGATGCCAAGTCAAAAGGTGTGGGAAATATCTCGGCCTCCGAAGGAGATTTGATGGAGGAATTGGCTTATAAAATGATGCATTAAACTATTTGCCCCTAAATCCCCTAAAGGGGACTTTGCGGCATTATGAGCAACAAAGTCCCCTTTAGGGGATTTAGGGGTAAAGATATTTATTTCTTTACGCGGCTTCCGTAACGGTTCATGAATTTATCAACACGACCGGCGGTATCCACTAATTTTTGTTTTCCCGTATAAAATGGATGAGACGTATTGGAAATTTCCACCTTAACCAATGGATAAGTTACGCCATCTATCTCAATAGTTTCTTTAGCATTAATCGTAGAACGAGTAATGAATACATCATCGTTAGACATGTCCTTAAATGCTACCGCGCGATAATTGCTCGGGTGAAGTCCTTGTTTCATTGCTATCTTTATATTTAGTTTGATTTATTTTTCTAAAATTCAGCCCGCAAAGGTATAAAATGATTACGAGAACAGCAAACTTTTCAAATTAAAATTATTACTTTTGCAAAACAAATAATTGAAGATATGCCTTGTAAAATTGCTCCATCAATCTTAGCCGCCGATTTCCTTCATTTGGAACAAGACATCATGATGCTCAACGAAAGTGAAGCTGATATGGTTCATCTGGATATTATGGATGGAGTATTCGTTCCTAATATTTCCTTCGGATTTCCGATTATCGAGCAAGTTGCAACCATCTGCAAAAAACCTTTAGATGCTCATTTAATGATTGTTGAGCCTCAAAAATACGTACAACAAGTAAAACAATCCGGAGCCTACCTGATGAATGTACACTATGAGGCCTGCCTGCACTTGCATCGCACCATTGGAGAAATCAAAGAATCAGGAATGAAAGCAGGCGTCACTCTTAATCCTCATACGCCGGTCGAATTATTGGAAGATATTATTCAAGACGTAGATATGATTTTGCTTATGAGTGTTAATCCCGGATTCGGAGGGCAAAAATTCATTGATCACGTCATCAATAAAGTCGCCCGCCTGAAAGAAATGATTCTCCGGAAGAATCTCAACACATGGATAGAAGTCGACGGAGGAGTTAATCTGGAAACCGGAAAACTTTTGGTAGACGCCGGCGCCGATATCTTAGTTGCAGGAAATTTTGTTTTTAATTCAGCTAATCCGTTGGAAACGATAAAGAAATTGAAAGAAATATAACCTACCCCTAAATCCCCTAAAGGGGACTTGAGAGAGTAAAAAGACCACAGTGCATTTCGGTTTTTTCAGGAACTGAAGTCCCCTTTAGGGGATTTAGGGGTCAAACCAAAATTATGTACGAAACCTTATTAAGAATGCCTTTTCTCAGGCTTGTCATTCCTGTTATTGCCGGAATTATTGCATCATCTTATTCCGATGATTTGTATTTATGTCTGACCGTTTTACTCGCCGGTTTAACCTCTCTCTTTGTTTTTTATCTGTTTCCCTGTAAATTTTCTTATAGACATTTATCGGGAATAGGAATCAATTGTTTACTTTTTAGCCTTTCTTACATCAATGTTCAACAAAACCTCACAAAAACACAATGGAACTATGCTCCACAATCCTGCAAATACAAAGTAAAAATTATAGAGGGGCCGAATCCTAAGCTACGTTCCTATCAATTCTCAATAAACATCGAATCAGTAGAAACAACACAAGGAAACGAGCCTGTCAACAAAAAAGCGCTGCTATATTTGCCCAAAGACAGTTTAACCGCCCATTTAATTGCCGGTAATTTTCTGAATATAAACGCTACATTCAAAAAAATAGAAGATACGGACGACGCTGCATCTTCCGGCTACAATAATTATCTCAAAAACAAAGGATATGCTTGTGTGGGCTATGCTTCTTCAAACAATTGGAAATTAATACCTTCTGAAAAAACATATTTCCCCGATATTCAGATAGAAGCATCGATATGTAAGCATTATTTGCTAAAAAAACTAAATCAAATCATCCCCGATAAAAAACAATATGGAATAGCTTCCGGCATCTTTTTCGGCGATAAAAAAGCAATGGATGACGAGTTGAGAGCATCTTTTGTCGAAACAGGAAGCGCCTATATATTGGCAGTCAGCGGATTGCATGTTGGTATTTTATATGGTATCCTAATCTTTCCTTTCAAGTTATTGGGTAATACAAAAAAAGCTAAATGTATACGCCAATTCGTAGCCATTCCATTAGTTTGGGCTTTTACATTCATAACCGGTTTGCCTCCTTCCGCAATAAGAGCCACTACTATGTTATCGTTTTATGGATTAGCGGAAATTATCGGCAAAAAAAGTCTTTCTTTGAATATAATCGGGGCTTCCGCTTTTTTAATGTTGATATACAATCCGTTATATTTCTTCGACATAGGATTTCAACTCAGTTTTTCCGCAGTCATTTTTATCATAACAATCAATCCGTTATTACAAAAATTATATCAGCCCGGTCACTCCATCTCCCGTTATATATGGTCGTTGCTAACCGTCTCAACATCAGCGCAACTGGGAACAGCGCCTTTAAGCATTTATTATTTTAATCTATTCCCTATCGTATTCTTGCTGACAAATCTACTCATAATCCCATTGACAAGCATTTTAGTGATTTCACTTCCCATCTATTTATTGCTTGCATGCTTTTTTACTTTACCCGGATTATTATTATACCCGCTACATATTATTTTGCAATTATTTATTTCGGGAGTAGAACTCATCGCAACAATTCCTTACATTTGTATTTCCGATCTGAATATCAATATAATTGACATAATTTCTTTATACATTGGATTTTATATTATAATCATGCTATTGACCCGTAAAAAAATTATGTATTTGTATATGCTCTCACTACTTGCTCTCTTCCAAGTTATTCATTACCTTTGAGGCCAAAATCAAAAACCAAATAAAAATGCTTACTAAAATTATTGCAGAAACTGAAATTCAGAAAACTAAGAAATACATCGACGATGTCGATAACATAGTTATTGTCACACATATTTCCCCCGATGGAGATGCCATAGGCTCCTCATTGGGGCTCTACCATTTTCTGCTGGAAATGGACAAACAAGTGAATGTTATCGTTCCTAACGATTTTCCCGGATTTTTGAAATGGATGAACGGAACGCATGATATTATTATTCACGAAAAAAATCCTCAAATTGCAGAAGAAACTATTTCCGCCGCCGAGCTTATCTTTTGCTTAGACTTTAATCTTTTAAAGAGGATAGAAAAAGTAGGAGTACTCGTAGAACGATCCAAAGCAAAAAAAGTATTGATAGACCACCACTTGGGCGCTGAAAATTTCTGCAATATAACAATGTCTTATCCGCAAATATCATCGACAAGCGAAATGATTTTCCGGTTTATTTGCCGGATGGGATTCTTCGAATACATCAACCTCTCTGCGGCAGAATGTATCTACGCCGGAATGATGACTGATACCGGAGCTTTTACGTTCAATTCAAATAATTCCGAAATATATTATATCATCGGAGAATTAATAAAAAAAGGTATTGACAAGGATAAAATCTACACCCAGGTATATAACACTTCAAGTATTGATCGCCTGAAACTACAAGGTTATGCGCTATACGAAAAAATGAAGGTTTTTCCGGAATATAAAACTACCTTAATAGATTTGTCACAGCAAGAATTAGACCGGTTCAATTATAAAAAAGGAGATGTGGAAGGATTGGTCAATATTCCATTAAGTTCAAGCGACATTATTTTTTCCGCTCTAATCAAAGAAGAAAATGGGTTTGTGAAAATTTCACTCCGGTCTAAGGGAAATTTCCCATGCAACCAATTTGCTACTGAGTATTTTAACGGAGGAGGGCATTTTAATGCTGCCGGTGGCGAATATTATGGTTCTTTTAAAAATGCCATTAAACATTTCGAAAAAGTTTTGCCGCAATATAAAGAACTCCTTTTGAAAAATTAAGGATTTTAAGACAAAGTTGAATGCTTAAAAAACATTTATTTGCAAGACTTTGATTAATTTTGTCCGTTTAATTACAGATTGTATTA
>Ga0123357_10000505_pt1 | contig 37992 bp, 35 predicted proteins | sample TergutEmb28metaG_FD_89873 | JGI IMG/M metagenome (GOLD analysis project Ga0123357, IMG submission 89873) | Embiratermes neotenicus P4 segment gut microbial communities from Petit-Saut dam, French Guiana - Emb289 P4 | ecosystem: Host-associated > Arthropoda: Insects > Digestive system > Gut ... | reverse complement strand
GTCTTCCGCGATGGCGTCCGGCGGCGGCGGAGGCGTGGGCAAGGCCAGTTTTGGGGCATTGTCCTTCTCGCACCACTTTGACAAGTCCTCGCCCAACCTTTTCCAGTATTGCGCCGCAGGCAAGCATATCCCGAAAGTGCTGGTGTCGGTCTACAAGTCCGGCGGCGGGCAGCAGGAATACATCCTTATTACGCTGGAAGACGTGCTGATTACGGGTGTCGACCCATTCGGCTCCGAGGGAGCCGAATGGGTCGAATCCGTCAATATGTGCTATTCCAAAATCAAGATCGAAGCCAAAGAGCAAGACAAGGGCGGCAGCATGCTGGCCACGGTCACGGGCGGTTGGGATGTCAAGCAGAACAAGGCTGTCTGAAGGGAGCAAAAAATGATTACCCGAAGTGCCCTTTGGGGGGCAGCGGTTCAAGGTGTCTGGTGTTTAGTCCACTCAAGCGGGAGAGGGGAGTAATAGAACACCCTATTTTTCGGCCACAACCGTCAATAACGGCGATTCAAACATGGCTTGCGGGGAAATGACGGTTTCTTCCAGTGGTATGTTGTTGCCGTAACGTTCTTGGATTTTTTGTTTGACTGCCGGTGCGTTGAGGTTGAATTCCCTGATTTTCTGCAATTTCCCGATTTGTATGCCGAGTGCGCGGTCGTAGATTTTCCAGACCAGTTCCGAGCAATAGATGCGCTCGTCCGACCATTCGAAAGTTAGGTCGTAAGGTTTACCGGTGAATGTTTCGGCCGTTTTGCGTAGTTTTCCCAAGGCTTCCGGCGTCAGGTTCTGTTGGGCGGTTTTCAAGCGCTTGACTACGTAGTGCCTATTTGTGCCACGGGCAATCCATTCGGTCAGCGGGGTATATACCACCTTGGCAGACGCTTCAAAAACATAAGGTTTGCCCTGCCGGAACAGGATGATGCCCATGTGGCTGTAGCGCGATCCGGTTGCCTGCTGTATGGCTTGGCTTTGCACTGAACGCGAGGTGTGAAAAATGATGTCGCCTTCATCGACGGCGGGCTGCGTCTGCGCGCAACCGTTAATGCTGAAGCAGGTGAGGAAAAAAAAACCTGTTGCCGTCTGGATACAGGTAAGCCACGGCAATAGGCGAAAGCAACCCATATTTGCCCCTGATCAGGGGAGGGGTTGGGAAGCGATGCGTAATTGTCGAAAAACAATTATTCCGGCAATCGCTAGATCTCCCAAAAACCCTCCCTCGCCAGGTTTCCCCTCTCCTAGTTTTTCTTCCTGATGATTTCCGCTTCGTCGTTGTTGGCGATGCCAGCCGCGTTGGCCTCATCGGTATCGATGTGGAACTCGCGGAAATGGGGTTCGCCTGAACGGATGAGCACGTCTTCAAAAATCAGCGGCCTTTTGCCGTAGGTTTTGACATCGACGAGATCCTTGTCTTGGACCCCTGCTTCCTTGGCCTGCTCCGGCGAGAGGTGGATGTGGCGCAAGGCCACGATCACGCCGGATTTCAGTTCGACTTCACCCTTGGGGCCAACGAGCTTGACACCCGGGGAACCCTCCAATTTGCCGGATTCCCGCACAGGTGGATCGATGCCAAGCACACGCGCATCCGTCAGGGAGAACTCGACCTGCGTTTGTGGACGGGTTGGACCGATGACACGCATGTTCTTAAACGAACCTTTGGGACCGATGACGTCGACCTGTTCGTGCGCGGCGTATTGCCCTGGTTGCACGAGGGGTTTGTACGACGTGAGCTTATAACCCTCGCCGAACAGTGCCGCCAGGTCTTGCTCGGACAGGTGCAAGTGCTTGTTCGAGATGCCGATAGGAACTTTGTAGCCCATGAATTCCTCCGTGAAAGTTTATTACAGCTTCAAGATTTCGGCGGTGTAGCGGGCGATTAGGCCCTCTTCGTTGGTTGGTACGACACAGACGGCAACGCGGCTCTTTGGGCTGTCGATGCGTAGTTTGCTTTCGTTGTTGGCTGCTAGGTCGATGTCGATGCCAACCCAGGCCGAGAGGGCACAGACACGTTCGCGGATGGCAACAGCATTTTCACCAATGCCGCCGGTAAAGACCAACGCATCGATCCCGCCCGCCGCTGCCGCGAGCGAACCCACTTCGCGGGCAATCCGGTAACAGAAAAGATCGACCGCCTCGCGGGCTTCGGAGGTGTCCGAAGACAGCAGGGCGCGCATATCCTGGCTAATCCCAGAAACGCCTAAGAGGCCCGATTCCTTGTACAGCAACTGGGTGAGCGACTTGTAGTCCATGCCTTTCTGGTCGATCAGATAGAGCAGGACGCCAGGGTCGATGGAGCCGCAACGGGTTCCCATGAGCAGCCCGTTGAGGGTGGAAAAGCCCATCGTCGTGGCCACGCCAATGCCGTTGCGCACGGCAGCCATCGAGGAACCGTTACCAAGGTGGGCGATGACGATCCCGCCTTTGGCCTTTTCCCCAATAACTTGGGGCAGGGTGCGGGTTATGTAATCGTAGGAAATGCCGTGGAAGCCGTAGCTCTTGATGCCGCCCTTCGTGAGGGCGCGCGGCAGGCCGTAGATTTGCGCGACTTCCGGATTGTGCCGGTGAAAGGCGGTGTCAAAACAGGCAATTTGCGGTACATCAGGCAGCAGTTTAAAAATCTCCCCTACCGGGCGCAGGTTATGCGGTTGGTGCAATGGCGCAAGGGGGATGAGGGTTTCGAGTTTGGCCAAGCTAGTGGCATCGAGCTTGATCGGGACACTGTAGTCTTCCCCGCCATGTACTACGCGGTGGCCTGCGGCAGAAATTTTCAATTCTGGCGCATTGGTTTCGAGCCAGCGGAACAGGTAAGTAAGGGACGCTTTGTGTTGTTCGTTCAAGTCGCCCGTGAGGGCGATCTCCTCTTTATAGCGTTTGCCTTCGGATGTTTTGGCAGAAAGCTGTGGGGTGGCTCCAATGCCTTCGATCTGGCCCGAAAGGGCCGGATGCTCGGCCAGCACAGGTTCTAGCGGGAAGATAGCGAATTTCAGGCTCGACGAACCTGCGTTGAGGACGAGAATGGATTTCATGTGAGTGCCTCCCTTTTTATGATGGTCGATCTCCGTGCGACGGTACATGATAATGCACGCATTTGCACGGTGCATGCGTGTTCAACGGGTACTGCTTTACAGGTACTACAATAACTCTGCTGCGATGCTACCTGTCAGCATACCGGAAAGATGTTCAAATATGTTTGAAAATCGATATGGGGGAAGTTTTCTGTCACCCCCTTAATAGGAGGGAACTTTCTCCGTCACGCCCTCTGAGGTCAGTTCACAAGTTCAGAAAGGGGAAGCGCGCCACGGTAGCGGGTAAGCGGGTTCGCTAGGTGCTAAAATTGCCAAGTTTTTTCTTGAGATACTCATGGAAGTCGTGATTCTTGCCGCTGGGCAGGGCAAACGCATGCGTTCTGTTTTGCCAAAGGTATTGCAACCGCTTGCGGGTCGCCCGTTGCTTGCCCATGTGCTGTCGAGTGCCCGCGCCCTTGGGGCACGGCAGATTTGCGTTGTTTACGGCCATGGCGGCGAGGCGGTACGCTCCCGGCTCAATGCGCCAGATGTCGTTTGGGTGGAGCAAAGCCAGCAACTCGGGACGGGGCATGCAGTACAACAGGCTATGCCATGTTTGTCCGATGAATCGCAGGTGTTGGTGCTCTACGGCGATGTGCCCCTGATCGGTGCGCATACGCTCACGCGCTTGATGGATGCGGCAGGACGGGATCGGTTGGCACTGCTCACGGTCAAACTTGATGATCCGGTAGGATATGGGCGTATCCTGCGCGATGGCGCAGGCCGCGTGACGCGCATCGTTGAAGAGAAAGACGCAACGTCTGACGAGCGCCACGTGCACGAAGTCAATACCGGTATCCTCGTTGCGCCTGCGGCCAAGTTGCGCGACTGGCTTGATCGCATCGGTAACGACAACGTCCAGGGCGAGTATTACCTGACCGACATCATCGGCCTTGCAGTTAGCGATGGCGTGGAAGTTGCCACGGTTGCGCCCGATGATGTCTCCGAAACGCTTGGGGTCAACAGTAAAGAGCAACTGTCCGCCCTTGAACGGATGTTCCAGGCGTCCGTGGCGCACAGGCTCATGGATGCCGGGGTGACGCTCATCGACCCAGCGCGGCTCGACGTGCGCGGCGAACTTGTTTGCGGGTGCGATGTCGAGATTGACGTTAATTGCGTATTTGAAGGGCGGGTCGAATTGGGTGACGGTGTTGCCGTAGGCGCGAACTGCGTACTTCGCGATGTCCGGATTGGCAACGGGACGCGCATAGCGCCGTTTTCGCATCTCGATGGCACGGCGACGGGTCAAGCGTGCGTACTGGGTCCCTTTGCCCGTACCCGGCCCGGGACCGTGCTTGCCAATGGCGTGCATATCGGCAATTTCGTCGAGATCAAGAACAGCAACATTGCCGACGATTCCAAGGCCAACCATCTATCGTATATCGGCGATGCAGATGTAGGGATGCGGGTCAATATCGGCGCGGGAACCATCACCTGCAATTACGATGGGGCCAACAAATACCGCACCGAGATCGGCGACGATGCGTTCATCGGTTCCGATACCCAACTGGTTGCGCCCGTGCGGGTTGGCCAGGGCGCAACGCTTGGGGCAGGAACGACACTTACGCGCGACGCGCCGCCCGGCCAGCTTACGGTGTCGCGTGCCCGGCAGCAAAGTCACGCGGGCTGGGCACGGCCCGCCAAAAAGAGCGGCGAGTGATCTATCTGTTGGAGAGACTGCATGTGCGGCATCGTTGTTGCTAACGCTTCCCGGAATATCGTCCCCGTACTCATCGAGGGTTTGAGCAGACTCGAATATCGCGGTTACGATTCTGCCGGGCTGGCCGTGGTCGATGGGCAGGGCGAAGGCTCCAGCGCGCTCGTCCGGCTGCGGGCCTGCGGCCGTGTCGCCGAACTGGCATCGAAGGTCGGCTCCAGCCACCTGTCGGCTTCCCTCGGCATTGCTCATACGCGCTGGGCGACGCATGGTGTACCGTCGGAGCGCAATGCACATCCGCATCTGTCGGAAGGCGTGGCTGTGGTGCATAACGGTATCATCGAAAATTTCGAGTCGATCCGCGCTGGGTTGCAGGCACATGGCTATGTGTTCGTCTCCGATACCGATACCGAGGCCATTGCGCATCTGATCCACCATAAGCTGCAAAGCGTGCCCGACCTGTTTGAGGCTGTGCGCCTGGCAGTGAGCGAACTGGAAGGCGCTTACGCGATTGGGGTCCTCGCAGGTTCCGACTCTGCGCGGGCGGTGGTGGCGCGGCACGGTGCGCCCCTGCTGTTGGGGGTCGGCGAAGATGGGATGTACGCGGCTTCCGATGTCGCGGCCTTGCTCCAGGTGACGCGCAAGGTGATTTACTTGGAAGAGGGCGACATTGCCGAGCTTTCCCGCGAGGCCATCCGCATCGTGCGTGCGAATGGCGAGCCCGTGGAACGTCCGGCGCATCTTTCCAGCCTCGTGGCCGAAGCGGTGGAACTTGGCCCCTACCGGCATTTCATGCAGAAGGAAATCTTCGAGCAACCGCAGGCCATCTCGAATACGTTGGGGTTGGTTTTGGGAAACCATTCGGTTCCGGAGGAAATTTTTGGGGAGCGGGCTGCCGAGGTGTTTGCTGGGGTGCGCCGGGTACAGATTCTGGCGTGTGGAACTAGCTATCACGCTGGGCTGGTAGCGCGTTACTGGCTGGAAGCGATTGCGGGGTTGCCCGTTTCGGTAGAAATTGCCAGCGAATACCGCTACCGCAAGCCGGTGGCCGATCCCAGCACGCTGGTGGTGGCGGTATCCCAGTCGGGCGAGACGGCCGATACGCTGGCTGCGCTTAAATATTCGCGCGAACTGGGGATGGAACGCACGTTAGCCATCTGCAACGTACCGGAATCGGCCATTGCGCGTGAAGCGGCCCTGCGGTTCATTACCCGTGCGGGGCCTGAAATCGGTGTAGCTTCGACCAAGGCATTTACCACGCAACTCGTGGCTTTTGCATTGCTGACACTGGCATTGGCCAAACGCAACGGGTGCCTGTCCGTGAGTGAGGAAGAAAAACACCTGGCCGCGCTCTGCCATTTACCGGCTGCGGTGCAAAAAGTGCTCGAACTCGAACCGGAAATCGAACGCTGGGCCGAACGTTTTGCGAACAAGGAGCACGCGCTGTTCCTCGGGCGCGGCCAGCACTGGCCGATTGCGATGGAAGGCGCGCTCAAACTTAAAGAGATTTCCTATATCCACGCGGAGGCGTATGCCGCAGGCGAACTCAAGCATGGGCCGCTTGCGCTCGTCGATGAACGGATGCCGGTCATCGCGGTGTCACCCGCCGATGACCTGCTCGAAAAACTCAAATCCAACTTGCAGGAAGTGCGCGCCAGAGGGGGCGAGCTTTACGTATTTGCTGATGACGATTGCGGGATTGCCGCCTCGGAAGGCATACATATCATGCACATGCCCGAGCATTATGGCATGTTGTCCCCGGTGCTGCACGTCGTTCCGTTGCAGTTGCTTGCTTACCATGTGGCCTTGGTGCGGGGTACGGATGTCGATAAGCCGCGTAATCTCGCCAAAAGCGTTACGGTCGAATGATGATGCACAGCTTAGGGACAATGCCGTGGTGCGTTGAGTGCAGTAGTAGGCGATAATGACGAACTGCGTCAAAACGGACATGCCTAATGAAGTGTGTTGATGATTTCCGCCTGCGGCTCGGTTCGCACGAGTTGGTTCCGATCGTGGTGGGTGGCATGGGGGTCGACATTTCGACTTCCACGCTGGCCGTCGAAGTAGCGCGCTTGGGCGGTATCGGCCATATTTCGGATGCAATGGTGCATACTGTCACTGACCGGCGTTTTCACACGCACTACGTCAAGGATCGGCTCAAGCGGTATAAGTTCAACGTCGGCAACCTCGACAAGTCAGTAGCGCAATTCGACCTTGGCCTGCTCGCCGAGGCGACGCGGCTGCATATCGGTAGCACGATGGAAGCTAAGCGCGGCTCTGGCTTGGTGTTCATGAACTGCATGGAAAAGCTAACCATGAACAACCCGCGTGAAACCCTGCGGGTCAGGCTGCGCTCGGCAATGGATGCGGGCATTGACGGCATCACTTTGGCCGCTGGCTTGCATTTGAGTTCCTTTGCGTTGATCCAGGATCATCCGAGGTTCCACGACGTCAAACTAGGCATCATCGTTTCATCTTTGCGTGCGCTCCAGCTTTTCCTGAAAAAGAATGCCCGTGGCAGCGGCAGGTTGCCCGATTACATCGTGGTCGAAGGCCCTTTGGCAGGCGGGCACCTTGGTTTCGGGGAAGAAGACTGGATGAAATATGATCTCGCAACCATCCTGGTGGAAATTCAGGACTGGCTGCACGCCGAAAAACTCGATATCCCGTTAATTCCCGCTGGGGGGATTTTCACTGGCGGCGATGCAGCGAAATTCCTGGAGCAGGGGGCTGCCGCCGTGCAGGTGGCGACCCGATTTACCGTCACACGGGAATGTGGTTTGCCGGACGACGTGAAGCAGGCTTATTTCCGAGCGAACGAAGACCAGGTCGTCGTCAATAACGTTTCACCGACAGGATATCCGATGCGGATGCTCAAAGGATGCCCCGCGCTAGGTAGCGGCGTACGTCCCAATTGCGAGGCGTTTGGTTATCTGCTCGATGCTTCCGGGCATTGTCAGTACGCGGAAGCCTGGGAACGTGAGAAAGCGAAATTGCCGGAAGGGGAAAAACCTAAAATATGGGATAAAACTTGCCTGTGTACGCATATGCGTAATTTCCACTGCTGGACGTGTGGACACTTTGCATGGCGCCTTAAAGAGACAAGTTTACGGGAATCGGATGGCAATTACCGTCTTTTGAGTGTCGAGCACGTATTCCACGACTATCAGTATAGTGTCGGTGAACAGATAGAATTGCCTTCTCGGGATTGAATGAAAAAGTTTTTATTTTTTACCCAAAGAGAACACGCATTGAGGTGCTAGAATATCAATTCCGGTGTTCTACGATTCAGCGAAAATGACGGCGGATTGGAGTAGGAATAACAATGTGCTGGGAGTCCTGGAACAGGCGGGCAAAGCCGTTGTGTTTGCCGATTTGACTGGCAGTACAAAGCTGTTTGAGTCCCAGGGCAATACCATTGCGACCCAAGTGGTGACTCGCTGTACCCAAATGCTCGGCAGGCATTTCACCCAAGCGGGTGGGCGTGTCGTCAAATTCCTTGGCGACGGGCTACTGGTGTTGTTCGACCAAGGCGAAGATGCCGTCGAGGCCGCGTCTCATACCCGCGATGTGCTCTACGAATGCAACATGGAGCATATTGACAGTACGAATACGCCTTTGGGGCTCAAGATTGGAATCGAATTTGGTTCAGTCATTGAACAGCGCGGGGATTGTTACGGTGACGCGGTCAACGTCGCAGCCCGTCTCGGCGACCGTGCTGAGTCCAACGAGATACTTCTTGGCGAATCCTTATACACCCGCTTGCCCGGATCGAAGCGCATGCTTTGCACGGGCATCGACCGTATCGCCATCAAGGGCAAGGCTGGGCTGTTCAAGGTGTGGCGGTTCGATTGGCGTCACACCGCCGAAACCACAATCACCGGCCCGCTCAACCTGCTCAATGAACACTCGTCAACCCAAAGAGCCAATCTCGACGTAAATGGTCGCCATGTACAGATTTTGCCCATAAACGGCGCACTCGTCATTGGCCGTAGCGAAAGTTGCGGGCTGGTTATCGACGACAGGCGGGTGTCGCGGCGACACGCCCGCATCGAGTGGATTGGCGGGCAGTGCACGCTGACGGATTTTAGTACCAACGGAACCTGGGTTAAATTTGGCCGCGAGGCCGAACTGGTGATATTGAAGCGAGATAATTGCGTGCTACATGGGCATGGCATGATCGGCTTGGGAGCTGCTCCCGGAGACTTTACTTCTTCGACGTTCAGTTTTCAGATCGTCAACGACGAGGAGTGACCCCCATCAGCGGTGGTTATCCTCTGCGTTGGCTCCTTCCCGCGGTAAGTGCTTTGCTGCCTTCCGGGTCATGAATGCAAGCAGCGCGACGGTGGCGAGCAAAACGCCCTATAGGATGTAGCGGCGAGTCCGTTCCTTCAGCGGCAAAGCTGGCTTTTCCTGCGGTAGGGGTTCCACGATGGAGGGAATGATGGGGGCGTTTGCCGGTGGTGGCTGCGCTCCGCCAACTTGCGCCGTTGCCAGGTATGGATTGTTCCCGACCAGCAGCCGCGCAAGCGGGATACTGGCGTCCGTGGCTCGGGCATTGCCTACCGCAAGAAAAAACGGTGAGGTGCCACGCGCAAGGAAAGTTATCGCCTCTGGCCGCCAGCCCACCGACAGAAGCGGCGTGCCGCCGAATTCTGGGCTTTCTGTGCCAGTGCCGCCCGTGCTGCCATTGCGGGTATCGCTTTCCGCGGCAATCCTTCAGAAACGATCCCGATTCGAGGCAACCCAAGCCCGTCTCTAGAGCGGTTTTGGTTCAAGTGGATACAAAACCCCCCTCTCCCACTTGTGGGAGAGGGTGCCCTGAAGGGGCGGGAGAGGGCAATGAATGTACAGGCTTAAATCGAAAACGCTCTAAATCGGCGTGGTACAAAAAATCCGGGCAGGTCACACGGGCGTGTAGTACTTCATGCCCCACGCGGAGCCGACGCCGAGCGTGAACACGAATCCCAACAGGTTGAGCGGGCGCCAAGCGCGGAACCAGGCAATACCGAGCAAGGGGATGTTTATTTGGATGCTTGCGATTCAAGACCATTTGAAAATAAAGGAGTCCCCCTGGTTGCGGCTGACTGTGGCGACTTCTTCAAAGTCGTCAGCTACATCGCAAAAAACATCGATGAGCATCGGGTCGAAATGTTTACCTTTCCCGTTCAGAATAATTGATTTTGCTACGTCAAGTGGCATTTCTTCTTTGTAGGGGCGCGAAGAAATTAATGCGTCGTAAACATCGGCAATGGCCATCAATCGGCCTTGCAAGGGGATATCCTCGCCAGCCAACCCATTCGGATAGCCCGTGCCATCCCATTTTTCGTGGTGATAACCCGCGAAACGCTTGGCATGATAGAGAAAACTGTCTTCATGGGTTTCATGTTCGATTCTTTCAATCGCGGCCACGCCACGTGCAACGTGTGTTTTCATGATTTCGAATTCTTCTGGTGTCAGTTTGCTGGGTTTATTCAGGATGGTGTCGCTGATGGTGATTTTGCCCACATCGTGGAGCTGCGCTGAAGGAATCAGAAAAGTCAAATCCCATGATGAGAGTTCTTCGAGATAAATACCATCTTTCAACATTTTTTTAACCAAGATATCCAGATATTGCTGTGTGCGTGCAATATGGCCTCCAGTTTTACGGTCGCGAAATTCAACGAGTTCTGCCACAACATTCAAAATGGCAAATTGCATTTGAATAACTTGCTTGGCCTTTTGATTTACATTGTGTACAAGGTTAATATTAAAACTTTTCAACTCCTTTTCCTGGGTAGCAATGAGCAGGTGATTTTTGATCCGACGCAGCAGCAGTGCTGGGGGAAAAGGTTTGGTGATGTAGTCGATTGCACCAAGCGAGAGCCCTTCCAGCTCGCTTTTTTCATCGTAGCGGGAAGTTACAAAGATAACCGGAATCCCAGATAAACGTTTATCGGATTTTAATTTTTTGATAGTTTCATAACCGGTTACCCCAGGCATTTCAATATCGAGTAGGATAAGGTCGGGTGTAATTTTTTCCAATAGATTGAATAAAATTGTACCCGAAGTTAAGGCATAGGTATCATAATGCTCGCGGAGAATGTTGCGGGCAACGTTCAAGTTGGTCACGTTGTCGTCGACTATTACGATTATTTGCCGGGCAGGGGTTAGCCTGTTTTGTTCCATCATTTTCTACCCTCTGTGGTTTCGTACTTTCGCCGCGCAAGCCGTTCGTGTATAGCTAAAAACTCCATTTGGTTAACTTTTTCATGTAACCAAGTAATTAATTCTGCTTGTGTTTCATATTTGAAACATTCAAGCGATTTCATGATTTCTTCCAGCTCATCTATTTTGAAATTTGCGGCAGCTTCTTCCATTTGATCTAATAGTGACTCATTAGGCGCATGCTGGCTCGATTTTTCATTTGTTTCTACCGTATAGATTTTGAGTAGATTGGAAAGAGAGTTTAAAAGTTTTTTGGTATTTTCGACGAAAAATGGGGCATTACGCTGCACGAGTTGAAAATTACCCGTCCTGGCGGCATATTCCAATCCTTCGGACTGCTTACCGATTTCATTGGCTCCGATGCAGTAACTGCTGCCTTTGATGCCATGAACGTGGATCATGTAATCGGCAAGTGTCTCCTCGGTAACACTGGATATTTTGGGAATGAGATGTGTCATGTTTTCGACATACGAACGAATAACCGAAAGGTAGGCATCCCTATCTTTGGTATAGTAGTTCAATTCGGTTTGCCAATCGATACCTTCGATTTGTGGGAGTTCCTCCTTGTAAGCTTGCCCGGTATTGCCGGGTTTTTGTTCTGCTTCGGTGTTGCCTGTGGGTGTGGAACTGGTAGAAGTGCTGTCCTTTTGTTCTAAATCTTCGTTGCACACCCATTGGCGGAGGACGGTATCTATTTTTTTGATATCAATTGGTTTTTTCAGGAAAGCCTGGAAACCTTTCTCAAGGAACATTTTTCCGTCATCGTCGGTTTCGTCACCCGTCAGGGCAATAATGGGGACGTTCCTGGCGTAATCGCTATCGATTTCTTCACGGATGATGCGGACAGTTTCTATGCCATCCATACCCGGCATCATGTAATCCATGAAAATGGCATCATATCTAACTATGTGATTGCGTATGCGTTCAATTGCTTCAATGCCGCTAGTGACACAATCGACTTGCATTCCGTAGGGCTTCAGGATGCCCTTGGTAAAGTGGAGGTTGGTTACTATATCGTCTACGATAAGTACTCTAGCATATGGCATTGCAATTCGCATAGAATTTTTAATTTCCATTGTGCTTGCCTTTATGTCGTCTGGTCATCATGGAATGTTTTCCTGATGCTGCTGGGAGAGCGTTACCGTGCACTGCAACAGTGCAATCACAAAAACGACTAAATGTCAATTAGTGAGAATGCGATATTCAGTAGCTATTCTTACCAATGCCCGCCCCTAGTGTCGTGACCTTTGACACGACAAAGGCATCATAGGCAGTGATTTTCCTTTATGTTTGCAAAAATGCGCAAACTCCCTCGCGGCGTCCCCAAAGGCCACCCCCAAGAGGTTGAGTCGGCTTATTTACCGTCGTTGGTTGTCGGGTGTGGTGTGTACTGGAGGGCAGGGGGATCTGTGTTGGGGGCGGGGTTTTTCGTTTGAATTTCTAGTAGGGCGTTGAGCGCCCGTACGTCTTCTTCGCCCAGGGCACCGATGGAAGCTTTCAGTTGCAATTGAGACAGTAGGGTGTCGTAGCGTGCACGCGCAAGTTTTTGCACGGTATCGGCGAGTTGGCTTTGAGCGTTGAGGACATCGATATTGATGCGTACGCCTACCTTGTAACCTAGCTGATTGGCTTCGAGTGACGAGGTAGACGATATTTTTGCCGCCTCCAGCGCCTGTATCTGTGCCATACCGCTGGTGACGCCAAGGTAGGCCTCACGCGCCGCCAGCGCTGCCGCACGCCGGGCTTCTTCGAGGTCGGAGTCGGCTTTGACTCTGAGCGCTGCCGTTTCGCGCACACGGGACGAGACGTATCCTCCTTGGTAAAGCGGCATGTCAAACTGCACGCCAACCATGTTGCCTTCGGTACGTTCGGCCAAAATCGAAGGGAGGGTGTTGCGGGTACGGCTTGCCACTAAATCTAGCGTTGGTAAATGGCCGGCACGTGCGCGCTGATATTCGCGCGCCGCAATTTTGCAAGTCAGCGTTTGAACCTGTACGCCGTAGTTGCCTTTTTCAGCAGCATCTACCCACGCATCGATGTTGTTTGGTTCTGGATGGGAAAGCATGACACCGGGTTTGAGACCCGCCAGTTCTTCAGGCGTGTGCCCGATGATGCGGGCCAATGTTTCGAGCGCCACATCGAGGGTGTTACGGACAGCAATTTCCTGCGCCGAGGCTAGGTCGAAACGGGATTGCGCTTCGTGCACATCTGTCACCGTGACCGTGCCAACCTTGAAACTGGTGCGCGCCAGTTCAAGTTGCTCAGCGGCCGCAGTGCGTAATTGCACGATAGCGGCGAGCGAATCCCGGGAGTTGAGTACGTTGAAATAGGCTTCTGCTGTGCGCAGGATCAAATCCTGTGTATCTTGGCCGAGAACGCTGTCGGCCAGCTTGGTTTGTAACTCACCTTCCTTATATTGATGCCAATTTTGCATCCGGAGCAAGGGGGTGCTGAGTTGCAGCACGTAGCCGTTGCTGTTGTAGCGGCTATCTATTGTTGATAACCGTTGATTAGTGTAAGGGTCTCTTGCGGTGTACTCGATGCTGTTCCGCTGCGTATTCGCGGTGAATCCCAGCGTCGGCAACAGGGCGCTCCGCCCCTGTACGCGCTTTTCCTGGTCGGCCTCATGCTGCGCGCGCGAGGCGGCGTAACGGGCATCATTGGCAAGGGCATCGTAGTAAACCTGGAGCAGGTCAGCGGCTCCTGCTGTGCCCATCGCCAGCATAAGCGCTGCCGCCAGGCTGGCGCGACCAAGCAGGGCGTTCCCTCTCTCGTTGCTACGCGCCGCCCCTTCCTTCAAGTGGGAGAGGGGATGGTTCTTCCTCTCTCCCGTTCGCGGGGGAGGATACCCCAAAGGGGCGGCGAAGGTGAAAAATGTATACACACGAATAAAATAAAACCTAGAAGTTGAACGCAGGTGCTTGCGGGATATGGCGCAGCATCGGCACTACTGTTTCAAACAGAGGCTGCCTTAGAAGGTTATTTTTATCATCGCGTGACACGATGCATGCCTTCATCGTAGGCGGGGAACCGATGAAAGCAAAAAGCCGTCCGCCAGGTTTAAGCTGCGCGGGCAACTCTTCAGGAAGCTCGGGCAATCCGCCTGAAACGACAATTACATCGTATGGGGCTTGCGAATACCAACCTTGGGAGGCATTGCCTTCCTCTACGGTAACGTTGCCAATACCGTTGCGTGCAAGGTTATCGCGTGCAAGTCGAACTAGTTCCGGGACAATTTCGACCGTGTGGACATGGTTCGCGTTCGCCGCTAGCAGGGTGGCGAAAAAACCGCTGCCCGCGCCGATCTCCAATGCCGAGTCGACGCGGAGGGATCCGATCGCCTGGAGGATGCGCCCCTCAATGGTTGGTTTAAGCATGACTTGCCCACGGAACAGCGGGATTTCGATATCGGCAAAGGCTAAAGATCGCATCGAAGGTGGCACATAATCTTCGCGCCGTACCGTCATCAGCAACTGACAAACTCCTGGATCCACTACCCCCCAAGGGCGAACCTGCTGTTCGACCATATTGAAACGTGCGTGTTCAAAGTCCATCGGTTCTTTCCTGTAAAAATGAGGCATGACTAATGCGCTTCATGCGAAGCGATATTATTTTAGGGAAGTTCGGCATGCGCGTCACCTTTTGCGCACTTTCTTTCTTCCATCGCTACTCGCCACCCTCTTCCCGCTTGCGGAAGAGGGGGCAGAGGGAGAGGGATCTTAACCCGCCAGTGGCCCGGCAAACCCATCAAAACCGAGGTCGGTAAGGATAGCCTGCTGTTCAGGCCGGTCAATGCCTGCCGCGATTACAATGAAGCCAAGCGTGTGGGCGAGCATGACAAGACTGCGTACGAAGCTTTGGTTGCCTTCGTTCTGGTCGATATCACGCAACAGTGAGGTGTCGACTTTGAGGAAATCGAGGCCGAGGTCGTGCAGGTCGCCCAGGGCGGAGAAATGTGGACCGGCGTGCTTGATCCCGAGTTTGCTGGTAAACGGCTTGACAGCCAGACAGAAAGCACGGAAAGCGGCCGGGTTGCGCGCCGCACCCTCTTCGGGCACTTCCATCCAGAGATGTTCGACCTGGTCAGGATTTGCGCGCAGTAAGGCCATGAGTTGGGTCACAAAATGCCCATCCTGGAGCGTTTGGCTCGAAATGGTAACGGCAACAGATTCTGCCCCACTATTGATGCGGTCAAGGGCAGCTTGCACTGCAGCATAATCCATACGCCCAAGCAAGCCGAAGCGGGCGGCCCATGGAAGGAAGTCGCCAGTTTTGAATACGGCACCGTCTGCGGGCAGATCGATCACCTCTTCGTTGTGAATGAGAGCCCCCTGCATCGTGCATACTCGATGGAAGCTGGTCTGGAATGTGTTCTCGCTCAGCGCCGTTGTCAGTATTCCGCGCCATTGTTCCTGGGTGCGGGTGGGGTGTGCGTCATCACGACGCTCTTCGATCGCCAGCCCACGGTCGCCTTCCAGTTCGGCTTGAGCCAATGCCGTGTCGAGCCTGGCCAGGATAGATGCCACGGTATCGTTGCGGGAGTACGAAACAGCGGCAATTGCCAATACGAGCACTTCGGCATTCGCATGTTCATTGGCGATAGCGTGGACGCGCTTGGCCACCGACGCGGCCCATGATGGAAACTCGGCTTCGACGGGCGGTGGTGCGAGCAGGGCAAGGTCGCTGCCGTTGAGGCGCCCTCCGATACTGCCTTGGTCACTGCTGAGTGCCTGAGCCAGCGCATTGATCAGTTTGTCGGTGGCAACCCGGCCAAGGTCGCGGTTGAGTTTAATGAGCCTGCCCATGCGCAGGATGAGCAGCGCACCTTGCGCGGATGCCCCTGGGTCAGTTAGCCTGGAGGAAAAAGTGTTGAGGAATTGGCGGCGTTCAAGCAGGCCAGTGACGGCATCTTCATGTATCTGGCGGCGCAGGTTTTCGAGTCGCTGTGCTTCCTCAGCGAGCATTTGCCGCACCCGGTCGGAAAGTGCGTTCATCGCTCGCACCACCACCTTCAGTTCGGTTGTCTTGGGCTCGGGTGAAGTGATGAAACGGCGCTCGCCGATGGCCTGGGCATGTCTGACGAGGGTGCGCAGCGGCGCAGTGATCTGGCTCAACAGGATGCTGCCAAACAGGCCAGCAATAACTGCGGTGACCAGGAAGTACCACAGCAACTGGAGGGTATTGTTCCACAGCGCTTCGTAGACGTAGCTGCTGTGGCTTTGCACCGTAAGCAGGCCAAACTGATGCCAGCCATTCTGCACGTGGGATACGCCGGGATGCTCTTTGATGGATGCCAAGTTTACGAACCAGGCGGGTACGTTGTGTTCGATGGCCGTATTGGAATTAAAACGGGCAATATCCTTGCCATTTGGGTCAACGAGGCTAATTTGGTGGTAATGGCCGATATCGAACTGAACCCTGAGCATGGTGGAGACAATGCCTTCAATATCGTTGGCTACGTTGTCTGTCCCGTTGTCTGTTTTATCCTTTAACAGGGATTGTATGGACTGCGCCAGGATGTTGGCGTTATCGGAATTCTTGGTACCGAGTTGTTCTTCGAGATATTGACGCGCATTTAGCGTGCTCACCACCAAACTGCCGCCGAGGGCGAGCAGGGTGACGGCCGCGATGGCGATCCAGAGTTGTTTGATCAGAGACATGGCTGGAACTTCCGAAAGGGACCGGAGGCGCGGGACGGGGAACGGGATGGATAAATATTCATCGGTTGGCGATTTTCCGCGACGGCGGTGAGTGTTTTGCTGTCTTTGCTTTCAATTTTGTGGACTTCACGTGTTTGGAAGCAATTTTTTTCATCTTTGGGTTGGTTTGACATTTCGCTGCCACTTTTGACCATGGACGAGCCCTGGCTTTATTTCGCGATGCCAGGCGAGGTTTTAGCTTTTCCCATGAACTCAGCGGCTGTGGGTTGAATTGTGTCAGAGATGGGTCAATCCCTTCACGGCGCATGCGTTGAAGTACATCACGCCAGCGGGACAACCGTGCTGAGGAATTGGTGGACGGACCCCGCTCTTCCCCTACCCAGAGCCCTTCATGGTTGAAACTGAATACCGGGAAAAGGTCAGCGCGGCGTTTGGCTGGAAGAATTGCATCAGTCAGGTTGTCCAGGATCAATGGGTCGTCCGTGGGAGCCTCAAAGTAGCTCAATACCATGTGTGCCACGGTTCTTGACCCCATGCGCGCACGGACGTACACCAGCCGCAATTTCTGCACGGGAACATCCATCAGCAGCAGAGAGATGTATTTTGCGATGGCGTAGTCTTCGCAGTCGCCCATTCCCTTGCCGAAGACCTCTAACGGGGTTGTCCAGTAGTCTTCCACTCCCCATACGGCCTCGTCGTCTGCATAGATGATGCGGTCGTTGACAAAAGCGTTGATGCGTTCAAGTTTAATGGTGTTGGGTTGTGTCCGATTTTTATCGATCAAGGTGCGCCAAGCTTTGATTGTGGTTGCGGCCTTTTGCCCGTATTCCGCTGCAGCCAGTCGCTCCATGTGATCAAAGTCGGTGGCCGCATTGGCGGCTCCCTGTAGGCCGAGGAGAAAAACCACAACAAACCCGATCATCCACACTGTCCAGGAGGATGGTGGATAACGCTGGGAATGAGCAGGCGCACCGCAAATCTGCCCTTGGATCGTTGTTATAGCCATTGTTCGTGATATATGGCAAACATATAACCCTTGCATCTTCACCCATTCGGATACCAAGGCGAGTGATACGCTTCACGCGCTGGTTGGCAAGGTGAGTGATGTGTTTCACATGTTGGTGAAAAATTCAGATTCAAATTAATGTCAATACTTGCACAAAATGGTGGAAATAGCAGTTCTGAATATCTGTAACAGCTGAATTTGTTGTGTCAATACAACAAATATGGCTGTATCGGTGTGGTTCGTGATCTAGTCGGGCATCAAGCTCCGCCCAGTATTCACTGACAACGATTGAGCCCCCTGCTATAATTGTTGGCATCTGTAAGGAAAAATAACTTAATAAAATCAATATGTTATATTCATATTCACTGTATTCGGCCACATCGCCATGATCCTTCCTCCCGCTACGCTTGCCATGTTGGGTGGTGGCCAGTTGGGTCGCTTTTTCGTTTCTGCCGCGCATGAGATGGGATACGCTGTTTGGGTTCTTGATCCGGACACAAACAGCCCCGCTGGGCGCATTGCCGACCGGCATTTACATGCGGCTTACAATGACGTGCACGCCCTCGCGGAGATTGCTGCCTATTGCGCGGCGGCGACGACGGAGTTCGAGAATGTGCCCGCTGCGACGTTGGCATACCTGGCAGCGAGAATCCCAACCCATCCTTCAGCGGGTGCGGTGGGGATTTGCCAAGACCGCATTGCCGAAAAAACCTTCCTGCGCGACAACGGGTTTCCTCACGGCCTTTTCACCGTTGTCCTGAATGAGGCAGACATCGAGTCTGCCAGCATCGACCTTTTTCCCAGCATCTTGAAGGTTGCCCGCCTTGGCTACGATGGCAAGGGGCAAACCGTGGTGGAGGACCGCGAGGCTGCCTTGGTAGCGTATCGGGCTTTCAAAGGCGAACCGGCGGTGCTGGAAAAAAGGCTTGCGCTCGATTGCGAGGTATCCGTAGTGCTTGCGCGAGACGCACAGGGGCAGGTGCAGTGTTTCCCCGTAGCCGAGAACCGGCATACGTGCGGTATTCTGGATATTTCTATCGTACCAGGCAGGGTGACGGCAGCGCTGGCCGATGAGGCGCGGGATATTGCCAGGCAAGTTGCGGCAAAGCTCGGTTATGTGGGGGTACTGGCGGTAGAATTCTTTGTGAGCGGTAGCCAGGTCTTTGTCAATGAAATGGCTCCGCGCCCGCACAACAGCGGGCATTACACGCTGGACGCCTGCACGGTAAGTCAGTATGAGCAGCAGGTGCGTGTGCTCTGCGGCCTACCGTTGCATGACCCACGCACCCATTCAGCTTCGGTGATGGTCAACCTTCTCGGTGATTGCTGGTTCGGCGTGAGGGGCGAAGCCCGTGAACCGGATTGGGGCATGCTCCATGCTGTCCCGAACCTGAAGTTACACCTTTATGGGAAGCGTCAGGCTCGTCCTGGCCGCAAGATGGGGCATTTCACTGTTGTCGGCGACAAGTTGGATGATGTGCTGAGCCTAGCGTTGGCGGTGCGGCAGGAATTGGGCATCGACTGATGGCTGCTCCGATGGTTTTTCCCCACAATCCCGCCATACCATAACCGATGTCCGGCTTCCCCCTCATGTCTGCTTCAATCATCAAAAAAGCCGTTGAAACCCTGCAAGCTGGCAAGCTTGTGGCGTTGCCGACTGAAACCGTCTATGGCCTCGGGGCAGATGCGGCCAATCCAGAAGCCGTCGCCAGGATTTTCGCGGCCAAAGGCCGTCCTGCTGACCATCCGTTGATCGTGCACCTTGCCAACGTGGCATCCCTCAGCCAATGGGCGGAAGACGTTCCACAGGTCGCATGGGATTTGGCTACCGCCTTCTGGCCTGGGTCGCTCACTTTGATCCTGAAAAAACGGCCCTGGGTTCTCCTGTCTGTGACCGGCGGGCAAAATACGGTAGGTTTACGCGTGCCCGCACATCCACTCACGCTGGAACTGCTTGCAGCTTTTGCAGCGGCCAAGGCGCCTGGAGCCGCTGGGATCGCTGCACCATCCGCCAACCGTTTCGGGCGTGTCAGCCCCACGGCTGCGGCGCATGTATGGGAGGAACTGGGTGACAAGGTTTCCTTGGTACTCGACGGCGGTTCCTGCACGGTGGGCATTGAATCCACGATTGTCGATTTTTCGTGCGGCACGCCCAGAATTTTGCGCCCTGGGGCGATCAGCCCTGTTGACATTGCTTCAGTTGTTGGTTGCCAATTATCAGTTGTCAGTGACGGGGCAGGGGGGACGGGGACACCTGTGCCGCGTGTTTCTGGATCGCTGGCTGCACATTACGCGCCGCTCACGCCATTGCGGCAGGTGAAATCCAGCGCGCTGGCTGGAGAAGTTGCACGCCTTGTTCACGCCGGACGGCGGGTCGCAGTGCTTGCTTATAGTGTTTGTGCACCCAGTAATGCAGGATCCGTTTTCTACTGGCAAACCATGACGCCAGAACCCGCTGCTTACGCACGGGTGCTATACGCCAACCTGCGCACGTTGGATGCTTTGGGCGCAGAGGTCATTCTTGTCGAGGAAGTCCCCCCTGGTTTGGCCTGGCAGGCCATAGCTGACCGCCTTAAGCGTGCTGCTACCGGTTGAACCTGCCCCCTGAGAGCGCATGCCAAAACAGGAGTGCCGGAATACAAGGCGGAGGGTCTTGTTACGATACCCATGGGGGGAATTTTAGCTTTATCAACGTCCAGGGCGAAATGATGATCCCGCTGAAGTTTGAGTATGCAAAGGGTCTTGCCACCAATGGTTTGGCACGAGTTCAGGATTGTGCTTTACGCTTTTTATGGAAAATGGTATCTATATAAGCCCTGGCATAGTGTCAGGTATCAAAAAAAACGGCTCTACCGACTCGTGCGGAATAACCAGGCAATGAGGCGCTAATATGCATATATACTATCCCGGAGGGGAGAAAGAGCTTTCCCCAACAGGAAACGTAATCGTTTCTTCGATCGTCGTCCTAGTCGCGCTGATCTTCATTGTGTTCAACATTCTGATAGTCTGGAGTAACCGCGAGGATTCAGTTACTGTTCCTGCGGAGATAGTTAAGGACTATGGCTATAGGAAAGTCGACCTTAAATTCGTAAGGTTGGATGGACGGGAGGTCAAAGAGACAACCTGGGGCGTGTTTTACCGTCATAATGAAGGCGAACAGGTTACAGTTCGTCTCTCCCGAACCGATGCCAACGCCCCGGCGAAGGTTGATAATTTCCTGAACAACTGGTGGCCGGCCCTCATCGCAGGCTGGCAAGTGCTCGGTTTTGGTTTTATCGGAATCTTCAATCTCAAGAAACTCTTGCGGTCAAGCAAATTGGGCGTGAAAAAATAACCCCACCCAGAACCAGGGCGATTGCATCCCGTCATCATAGCTGGCAGAGGCCCAACACGCGCATGCGTTCATCGTCGTCCCAACCAGCGAGTTTGCGCCGTACGCGCATACTTTTCTTCGGATGCGCTGTGTCGAGCTTGAGCATGTTGAGGATAAGCCGCCGGATGATGGCCAGGCTCTCTGGCGCATTGTCACGGCGCACTGCGCAGGCAGGCTCAAACCCGCTTCGATGGCAAAGGCGCTGACCAGATGGATCGGGTTGCCCTGCTGCCCTTTGCGTTGCGCCCCGCGCAGGCTCTTACCGTCGATGGCCACTTGGCTGAAGCTGGGCATCGCCTCACTGACCCAGTCGGCGAATACTGTTGCGAACACTTTCGGATCAAGCAGCCGGAACACCCGGTTCATCGTGTCATGCGAGGGCAAGCCGTTTCTCAACCGCAGGAAGCGCCGTAGCCAAGGCTCCTTGACCCGTGCCCAGTAAGCGATGTCGACGAAAGTCTCGACTTCGGAAAACAAGGCGCAGGTGACGATGACCAAAATTTCGGTCAGTTCATAGGCAACCCTGCCTCGGCGCGGGTCTTCGATAATTGAAAAGTGTTCCACGAGGTTCTTGGCCATTGCTTGTCCAAAAAACCAGAGTGGACGACTTTTCGCCACTGTTTACAAACCCTACAGAGAAATATATTGCGCTGCCGATTTGGATAACTATGTTAAATAGGTGCAATCGCCCTGCATCAAATAAGGAAGATGACGTGCTGCGCCTGATGAGGTTCGCAGTCTGGTGCGTCCGCCCGACAATGTGCTCTACTCTGAATTGATTGTTGAGGAAATGGGATTGCCATCCCGCAAGAAATCGGATACCAATTCCTGGATTTCGCATCCCTTCATCGCGGCTGTCTCCGTTGCCAGCAAAAAGTTGAACCCTATGTCCGAATCTCCATCCAACCTTGTGTCCACGCCCAGTTTTTTTCGGCATGTCTTTTTCTCCGCGCCGCATCGCGTGATGTTTTTTTCTGGTGCAGTGCAGGGGCTTTTGACCGTCCTTTTCTGTGCTGTCGACCTTGGTGCGCGTTATGCCAGTCTTTATTCAGAAATGTCTTGGCCCGTTCCCGCTTCGTGGCTACACGCGGTACTGATGATATATGGGTTTTTCTCTTTCTACTTTTTCGGTTTTCTGATGACTGCCCTGCCCAAGTGGGTGAGTGCAAAGGAAGTACCACGGCGGCTTTATTTGACTGCGTTCCTGCTTTTGGCCGGAGGTTGGTTTCTGTTCTATGCCGGCCTTTTTATGCCATTAGGAATTCCCTTCCCGTCCATCGCGCTGCTGTTGGTTGCGGCAGGTTGGCTCGTAGTGACCTATGCGTTGTTCCTGGCAATTCGTGGTGGGGACAATCCGGACAAAAGGCACGCCAAGGCAGTAATCGTCGTGCTATTGCTGGGCTGGGTAGGTGTCCTGTCTTTTGTCTGCGTTTTTGCCGCCCCGGTTTTTGCGGGCACCGTCGCCCGTTTGGGGATAGAAATCGGCATTTGGGGGTTTTTGTTGCCGGTTTTTAATACCGTCACGCACCGGGTGCTGCCTTTTTTCACTGGCAATGTGCTGTCTCCCTATACCGTTTATCGCCCGATGGGGTTGCTCTGGATCCTGTTTGCCTGCCTGTTTGCGCACGGGGCAGGGGAGGTTGGTGGCATGCAATCGTGGCTGTGGTTGCCCGATAGCATCGCGGCGGCGGTTTGTTTCTGGTTCAGTTGGAAATGGCAGTTGCGGAGAAGCTTCGTTTCGCATCTCTTGGCGATGCATCATGTCGCGCATCTCTGGCAGGGCATCGCGCTTTCGCTGTACGCCGCACGGAGTGTTGCCCATTCGCTGGGAGTAGACATGGGAGGGTTGGCGCCGTTGCATGTGCTGACTCTTGGTTATTTCACGTCGCTGTTGATTGGCATGGCGACACGGGTGTCGCTTGGTCATTCTGGCCGTCCGATTAACTCCGACGTATGGGGTTGGCGTTTGTTCTGGTGCTTCCAAGGGATCGTGCTGCTACGCTTTGTCGGCGAGTTTCTGAACTTACCCGGCTTCATGAACTTGTTCTGGTGGAGCGCTGTTTTGTGGGTCGTGATATTTGCGTTGTGGGGCTGCGTCTACGTACCGATGTACCTGGCGCCACGCCCAGACGGCCGGTCGGGGTAGTTTTTTCTCCATGTAGGTTATTGTTAACTTACATGAAATCTATCAAATATGTATTTGATTACAAAAATAATTCATCAGACATGCGTTACGCTCTCCGGCATTGGGTTCGCGTTGCGCGGAATTTGGATGTTACGCGATTCGCCACTGCTTTCACGGCGTTGGGTGCGTGTCGTGCCGCATTGCGTCGATACCTTGCTTCTGGCGAGCGCCACCACGTTGGCGATCCTGAGCGCGCAATACCCGTTCGTGTTGCCGTGGTTGACGGCCAAGCTGATCGGGCTGCTCATTTACATCCTATGCGGAATGATGGCGCTACGGTGGGGGCGAACGAAGCGGCAGCAAATTTTCTTTTTCGTACTTGCGCTGCTGGCGTTTTTATACATTGTTGGTGCTGCTTGGTGGCGCACGCCGTGGAGTTTTTTGATGTTGGTTGTTTAGAACTCATTTCATAAATTGCCCCAGTCTGCGCATGAGGATTATCGAGAAAATGAGATGAACAAATGCAGTGAAGCGCTCATGACAACGATCCCAGCGGATCAGTGTTCGTTTGTATTTGTTCATCCATGCGAACAGGCGTTCGATCTTCCATCGACGTCGGTAGCGTCTGAGTGGGGGAGCATCCTGGGTGGCTGGGCGCACGCGGTCCCTTCGATGCGGGGCAATCAATTCGATTCCTTGGACAGCCAACTGCCGATCGAGCGGGTCACTGTCGTAGGCACGATCCCCCACAAGCATGGCAGTAACTTTTTTTCTACCCTGAAGCATAGAGATTTCGAGTTAAAACGCTGCCAGCTGCTACTCAAGCATAAAAATTGACGGCTTCTCCGTTGGGTCTCAGGCTTCGCTCGATGGCCTGCCCAAACGAGTTTCCACGATCCGTGCCGCTTTCCTGCGGTTGGTTCGCTGAGTTTTCTTCCATGCGGGCAATGGCGATTTCGGCGCGTGCATCGGTGGCCATTTGCGTTGCGGCGGCAGCTACGGCGCGGTCCTGCTCGGAGGGGTCGGCAGGTGCGAGCGCTGCGGCGCGGATTTGTTGGGCGCGTGCGAGGGTTTCTTCTGGCGTGCGCCCTTTTGAGGTGTCGATGCCAACTTCCCCGGCCACCGCATAACGCTGGCCATCGGGGCCAGTTTCATAGGAATAGCTCGCACCGGAAGTCACCAAGCTGCCGCCTGCGGCCATATGCGCGGCTTCGTGCGCACGCACGGCGCGATCGGTGGATTTCAGTTCTTCGACTTGGCGACGGTCAGCGGCACTCAGTTCTTCTGTGCGAGAGTTATCCGTTTTTTGCAAAGCGCTGTCACTGCGCAAGTCCGTTGCAAAAACTTTCCCTTCCTGCCCGGTAGTTTGTCCGGACGCATCGGGACGCCACTGATTCGCGTATGCCGAAGCAGCCTGAATCGTGTTGGCAACAGAGGGTGAAAGGCCGGAAATCATGGGAGAATATAAGTGACAAGGAAAAAGCATGCAGGTGGGTTGCCGCTACTTAAGTCTGGATCGCAATGGTGCACAGGAAAAGTTCTTTTCTTGCCGAGATGCGCGCTATTTCTCAGACAGCCGCGGAAATATACCGTTGTAGAATGTGCAGGATGCAAAACCGACATTCCGAACCTCGCTATTTTGCTCTCGTGCCTGCCGCAGGGAGTGGCTCGCGCATGGGGGGCGAGTTGCCCAAGCAGTACCTACCGTTGTTTGGTAAACCGTTGATTTACCACACGCTCGCTGCTTTGTGTTCCGTTCCTGCCATCGAACGGGTGTTTATCGTGCTTTCGGTTGATGATGCCGAGTGGGCGCACCACGATTGGAGTGTTTTGGGTAATCGTTTGATGCCGCTTTTTTGCGGTGGCTCGACCCGGGCCGATTCGGTGCTGGGCGGTTTGCGTGCAATCAGGGACGAGGTCGCTGCTACAGACTGGATATTGGTGCACGATGCCGCACGCCCCTGCGTGGCGGGCTGGCAGATCGAGGGGATGATGCGCGAACTGGTGCATGACGATGTGGGAGGGCTTCTGGCCGTCCCCGTGGCCGATACTATCAAGCGTGCCGATGAGCGCCATCGCGTAGCGGGCACTGTAGCGCGCGAGAATCTATGGTGCGCGCAGACCCCACAGATGTTCCGCTACATGATGCTGCGCCGCGCATTGGAAAGTGCGCGCAATGTCACTGATGAAGCTGCAGCCATCGAGGCTGCTGGTTTGCGCCCCAGGCTCGTCGAAGGGGATGCCGCCAATCTTAAAGTCACCTGGCCGTTCGACCTCCTTCTCGCGGAATGGATTCTGCGCCGCCGCGAAGACGAAAAAGCCATTGAGGGAGGTATGCCGTGAAATATGCTATCCGTGTCGGACAGGGGTTCGACGTTCATGCTTTTGCTAAAGGGCGGCTCCTGATCCTTGGCGGCGTCACCATTCCGTTTGAACGCGGCCTGCTTGGGCATTCCGATGCCGATGTGCTATTACATGCCATTTCCGATGCGTTGCTCGGCGCAGTAGGGCAGGGGGACATCGGGCGGCTCTTCCCCGACACCGATTTACGCTATAAGGGTGCGGACAGCCGCATGCTGTTACGTGCGGTATTCACCAAAATATGGGAAGCGGGGTGGGAAGTGGGTAACGTCGACGCCACGATCATTTGTCAGGCCCCGAAAATACAGCCCTACGCGGATCAGATGGCAGCCAATATCGCCGACGACCTCAATATTGAAGCGAGTACCGTTAACATCAAGGGCAAGACGACCGAAAAGCTCGGCTTCACAGGCCGGGGCGAGGGTATTGCCGCGCAGGCTGTGGCTCTGCTGCTGCGGCGACCCGCATGACCAAGACCATTATTCCCCTCGCCCGCTTGCGGGAGAGGGGCAGGGGAGGGAGTAAAGCCCCATCGCCCTCTCCCGGCGCTACGCGCCACCCTCTCCCACAAGTGGGAGAGGAATCCATACGCCCCTCGCCCGCTCGCGGGAGAGGGTGCCCCGAAGGGGCGGGAGAGGGAAACCCCGTTCCTTTCCTGCCCATGTCGCGTTCTGAGATGGACGCGCTGGGTTGGGAGACGTGCGACATCATCCTCGTTACGGGCGATGCCTACATTGACCATCCCAGCTTCGGCATGGCGCTCGTGGGGCGGTTGCTGGAAGCGCACGGTTGGAAGGTAGGCATCATCAGCCAGCCGGGCTGGCGTTCTGCCGAACCCTTTCGCGTTTTGGGCCGTCCGCGCCTGTATTTCGGCATCACCGCCGGAAACATGGATTCGATGGTCAACCGCTACACCTCCGAGCGAAAAATCCGCTCCGACGATGCCTACACGCCGGGCGGCGAACCCGGCAAGCGGCCCGACCGCGCTGCCACCGTTTACGCCCAGCGTGCGCGGGAAGCCTTTCCGGGCGTCACCGTGGTCATCGGTTCCATCGAAGCCAGCCTGCGCCGCATCGCCCATTACGACTACTGGAGCGACACTGTGCGGCGTTCGGTGCTGGCGGATTCCAAGGCCGACATCCTTCTTTACGGGAATGCCGAACGGGCGCTCATCGACTTCACGCGGCGGATCGACGCGGGCGAAAAGGCTGCCGATATCCGCGACTTGCGCGGCACGGCCTTCATGGTGCCGCCTGGTTGGCGTCCCGAAGGCTGGGTGGAGATCGACGCCTCTTCGCCCGGCGAGGCTCCAGCACAGAAAACCGAACGCACCCGTAGTGTCATCCGGTTGCCGTCCTTCGAGCAGGTCAAGGCCGATCCGCTACGTTACGCCCACGCCTCGCGGGTGTTCCATCTCGAATCCAACCCCGGCAACGCCCGGGCACTGACACAGCGCCACGGCGCAGGGGCAGGGGCACGGGATGTATGGCTTAACCCGCCGCCGCTACCGCTATCGACCCCTGAGATGGATTTCGTCTACGGGCTGCCCTATGCCCGCCGCCCGCACCCGGCCTATGGCGACGCACGCATCCCCGCCTGGGAGATGATCCGTTTTTCCGTGAACATCATGCGCGGCTGTTTTGGGGGGTGCACTTTCTGTTCGATCACGGAACACGAGGGGCGCCTCGTCCAGAGCAGGTCACAGGAATCCATCCTACGCGAGATTGCGGACATCCGCGCCCACACGCCGGGTTTCAAAGGGCACATCACCGACCTCGGCGGCCCTACTGCCAACATGTACCGGATGGCCTGCCGGGACAAGTGCATCGAAGCCGCCTGCCGCCGGTTGTCCTGCGTCTGGCCCGCCGTCTGCCCACGGCTCGATACCAACCACGCCCCGTTGGTTGCGCTCTATCGTGCCGCCCGTGCTGTGCCTGGGGTCAAAAGAATCACCATCGGTTCCGGCGTGCGCTACGACCTCGCCGTGCGATCTCCCGAATACGTTGCTGAACTGGCGACGCACCATGTGTCCGGCCTGTTGAAAATTGCGCCTGAACACAGCGAACCCGGCCCGCTTGCCGCGATGATGAAACCGCCCATCGACACGTTCGATGCCTTTGCCGCGCTCTTCGAGCGTGCCAGCCGCCGTGCGGGCAAAAAGCAACATCTCGTCCCGTACTTCATTGCCGCCCATCCCGGCACGACGGACGAGGATATGTTCCGACTCATGCGCTGGTTGCAGGCGCGAGGCTTTCGCCCGGATCAGGTGCAAACCTTCCTGCCCACGCCGCTCACCCTCGCCACGGCCATGTACCACAGCGGTTTCAATCCGCTGAAAGGCATGACGCCTGCACCGGAACCCATTGCCTGCGCCCGTGGCGAACGCCAACGGCGGCTCCACAAGGCGTTTCTCCGCTGGCACGACCCTGAAAATGCGGCGCTGCTGCGAAGGGTGTTTGGGGTATCCCCTTAGGCAAACAGTCGCGCAATGCCTTCCAGCCCGACGTGGTCGAGGCAGCAGTCGGCGACTTCACGTAGCGCGGGCTTGGGGCGGTAGGCGATGCCGAAACCGGCGGCGCGGAACATGGGGATGTCGTTGGCTCCGTCGCCGCAGCAGAGAACCTGTTCCGGGGCAAGGCCAAGGGCGTCGCGGGTGGCGGTGAGGCGGTCGGCCTTGGCTTGGGCATCGATCACGGAGCCAATTACGCGCCCGGTAAGACGGCCATTGGCGACTTCCAGTTCATTGGCCCAGGCATAGTCGAAACCAAGTTCCCGCCGCATATGGTCGGTGAAGTAGTCAAAGCCGCCGGAGACGAGTGCAGTGCGCACACCGGCGGCCTTGAGGCTGGCCATAAGGGTTTCGGCTCCGGGGTTAAGCCGCAGGCGTTTGGCGTAGACCTTGGCCAGCGCTTGTTCATGCAGCCCAGCCAGCAGGGATACGCGGCGCTCCAGCGAAGTGCGGAAGTCGATTTCTCCCTGCATCGCCAATTCGGTAATGGCGGCGACCTCGGTTTTGACCCCCTGTATATCGGCAATTTCATCAATGCATTCGATATTGATAAGGGTGGAATCCATATCGGTGATGAAGAGGCCGAAATCGCTCAAACGCTGCCCCTTGGGTATCCAGGCCCAGTCAAGCGCGGCGGCAGCACAGAATCGAGCGGCCTCGGCAGCGATGTGCCCGCGGTTTTTTATATCGAAGCGGTAGGCACAGTCATCGATGAGTTCGGCATCGTCTGCGCCAGTGAGCCTAACCAAGGACTGAAGCGTGGCGGTGGTCAGCGCGTTGCCCTGGACGACCAGGTTCATTCGGGAATGCCCCGTTTCCCTAGTGTTTCGCGTAATATCGAATCGGCGGAACGGATCATTTCAACGGTGGTTTCCCATCCGACGCAAGCATCCGTGACCGAACAGCCATATTTGAGTTGCGAAAGATCGGTAGGGATAGGTTGGTTGCCAGCAACGATGTTGCTTTCGATCATCAGGCCGACGATGGAACGGTTGCCGTCACGAATTTGATTGACGACATCCTTCATTACCAGGGGCTGCATCTCGGGTCGTTTCCAAGAATTGCCGTGCGAGCAGTCGATGACGATGTTGCAGGGTAATTTGGCCTTGGCAAGCGCCTGTTCGGCGCAGGATACGGAGACGGAATCGTAGTTGGGTCGTTCCCCGCCGCGCAGCACTATATGCCCATGACGGTTGCCGCGCGTGCGCACAATAGCGGATTGCCCTTCAAGGTTGACGCCAAGGAAACTGTGCGGGTTGGCTGCCGAGAGGATGGCGTTGATGGCGGCAACGACATCGCCGTCGGTAGTGTTCTTGAAGCCGACCGGCGTCGAAAGGCCGGAAGCCATTTCGCGGTGAGTTTGCGATTCGGAAGTGCGCGCCCCAATGGCCGTCCAAGAAATGAGGTCACCGTAATACTGGGGGGCAATGGGGTCGAGTGCCTCGGTGCCAATGGGTAGCCCAATACGTGAAACCTCGCGTAGGAAGTGTCGGGCTTTCTCCATGCCCAGGTCGATCCGAAAGGAGTCGTCCATGCTGGGGTCGTTGATGTAACCCTTCCAACCGATTGCGGTGCGCGGCTTCTCAAAATACACGCGCATCGCCAGCATCAACGTGCCCGAAACCTCATCGGCAAGCGCCCGCAGGCGTCGGGCGTAATCGATCCCAGCCTCGGGATCATGGATGGAGCAGGGGCCAACGATGACAAAAAGCCGAGAATCTCGGCGTTCGAGAATGTCGATGAATGCTTGGCGACCCGCGACAACCGTAGCCGCTGCAACGTCATCCAACGCCACGCGCGCCTTGATTTCTTCCGGCGAAGGCATGTGGTCAATGGATAAAATATTGAGGTTTTCGATTTGGGCGGCGGACATCATTTGCTCTGTCGGAAATGGTTTAGGCTGAAGGGGCAAAATTGTACCGTTAAAGACAGCTCTTGAAGGGTCAAATACGATTCTTGCCACGCCGTCCCTCAAAATTGAAACGATATAATATGGCGTTACGCCAAAATCAGAGCCGATATGACGTTCAGCCGTGATTTCATAGAGCTTTCCTGCCGTAAGGGCGTGTTACGCTTTGGTACGTTTGTGACCAAGGCCGGACGGGTTTCGCCTTATTTCTTCAATGCAGGTTTGTTTGATGATGGCGCTTCGTTCAGCGGTCTGTGCGGGTTTTATGCCCAGGCGATTCTCGGCTCCCGCGTGACGTTCGACATGCTTTTCGGTCCGGCCTACAAGGGTATCCCGCTGGTGGCCGGTACGGCGATACGGCTGGCTGGGGAGGGGGTGAACGTGCCGTTTGCTTTCAACCGCAAGGAAACCAAGGATCATGGTGAGGGCGGGATGCTGATCGGGGCACCGCTCAAAGGGCGGGTGCTGATTCTTGATGACGTGATTTCGGCGGGCACTTCGGTGCGGGAATCGGTCAACATCATCCGCGCCCACGGAGCCGAACCGGCAGGGGTGGTCATTGCGCTGGACCGCATGGAACGTGGGCAGGGTGAAATTTCGGCGGCTCGGGAAGTCGAAGGGATGTATGGTGTTCCAGTCGTGCCGGTAGCCACACTCGAAGACCTGATCGCCTATCTGGGCGATACGCCGGAACTGGAGGCCAACCTTGCGGCTGTCCAGGTTTATCGGGATGCTTATGGAACACATGATGCGGTACGGTGATTTTCTCTGGAGTGTCGTTGTATTGCTGGCCATACCGCTTTCTGTCGCAGGACAGCAGGACAAGGGCGGCGTGGTAAGGGTGTTCAGTTGCGAGGTCAATGGCCGCCCGGTGTTTAGCGATACCCTGCCAAAGGAATGTTATGGCCGTGCCTGGGTAAAGAAGATCAATGGCGTCACCGTCTACCGGGAGGAGGCACAGCCCACATCTGATGAGAGCGCCCGCCGCAGGGAGCAGGCATACCAGCAGGAGGAGGCACGCAAGGAAGCGGCTAGGCAGAAGCGCCAGAACGATGCGCTATGGGAGAGATACCCTTCACTGGAGGCTCTTGATCAACGCCGCGACCGCGAAATTGCCGAATTCGACAAGGCCATCGGTGAGTTGCGTGTCGATGAGGAAAGATTCGTCGCACGGTGCAAGGGGCTCGATGACGAGACGAAAGCCTTGAAAGGGAAAGCGGTTCCGGCTGACCTCAGAAGGGCAATAAATTACGCCGATGAAGAATTGGCACAGGCGCGTGTGGCAATCGAGAGAAAAATCAACGAGCGCGATATCCTGCGCCAGCGTTTCGATGCCGACCGCCGCCAATACCTCGAAATCACATCGTTTGGTTCCGCTTCCGGTTCCAGGAAAAACTGAAATGGGGCTTCGAGGGGGACGGAAAATGACGACGAGCGAACCGTTCGATGCCATGCTGGATGAAGTTGCGCCCCTGCTTGCCCGAGCACAGCGTCCGCTGTTTATTACCGGCGCGGGCATTTCTGCGGATTCCGGCCTGCCAACCTACCGGGGCATCGGCGGGCTTTATAACGACCGTGTAACCGAAGAAGGTTTCCCGATCGAGGAGGCACTTTCCGGTAGCATGCTGGTGCACCGGCCCGAAATTACCTGGCGCTATATCGGCCAGATCGAAAGCAATTGCCGGGAGGCCGGGCCGAATGCCGCGCATCGGCTGATTGCCGCGTTTGAAAAGGAAAAGCCCGGCCTTTGGGTGCTTACCCAGAACAACGACAGCCTGCACCGCAAGGCCGGGTCGAAAAACCTGATCGAAATCCATGGAACCGTGCATCGGCTGCTGTGCATGGCGTGCGATTACGAACGCGAGGTGGAAGATTACGCGGGTCTCACGTTGCCGCCGTCTTGCCCCGAATGTGGGCAGCAGGTACGTCCCGACGTGGTACTTTTCGGTGAAATGCTGCCTCGGTTGGCACTGGAGCAATTGGCACGGGTCATGGAAGATGAGCCTGATCTCGTGCTTTCCATCGGCACGACCAGCGTTTTTCCCTATATTGCCCACCCTGTCTGGTGGGCGCGCCAGAACGGCGTGGCTGCGGTGGAAATCAACCCCGGCGATACCGAAGTGAGCATGCTCGCTTCCCACCGCCTGAAGATGGGTGCGGCGCGGGCGCTGACGGCGCTCTGGGATCGCGTGCACAGGCCAGGCGGGGTAAGCGCGTAAGTGATCGAATTCCTCATCTCGATGGGTGTCGTCGCCCTGGCCGAAATCGGCGACAAGACGCAATTGCTGGCGCTCGTGCTGGCGGCACGTTTCAGGAAAACGTGGCCCATCGTACTGGGCATCCTGTGCGCCACCGTGGTGAATCATGGTTTGGCGGGAGCCGTTGGCACGCTGGCAGCCTGGCTCATCGACGCCGGGGTTTTGCGCTGGTTGTTGGGGCTGTCTTTCCTGGCGATGGCCGTATGGGTGCTCGTGCCGGACCGTATCGATGGGGAAGAGGCAGATGCGGTCACACGCCATGGCGTGTTCGTGACGACTTTCGTCAGTTTCTTCCTCGCCGAAATGGGCGATAAGACCCAGATCGCCACTGTGGCGCTAGCAGCGCAATACAAGGCACCGTTGCTGGTGGTGGCGGGTACAACCCTCGGCATGCTAATCGCCGATGTCCCGGCAGTGTTTGTGGGTGGGAAGCTGGGCGAAAAACTGCCTCTGAAAGTGATCCGCATTGTGGCGGCGCTGCTTTTTGCCGTGCTTGGGGTGGCAACGCTCTTCGTCGCCACTACCGGGTAATGTAGATGCCGTTTTTTGCCAACAGGGTTAAAAACAGAAAAGATGGTATCGACCCTTGCTGAACCGAAGATTCGCGGCGCATCGGTCATTCGCCATCTGCCCCTGTCGTGTCCTCCGTGTCCCACTCTCGTGGATTGTCCTCAGGGTTTGGCTTCACCGTGTCCCCAGGAATCAGCTTGGCATGGTTTGGTTCGACGCCCTCATCGGCTTGGCGCGTATAGCGAACCTCCAGCTTCTTGCCATACTTCGTGTTACGCACAAGCACATCCTTGACCATCCTGCCTTCGTCCATCCTGCCTTCGTTCCTCCTGGCTTCTGTGTCGTCGATGACATATCCGTCTAGCGGTTCGTCCTTGGGATGGCCGCAGGTGTCGAAGCTTGGAAGCGTTGCGTACAGTTCGTAGAATGCCACCTTGTCGTGCCAACCCGTTATGCGATAGACGAGGTAAAATATTTGATTGCCCTCGCGCAGTTCATCCACTACCTCGGCATGATCAATAAGAAAGCAGCGATTATCGGAGAAACCCCGTAGAAACGCTGTTGCCAACAAGCCGCAGGCAAGCAGCAGAACAACCGCTGTCAAACCCACCCAGCGAATTGCTCTAAAAGTCCCAGGTCTCATGCCATTGCGCCCAGTAATATTCCTGCCGCCTGACTGGATTGTCCTCAGGGTTTGACCCCAAGCGGTTTAGTGCGTAGCGCGTCAAATCCGTTACTCATCTCCCCACACTCGCGGATTGTCCTCAGGGTTTGACTCAATCGTATCCCCACGTATCAGCTTGGCCTGGTTCGGCTCGACACCTTCATCGGCTTGGCGCGTATAGCGAATCTCTAGTTTCTGACCATGCTTCGTGTTACGCACAAGCACGTCCTTGACCATCTTGCCTTCTGTGTCGTCGATGTTATCCATGTCTAGCTGTTCTTCCTTGGTATCGCCGCAAACGTCGAAGCTTGGAAGCGTCGCGTACAGTTCGTAGTATTCCACCTTTTCGTGCCAACCCGATATGCGATAGGCAAGGTAAAGCGTCTGACCGTCCTCACGCAGTTCATCCACTACCCAGACACGATCAGCGACAAGGCAGCGATTCCCGGAGAAACCCCGCAGAAACGCCGTTGCCAACAAGCCGCAGGCAACCAGCAGAATAACCGCTGTGAACAAGCCCACCCAGCGAATCGCTCTAAAAGTCCCAGGTCTCATGCCATTCCGCCCAGTAATTGAAAACCTTCGCTATGCCCAGTACCGTCATGTACTGCGACAAGCCATCCGGTAATACGAGTTTGTGCTCGCGGCTATGTCCCATCGGGAGTTCTGAAATGTATTTTGCATCTTCGGTAGTGTTTCTGAAAGGTTCGTAGTCCCAGATGGAATCCACACGCCAGCGCGTGTGCATGTGTGTCTTGCCCGTGGGCGTATTGCCAATAACCGACGAGTATGCCTGTAGGTGGAAACGATGGTCGGCAAAACGTAAGCGTAGGTTCTGCTGCTCGGCTTGCAAAGCACCGTCGTTCAACACATGACCTTGGGTCTGTTGGTTGCGACCTCTACCCCGTGACACCTTAGCAAAGTGCTGGGATTTCATGAAATTGAGATCGCCTGATCGCAGTAAGGGCACAGGTATTCCCTTGTTGATGCTTTCCCCGATGAACGCCTTCATTGCTGCCATGGTGTCGCGCACGATGACGGAGGTCTTGTAAAGTTCGGCGCTGACCTCCAGCGTTTTGCCATCGCCGTGCACGTAATGGTTGGCCAGTGTAGCTGCCTCGGGCATGCCATCCATACCTGGTATCCAGTCTAGAATCTTGCCACCCCACCAAAACGCCTCGAACACTTCGACCAGGAAATGCTTTTCGTCTTCGGTGAAGGGCATTTTAGCCTTGGCCTTGCATGTCAGGTAGTCGACGGCGTTTTGCATGACGGCCTTGTCGTCTGCGTCTCCCCAGCCCATATGCCATAATGGAGCCCCGGGAATAGGTGCAGCTTTGGCAAGGCATTGCTTGGCTTGTGCTGCTAAGGCGGCTTGGGACGACATGCGAAGCTCCTTTTGTTGTTGTGCGGATGGATGGGTAACGCTATAAGCATAACACCTTCGCGCACCACTGCGGCATACGACCAAGGGGTCAAACACCGGCCGGATACAGCAGAGGCTAAGATCATCTTTGTTCGCTATCACAGGGGAGCAACAAAGCTAATAAACCTCTGATTTATCTAACAAAGTGGAACAGAGTGTTCAACAGTGATTCCAATTTTTACCCCCTCTCCCGCCCCTTCGGGGCGGGAGAGGGAAAGCATGCGTCAGGGTCGCTCCAGTCGTTCTTCCTTGACAGCGCCGATTTCTCGCCTATAATTTCGCCTCTTTAGCAGGCGCGTAGCTCAGTTGGTTAGAGCACCACCTTGACATGGTGGGGGTCGTTGGTTCGAGTCCAATCGCGCCTACCAATGCCCAACCGATCCAGTCGATTTCCGTGTTCCGGGCAGCCATGCAAGGCCGCACGGCGGAGGAGTCCGGAGAAAAGTGCGGTCTGGCCGCACTTTTTTCGTTTACGGCTCGACGGGCGTTGGCAATTTGTCCTGAAGGCCGTTTCCATGCCAAACATTACCTTGCCCGACGGTTCTGTCCGCAGCTTCGACCAGCCGGTGTCGGTAGGCGAAGTGGCGTCCTCCATTGGCGCGGGGCTTGCCAAGGCGGCATTGGCCGGGAAGGTGGATGGGAACCTGGTGGATGTGTCCCACCGCATCGAATCGGATGTGGCGCTTGCGGTCATCACTGACAAAGACCCGGAAGGGGTCGATATCCTGCGTCATTCCTGTGCGCACCTGCTGGCGCAGGCGGCGAAAGAGCTGTTCCCGGACGCGCAGGTCACGATCGGGCCGGTGGTCGAGAACGGTTTCTACTACGATTTTTCCTATAAGCGCCCGTTTACGCCAGAAGACTTGTTGACCATCGAGGCACGCATGGGCGAGATCGCCCGCCGCGAGCTGCCTGTGACGCGGGAAGTGTGGCCACGCGAAAAGGCGGTCGAGTTCTTCAAGGGTGTCGGCGAACATTACAAGGCCGAGATCATTGCTTCGATCCCGGCAGGCGAAGACATATCGCTCTACCGGCAGGGCGATTTCGTCGACCTTTGCCGGGGTCCGCATGTACCTTCGACCGGCAAACTCAAGGTGTTCAAGCTCACCCGGCTCGCCGGGGCCTACTGGCGCGGCGACTCGAACAACGAGATGCTCCAGCGCGTCTACGGCACGGCATGGGCGAAGAAGGAAGACCTCGACGCCTGGCTGCACATGATCGAAGAGGCCGAGAAGCGCGACCACCGCAAGCTTGGCCGTCAGCTCGATTTCTTCCATCTCCAGGACGACGCGCCGGGGATGGTGTTCTGGCACGCAAAGGGCTGGGCGCTGTGGCAACAGGTCGAGCAATACATGCGCCGGACGATCCAGCGCAACGGCTACCAGGAAGTCAAAACGCCGCTGATCGTCGACCGGGCGCTGTGGGAGCGTTCCGGGCATTGGGACATGTATTCGGAACTGATGTTTACGACGCAGTCCGAGAAGCGGGAGTACGCGGTCAAACCGATGAACTGCCCCTGCCATATCCAGATATTCAACCAGGGGCTCAAGAGCTACCGCGACCTGCCGCTCCGGATGGCCGAGTTTGGTTCCTGTCACCGCAACGAGCCGTCGGGCGCGTTGCACGGCATCATGCGGGTACGCAATTTCGTTCAGGACGACGCGCACATCTTTTGCACCGAAGAACAGGTGCAATCGGAAGCAGCAGAGTTCATCTGCTTGTTGCAGAAGGTTTACCGTGACTTCGGCTTCAATGACGTGCTGGTCAAGCTCTCCACGCGGCCAGATAAACGGGTAGGTTCCGACGCGCAGTGGGATGCCGCCGAGGCGGCGCTGGCCGCTTCGCTCGATGCCCAGGGGCTGGCCTACGAATTGCAGCCGGGAGAAGGCGCGTTTTACGGCCCGAAGATCGAGTTTTCGCTCAAGGACAATCTTGGGCGGGTATGGCAATGCGGAACCCTGCAACTGGATTTCAACCTGCCGGGGCGGCTTGGTGCGGAATTCGTGGCCGAAGACAACGCACGCAAAACGCCGATTATGCTCCATCGGGCGATTCTCGGCTCGCTGGAACGTTTCATCGGCATCCTGATCGAACATCATGCGGGTGCGTTGCCACTGTGGCTTGCGCCGGTGCAGGCTGTGGTGATGAATATCTCGGAAGGGCAAGCCGATTACGCGCTTGATGTAACACAAAGGCTGCGCGATGCAGGTTTTCGTGTAGAAGTCGATTTGCGCAACGAAAAAATCAACTATAAAATCCGCGAGCACAGTGTGCACAAGCTGCCGTACCAGAGCGTCACTGGCGAGAAGGAGAAGACCACGGCAACGGTGGCGGTGCGCGTCCGAGGCGGCCAGGATCTTGGCCAAATGTCCCTCGATTTGTTGATCGACCGCTGGCTTCGCGAAATTAGAGCGAAAGCAGCATCGGTCTGATATTGGCTTTTGTGGAGAATTGAACCATCGCACAGGAAAAGAAGCAGCGCGTAAATGAGGAAATCAGCGCGCCTGAGGTTCGCTTGGTCAATGAAGACGGTGAACCGCTAGGGATCATGTCCCTGCGTGCGGCGCTCGAAGCAGCTGACGAGGCCGGTTTGGATCTAGTCGAAATCGCACCAATGGCACAGCCGCCCGTATGCAAGGTGATGGATTTCGGCAAGTTCCGCTACCAGGAACAGAAAAAAGCCCACGAAGCCCGTTTGAAGCAAAAACAGGTGCAGGTCAAGGAAATCAAGTTGCGGCCCGGTACCGATGAAAACGATTACCAGATCAAGCTGCGCAACCTGCGACGTTTCCTGGAAGATGGTGATAAGTGCAAGGTGACGTTGCGTTTCCGGGGGCGCGAGATGGCACACCAGGAATTTGGCATGAGACAGCTTGAACGGATCAAGGCCGACCTGGAAGATATCGCCCAGGTCGAGCAGATGCCCAAGATGGAAGGGCGTCTGATGGTAATGGTCGTCGCTCCGGCTCGTAAGAGCCGCTGAACGACGGCGGAAATGGCTCCGCGAGGAGCAAAACAAGTGACGCCAGGTGCGAAAACGCCTTAAAAGGGCTACCTGGCGGCATTCTATAAACAGGAGTAGTTGTAATGCCCAAGATGAAAACCAAGAGCGGCGCCAAAAAGCGCTTCAGGGTGCGTGCCAGCGGGAGCATCAAGCGTTCCTGCGCGTTCAAGCGCCACATCCTTACCAAGAAAACCACCAAGAACAAGCGCCATCTGCGCGGCACGGTCACTATCCATGCCAGCGACGAAAAGCTGATTCGC
>Ga0123357_10000504_pt1 | contig 38000 bp, 29 predicted proteins | sample TergutEmb28metaG_FD_89873 | JGI IMG/M metagenome (GOLD analysis project Ga0123357, IMG submission 89873) | Embiratermes neotenicus P4 segment gut microbial communities from Petit-Saut dam, French Guiana - Emb289 P4 | ecosystem: Host-associated > Arthropoda: Insects > Digestive system > Gut ... | reverse complement strand
TGCGTCCGGTTGCCCAGTGCCAGAGCATGGCGCTGAAGCGATGGCTTGAGCTGTATGCCTGGTGACAGGCACGTACAGTTCTTAGGGGGCGGCGGCGCCGAAAGGCGCCGCCGCTACCCGACGTGCCACCCCTTCCAGGCGGTCACACCGTAACACTCGCCGCCTTGGCCGCCGGGCCGCTCACCCCGCGGTGCCGGGAACTCACGCAGCGGCGACACGATGGCCATGGGTATAGACCTCCGCACATCCTCCGCGGACAAAGCCACAAAGCGTGATGCCGGCGCGCTCGGCCATATCGATCGCCAGCGATGAGGGTGCCGAAATCGCCGCCACCAGTTCAAGACCGGCCCGCGCCGCCTTCGCCACCATTTCGTAGGAGATGCGGCTGGTGATCACGGCCGCGCATCCGGCAAAGCCGCTGCCTTCGAGAAAGCGCTGCCCGATAACCTTGTCGAGCGCATTATGGCGTCCGAGGTCTTCCGCCACGGCGACAATCCGGCAACCGCGATCGAAGATCGCCGCTCCATGGGCACCGCCGGTGCGGGCAAACACCTGCTGCCGTGCACGCAGCGCCTCGGTGAGCGCGGAGAGTTCACCCACGCTCACGTTCAGGCTGGCTGCGGCCACAGGGCCCGCAGCCGCTCTGCGCTCAATCTGCTCCCGCCCGCCACAGACACCGCAGGAACTGTTCATGACCACGTTGCGCCGACGCACCACTACCGCTTCCGGGTCGGAAAGCCGCATCCGCACCACATCCGGGCGCTCCGGGCACACCGCCATGGTGGAGATATCGGCCCGCTGGCTGACGATGCCTTCGGTAAAGGCAAAGCCGGCGGCCAGCGCCAGCGCTTCCGGAACCTGATCGCCGTCCGCGGCAATTGCGTCTGCGGTCAGGATGCCGTCTTCGCGGCACCAGGCCACCGCCGCACTGGTGTCGCGGGTCGGTGTCCACATCAGCGAATAGCTGCCGACCTCTTCGACATCGATGGTCAGCACGTCCTCATGGATGACCAAAGCCGGGGCCTGCCGCCCCGGCTTTGTCGAACTCAGCTGCAAGGCCGGTGCGGTCCGGACACCAGCCTCGACCGCGATCACACCGTTGCCCACGGCTCGCAATCCCGGATCCACCGCAAGCTCGCTCCCGCACCCCATCCGGCCTCTCACCCCGCTCAGCGCGGCAGGCCGATGCTGCCGGCCAGATCATGGGTGATGGGCTCGAAAACCGCGGCCCGGAACAGCAGCACTCGGAAGGCATAAAAACCGACCAGCATACTGATCAGCGCCACCGCCAACAGCGGCTTCTGCGCCGCACCGACGACCTCGGTGCCGACCAGAAGCAGCAGCGGTGCCACCAGTCCGATCAGGATCACCAGGTTGCGGAACCGCTCCGCCAGCGCGCCGCTGACCAGAAGTGCAACCGAGAAGGCACCGCCCTCCGATTTCGCCCTGGCATGGGCAAGAAGCGCGCGGACCACGACAAAGTCGAGCGCCAGCAGCAACGCCGCCGCCCGGGTCAGACCCGGCATCGCAGCCGGATCCAGCGCCCCGGTCAACGACCCCAGTGCCAGCACCGTGAGCGTCCCGCCGGTCGCCGCATAACACAGGCTTGCCACCGGCACGAAAGGCGTCGACCACAGCGTGATCGAGGGCGAGGCTGCCATGGCCAGGCCCTGATAACTCGCCACCACGATGCCGGCGGCGACCACCACGCCCTTGAGCACGGTCGTCAGCTGCGGCGACACCTCGATCCCTAGCCTGCCATGAAGGACATAGAGCAGCCCGAGACCGACGAACACCACGATGCTGAGCGCACCGCGGCTCACCCAGGAGCGGTCCTGACGCGCGAAGGCCCGCCAGGCTTTCAGCGGCACCCCCATATGCGTCAGATGGAAGTAGGGTTTCAGAATGCCGGTCATGACCAATCCGACGATCATTCCGGGGAGAAAGTCATAGAACATCGAGACCAGAAACGTTCCGGCCCCGACCTCGGCGCAGAAGAAGGCGATCGCCATCGACCTTCCCCAGTAGATCTGACGTCGGTTGCCGAGCCTGAAGCTGTCGCCGACCAGGTTTTTGCTATCTTGTGCCATTTCCACACCTGCAGCAGTTCGTGTCTAAAAGCGGTTCAGTCGACGTAGTAAACGCGCGGCTTGGTTCCCTTTTCCGGCAACGGCTGCCGCCCTCCCCGCTCGCGGATCATGACGCTGGGCGCGCTGTTGGGATCATCCAGATCGCCGAACACCCGCGCATGGGTCGGGCAGGTGGCGACGCAGGCCGGCTCCAGCCCGGCATCCACCCGCTGGCTGCAGAAGTCGCATTTGACCGACGTGCCGGGTATATAGCGGGTGTATCCCTGGCTCTCGAAGGGGGTGATCTCCCCGCCACCGAACAGGCCGGCCTTCATGGAACTGTCCAGAACCATGGAGCGCATGTCGTAGGGGCAGGCCACCGCGCAACTGGCGCAACCGATGCATTTATCCCCCTGTACCATGACGATGCCGTCGGCGCGCACGAAGGTGGCGCCGCTCGGACATACCTTCTGGCACGGCGGGTTCTCGCACTGGTTGCAGATCGTCGGGATATAGCTCCGCTTGACGTTCGGGTAGGTGCCGTATTCGTAGCTGATGGTGCGCGTGAAGAACACACCTTCCGGCAACGAATTCTCCTGCTTGCACGCGATCACACAGGCATTGCAGCCGATACAGGCCTTCAGATCGAAGACCATCCCCTTCTTGGCCATTACTGGAGCCCTCCCTTGGCATTCTGTACTGCATCCACAAAGTCATACACGGTCGAGCCGTTCTTGAGGAAATCCGGCCAATCCGCCAGCTTCGTCACCTTGACCTTGCAGCTGGTCTCCGGCTGTCCGCTGGCACCGTCGGTGTTGCGCAGATCATGGGGAAGCATGTCGTTGTAGTGCCCGCCCGACATCAGCACACCACGGTTCTCGTTCTTGGTGCGCGACAGCGCATTCGACACACCGAGCGTCTCATGGTGCATGCCCTCGGTGGTGGCAATCCGCCCATAGAGCTTGCCGTAGGCCGATTCCACCAGCACGATGTCGCCATTGGCCAGCCCGAGCTTTTTCGCTGTGCCGGTGTTGAGCAGCAGGCCCGTGTGCACCGGATCGCGATAGGTGATGTCCTTGAGCCAGGGATTGCTCAACGACTCGCCGAAGTTCATCTGGATGTCCTTGAAGGTGATGGCGTAGAGGTTGTACTCCGCCGGCTCCGAATGGATCGGATCGAGCAGCGGCAGCGGCAGCGGCTGGTAGTCGTCGAACTGCCACTCGTGGCGGAACGGAACCTTGGCCTCCTCGAACTGCGCTCGCAGGGTCTCGCGCTGCACCACCAGATCCTCGATGTAGAACAGCAGACGCATGCCGTCCCAGGGCCGGTACAGCTTGTCCAGACGCTTCTCGGTCGAAGCGTGGCCGTTTTCCATGTACCACTCGATCGGCTTGTCGTTCCACAACAGGCCGACGCGCTCGGCAATGTCGCGGTCCGAATACTTCGTGCCCGGCTGCAGTTTGAGATGCGGCTTCTGATTGAAGCCGAGGATCATGTTGACGACCTCGTTATACTGATCGAGGACGCCGATGCGCTCGGAAATCTCGTAGAAAATTTCCTCTTCGCTCTTGGTGTTGTGGATCGGGGGTGTTGCCGGCTGGCGGAAACACACCCCCTCGGTATGCGGCGGTTCGATCATCGTCGAGTTGTAGGTTTCGAGATAGTCGCTGGAAGGCAGGATGATGTCCGCGAAATCGGTTGTCTCCGTCGGAATCACGTCGACACAGACGATGAAACGCATCTCGCGCAGGAACCTCAGCCACTGCTCGCGCGGTCCCTGGATCGCCCAGATCGGGTTGGAGTGGCAATTGACGAGCACGTCGGGCTTGAAATTGATGCCGTATTTCTCGGGCTCAAGAAAGCCCAGCAGGTTGAGGTGCGGGGCATGGACACCGACCGGGAAGTAGCCCGCGAGGTGATACTCGTTGGGCGGCCAGGAGAAGGGCGGCATCGGGCCCAGCTGATGGGGCACACCCAGCATCTGCCCGCAGTCGCCGGCATGGCAGTGGTTGTTGTCGACACAGCCGTCGGTCAGCGTAACACCACAGCGCCCGCCGGGGTGGTCGATATTGCCGATCAGCATGTTGACGAGCTGGAAGGCATGGTTGGTCATCATGCCGGTCTTGTGACCCTGCGCCCCGCGGTAGTAGTTGTAGGCGGCGGGACGGAACGGCACCGTGCGGCCATCCGGAAGCGTCATGGTCTCGCCGATGCGCGCTTCGCGCGCGTATTCCCGCGCAATCCGCCGCACCGTTTCGGCCGGAATGGTGGTGACCTTCTCCATCTTTTCGGGGGAGGCGTCTTTCAGGATGTCCTTGTAAACCTGGAAGGCGGGGCGGCACTTGACACCGCCCACCACATATTCGCCTTCGAGCGCCAGGTTCTCGTTTTTCACGCTGGGGTCATTCCAGAGCTTGGCACGTTTGTCGGCGCTGTCCCACACGTAGATCTGACCGGCCGAATCGCGCACGAACATCTGATCGGGGCCGACCAGGTAGGGGGCGTTGGAGTCCTTGCGCAGGAAGACGGTGTCGCAGAGATTCTCATTGACCAGGACATGGGCCATGCTCATGGCGAACTGGCGGTCGGTGGCGGGGCGGATCGGGATCCATTCCTCGGCCTTGGCGGCGGCGGTCGACATCCGCGGTTCGACAGCGACGACTTTCATGCCGCGGGCGCGGGCTTTGGCCACCCAGTTCGACTGCGCCGCGGCATGCAGATGCGAGGAAAAGCCGTCGCCGGCACCGTTGGAAATCCAGTAGTTACAATATTTGGCGTCGTTGGCGGCGGCGAAGGTCGAGTGGATGTAGCCGTTGATCGGATGGTAGGCTCCCCCGCACATGGTGCCACCGGACTGATAGAAATTGCGGGTGCCCAGCGCCAGCGGCCAGTTCCAGATGTTCATCTTCTGGAAGTCTTCCATCGACGGCATGATCTTGCGGGGATCCTGGTCGAGCGACTTTTTGATCTCACGCGCCGTGATCTCGAAGGCTTCCTCCCAGCTGATCGGCTCCCATTTCGGATCGACGCCGGGTCCCTTCTCCTTGTTGGTGCGGCGCAACGGCTCTTTGAAACGCTGCGGGTCGTAGTGGCGCATGATACCGGCATTGCCCTTGGGGCAGAGCCTGCCGTTGTTGGCCGGATTGGTGGGATCGCCTTCGATCTTGTTGATCACACCGTCTTCTGTGACATGCACCTCGATCGAACACGTGTGCAGACACATCTTGCAGGTCGACTTGACCCACTTTCCCGGCTTCAGTGAATTCTGCGTCGGTTGCATTTCGTCAAGCCCTCCTGCGAACTGAGATTAAGTGTGCATTTCCTGATGCGGCGCAAAGACCGCGCCTCGAAGCCAGCCTGCGTGCGACGCGCAGGAACCTCCGCGAATGTGACTGCGAAGCGGATCCAGACGCACGCCCTGCGGCCTGCCGCCCTGACGCACACGCCGGGCGCGCGCATCCAGGGGGCGTAAACCGGCTGTTGTCTGGACCCACATTTCGACAAGCGCTCCCTCAAGCAGCAGCCGGACGTAGTTGTTGATATTCTCTTAACGGCTGTCCGGCAGAGGGAAACTATACAGCCGCTGTCCCCCCTGTCTTGATTGGGAATGCGCACGTCCCTGACCCACCATGCTCAAAGCCGATTGCCCGCGACGGCACCCTCGGCCCGCGCGCGCAGGGCGACCTCCTGCCTGAACCGCAGGACTTTGGTGCGGTGCAACAAGAGTGATGGGGCAAACGATTTCGAAAAGTCCGCCCGGTTGCCAGAACCGGCACAATCCTCAGGTTCAATCCCGCACAGCAGTGGCGGAATCCTCGCTTCAAGCCTGCCGCGGCAGATGTTTCAGCCCTTTCGACCCGGCCCGGCACACCTCCAGCCGCGCAAGGTTAACCCTGCAGGGTCCGCACCAGCTGCGACAGGCTCTGCAGGTTGTGGGCGGGCAGGAAATGGTCGAGAAACGGCAGCGCGGTGCGCATGCCTAACGTCAGCGGCTGGTACCCGGCGGTGCCCAGCAGCGGATTGAGCCATATCAGCGTGGCGGTGCGCCGCCGCAGCCGCCCCATCTCCCGCTCCAGTTCCTCTGCCTCTCCGCGATCCCAGCCATCGCTGAGCAGGATCACAACGCTCCGGCGCTTCAAAAGAAGGGCGGCGTGACGTTCATTGAACATCCGCAGACAGAAACCGATATTGGTGCCGCCCGCCCAGTCGTGAACGCGCCCGGCAACGTGGGCGAGCGATCCGGCGACACCTTTGCTGCGCAACAGATCGGTAATCAGGGTCAGCTGGGTGGAGAACACCGCAACCTGGAGGTTGCTGAGTTCCCGGCGCAGCGCGTAGATGAATTCGATCAGGAAGGCGCTGTAGCGCTGCATTGAACCGGAGACATCGCAAAGCAGCACCAGCCGCGTCTTGTTGATGCGCCGCGCCGTGCGCGGCAGGCGGCAGATACCGTCGGCAAGAAAGGCACTGCGGTTCTTCAGGAGGCGCCGCAGATCGATGCGCTGGCCGCTGTGGCGCTCCGCATAGCGCCGGCCACTGGCGTTGGCCAGCGCCGCCACCAGTTCCCGGATCAGGCGGCGCGCCCGCTCGATGTCGGCATCGCAGAAACTGCCGAGATCGCGCCGCGCCAGGATCTCGTCGGGACTGTAGGACAGTTCAAAAGAGGGGCGCGGCGCCTGTGCTCCCTCGCCCGCGCCGCCCTCGCTTGCCACCATCACCCTCGCCTGGGCACCGGACTCGCCTTTGCTGTCGTCTTCCTCGCTTCCGGGCTTGTCTTTGCGGATATGGAGGTGGTCGGGCGCTTCCCAGAATTTCGCAAACACCGCTTCGAAGCGCGCAATGTCGTCGCAGCGCGACACCAGCGTGGCACGGCAGGCGGCATGGAAGTCGTCGCGTGCGGTAATCGCGACATGCTCAAAACAGCGGCCGAGATCAATCAGATTGCCCGGGGTTACCGCAAGGCCCGCCTCATGCAGGGCGCGCGAAAAGGCGATCACCGTCTCAAACGAACTGCGGCGCGCCGGCGCAGCCTCTTCGCCATCCGGACCCCGGTCCCGTGTCTGCGCCGTTTGCGTCATAAGCTCTCTGCGCCCCTGGCCACTGTGCTCCCCGACCCGCCTTCAGCCTTATCCCCCGAAAGAGCCGCCGCTGCGCCCGAGGCGCTCAGGCCTTGTAGGCGCGCGCCGGATCGTGCCCCGGCATCAGGGCCGCCTCCACCAGGTTGCCCAGGCCCATCTGCTGCAGCATCTCGATATCGGCCTTGTATTTCAGGATCGTGCCCAGCGTCGCCGCAACCACCTCGCTGGAAAGTTCGCGCACATCCAGCGCCAGCAGGGCACGGGCCCAGTCGATGGTCTCGGCAATGCCGGGGCGCTTGTAGAAATCGCGCTCGCGCAGCAGTTCCATGAAGCGGCAGACCTGCCCGGCGAGACGGAGTTCCACGTCGGGCAGCCGGGTGCGCAGGATCTGCACTTCCTTGTCGAGATCCGGATAATCAATCCAGTAATAGAGGCAGCGCCGCTTGAGTGCGTCATGCACTTCCCGGGTGCGGTTCGAGGTCAGAATGACCATCGGCTGGTGTTCGGCTGCGAGCGTACCGATCTCGGGAATCGTGATCTGGAAATCGGAGAGAATCTCAAGCAGGAAGGCCTCGAATTCCTCGTCGGCCCGGTCCACCTCGTCAATCAGCAGCACCGGCGGGCGGCCGCCGCCGCTGCGCAGCGCCCGAAGCAGCGGGCGCTGCAGCAGAAATTCCTCCGTGAAAATGTTGCGACCGATCTTTTCCCGCTCGACGCCGCGGGCTTCCTGGAGCCGCAGTTCGAGCAGCTGTCGGGTATAATTCCATTCATAGAGGGCATTCGCAGCGTCAAGCCCCTCATAGCACTGCAGCCGGATCAGCTCGCAGTCGAAGACCTGGGCGAGCGTCTTGGCCAGATCGGTCTTGCCCACCCCCGGCTCGCCTTCAAGATAAAGCGGCTTTCCGAGCCGCACCGAGAGAAACAGGGTGGTCGCCAGCATGCGGTCGGCGATATAGCCTTTCGCCGCCACCCGGCTCTGGACGTCTTCGATCGAGGCGAAAGCAGGGCGGTCCATCTCAGCTTCGGGCACGTCTTTTCGCTCCCCTGGCCGGCGTTTCAGGCATCGCACAGCGGAGGATTGCCGAATTTCCCGACAAATCCGCCGCTGCCGCCACTTTGCGCATCCCCTTATAGCCCCCCTTGCCGAACGGCAAGGGGGGCCCTTTTCGTCGCTTGCCCGGCTTTACGCCGTGCGCCGCTCGACCTTGACGGCCGCCGCCCGATCGCCCGCCTTGACCAGCTGATAAAGACTGTCCGGCGGGTTGAACGAGTTGCGCACAATAACGTTGTGGTCGAACAGGGCGTCCTGCACCGCCGCCGAGATCGTCTGCAGCGGCGCGCCGCCGCCTTCGCCCATGCCCTTGGCGCCGTTATAGCTGAAGGGCGAGGGCGTCTCGATCTCGCCGAGACGGATGTCGGGCATGTTCATGATCGTGATCGGCGTGTAATCGGTGAACGAGCCCGTGAGCAGGTTGCCGTCGGTGTCGTAGATGAAGCTTTCCATCATCGCCGCACCGATACCGTGCGCGGTGGCACCATAGACCTGACCGGCAACGATTTTCTGGTTGATGACGCTGCCGCAATCGTCCACCGCAGCATAAGCCAGAATCTTCGGCACATAGGTGGCGCGGTCGATTTCGACCACGCAGATATGCAGCTGCGCCGCATAGGTCAGCGTCAGATTGCCCATTTTTGTCGCCAGATCCGGAATCTTGAAAGGCGGACGATAGATGTGGCGGATGTTGAGCGTGAGGTCGGCCAGTTCCGGCGGTTGTCCCGCCGTGTTGATATTGACCATCGACGACAATGCCCAGTAATTGACACCCTTGGTCGTGCCCTTGACCCGCACCTCAGGGCCCTGCTCGCCGATGCCGAATTCGAGATCGTCCTCGGCGGCCTCAAGCGCGAAGGCCGCGAGCATGCGCATCTCCTTCTTGAGCTTCTGGCAGGCGCCGTGTACCGCCGACAGACCGGTGACCGCGAACTGGCTGGCATAGGATCCGGAATGGCCGCCATGGCTGTTGAACGCGGTGTCGAAGCCGGTGCGCACCTCGACCAGATCCGGACGGATCCCGAGTTCATCGGCCACCACCTGGGCGGTGGTGGTTTCGTGGCCCTGCCCGGTCGGGGTCGAGCCCAGCATCACCACCACAGTGCCATCAAGGTCGAGCTTGATGGTCGCCACTTCCGAGTTGCCGGAGAACGGCAGATAGGGGTTGACGATGCGCGCCTGACCGAAATTATTGGTGCCGGAATCAAGCGTGGTGCCGATGCCGATGCCGATCCAGCGCCCTTCGGCCCGTGCCTGCGCCTGCTTTGCCTTCCAGTCGTCCCAGCCGATCAGCGCCTTGGCCTTTTCCAGCATCAGGGGGTAATTGCCGGAGTCGTAGACGCAGCCATTCGGCGTGGTGTAGGGGAACTCCCGGATATAGTTGCGCAGGCGCATTTCGTCGCCCGGAATGCCGAGTTCGTGGGCGCAGATATCGATGATCCGCTCCATGAACCACAGATGCTGCAGCCGCGAGTAACCGCGATTGGGCGAAGCGGGTCCCTTGTTGGTGACCACCTGGTTGAAGTCGATCCTGAAGTTCTGTGTCTTGTAACAGGCCGGCAGAACCTGGGACCAGATCACGCAGCCGAGCGGCTCGTAGCGCGGATAGGCGCCACAATCGTCGATATGGCGGGACCGCACCGCGGTGATGACACCGTCCTTGTCGAGCGCCACTTCGGTATCGAGATAGACCCGCTCCGAGCCGTGCCCGCCGCCAAGCATGTGCTCGCTGCGGGTTTCGACCCATTTCACCGGCCGCCCGCCGATCTTCTTCGACGCCATCGCGGCAAGCGTCATAAAGACGTAGTTGCCGATCTTGTTGCCGAAACTGCCGCCGATATCCTGGGTCTTGCAGCGGATCTGGTCGACGCCGATGCCGAGCGCCGGCGCGATCATCTGCAGCGCAATCGCGGGGAAGGAGTTGTTGCAGAAGAAGTCAACACCACCGAAGGGCGTCCAGGTGGCGACCACGGCGTTGGTCTCCAGCGGCGTCGAGGAGAAGCGGTGGAAGTCCAGCTGGCCGATCTTGACGGTGGTTGCGGCCTCGGCGAAGGCGCGATCGACCTCCCCGAATTCGAACACGCCATGCCAGTGGTGGTTGGTTCCCATGCCGGGGTGAAGCACCGGAGCATCCTCAAGTGCGGTCTTCCAGTCGGTCACAGCCCGCAGGGGCTCGTACTCGACTTCGACCAGAGCCGCGGCATCCGCGGCAAGGCGCGGATTCTCGGCCACCACCGCCACCACCGGTTCCCCCTGGTGGATGGCCTTTTCCACTGCCAGCGGAAAGTCGCGGATGTCCTGCGCGGTACCCGGGCCGATCTGCATGAAGGGCCTGGACACCGCAGCGACTTCCTTGCCGGTCAGGGTGCAGAGCACGCCCGGGAGCGCCTCGGCCTTGGAGGTGTCGATCGAGAGGATCTTCGCATGCGCATAAGGCGAGCGCACCAGGCACATATGCGCCAGCCCCGCAGGCTGGAAGTCATCGACGAAGAGGCCGCGGCCGCGCAACAGACGGCTGTCCTCCTTGCGCGACAGCGGCACATGAACCCATTTTTCAGCTCCCTGGGCCCGCACGGCGTCGGCGAACTCGTTGGGCCGCGCCAGTGTGGCGAGCGGCGCCGGGATGTTCGAGGCCCCGGCATCGCTGCCGACCGAGCCCTTCCAGCCTCCGAGCAGCGCCTCGACGCTCACCGCGGGCGCCTCGCTCACCGCCTCTGGCGCCGCCGCGGTCTCCACCGCCCCATCGCCCTTGCGCCAGCGCCGCGTCAGCCCGGACAGCCATCCGGACTTGCGCTCGGCCTGTGCCGCGGCCGCCGCGGCGGCCTCGCGCTGATATTCCGGCGACAGCGCCTTCTGGAGGCTCTCGACAACAATGCGGATCTGCTGCTCGGCGTAGCTCCGGAGCGAACCCCCGGCCAGCGAGAAGATTTTGCCGGCGAGCTGGGCCTTGCCGTGCCACTTGACCAGGGTTCCTGTGCCCTTTGGTTCCAGGGTGTAGGACGAGATCGAGGTGTAGGCACCGCCCATGACACTGCCGGTGCCGACATAGGAAGCGAAGACCGGGGCCTTCTTCTCCTGCAGCGTCAGCTGGGTGGTGGCGGTGCCGCGGATCTTGCCGATACCGACCGACACTTTCACGATGGCGGTGTTCTCATCCTTCATCTGCAGACTGTGGAAAGTCGGCATCAGAGGCGCGAATTTCCGCGGATCGGAGAGAAAATCGAAAACCTCGGAGGGCGGCGGGGAGACTTCGAATTGCCCTGAAAATTCCATTTCCATTAGTCGTCTCCCTGTGCTGAGCCGGCGACAGCTTCGACCGCCTTGATGATGTTCTGATACCCGGTGCAGCGGCATACATTGCCCGCCAGCGCCTTGCGGATGGCTTTGCGGTCAGCGTTGGGGTTCTGTTCGAGCAGGGCGTGGGACGACATCAGCATCCCCGGGGTGCAATAGCCGCATTGCAGCGCGTGATGTTCGGAGAAGGATTTCTGCAGCGGATGCAGCTGGCCATCCTGCTCCAGCCCCTCGACGGTCAGCACTCTGGCGCCGTCGGCCTGGACCGCGAACATGGTGCAGGACTTGACCGGCTCGCCGTCGAGTTCGACCGTACAGGCACCGCAATAGGAGGTATCGCAGCCGATATGGGTGCCGGTCAGCCCGACCTCCTCACGGATGAATTCGACCAGCAGCATGCGCGGGTCAATCTGGCGCCGGTAGGTCTCGTTGTTGATGGTGATCTCGATCATCACCTGCTGTGCCGGATTAGGCATAGATGTGGCTCCCCTCGATCTTGGCGTTGGCACAGCGGCGCTCGGCGACGCCGGCGGTCTGAAGCAGCAGGCCGCGCAGCAGCTGGCGCTTGAATTCAGCGGAGCCGCGCACGTCACCGGTTGGTTCGGCAATCGTCAGCGCCGCCTCGGCGGCGCGCTCCCAGAGTTCTTTTGTCAGGGTTCTGCCCTTGACTTCGCCCTCCGCCGCGCGCGCGCGGCGCGCCGTTGGACCGGCACCGCCGAGCACGATGCGGATGTCCTCGCAGACATTGCCCGCGCCCAGCGTCATCTGGATGCCGACCGAACAGACCGGAAATGCCGCAGCCGCTTTCTTATAGGCGATATAGGCCCCGCCACTGCCGGAAGGCGGTGCCCTGAAGCGGATTGCGGTAACCAGTTCACCGGGGTTGAGCGTGGTGGTGTAGGCGTCGGTGATGAAGTCCGCGATGGCGATCGCCCGTTCGCCGTCGGGGCCGGTGCACAGCACCTCGGCATCGAGCGTGTTGAGAAGGGCGGGCCAGTCACAATTGGGGTCGGCCGCACTGACCGAGCCACCGATGGTGCCGCGACTGCGCACCTGCCGGTCGGCAATGCCCCCGGCGCAATCCCGCAGGATCGGGACCTGGGCTGCGATCTCCTGCTGGGCGATCCAGCCATGGCGCGACAATGCCCCGATCCGGATAAAGCCGTCCTCCCTGCGGGCATAGCTGAGCCCGCCAAGCCGGCCGATGTCGACCAGGTCCGAGACCTCGTCCATGCGCAGCTTGAGGATCGGGATCAGGGTCTGACCGCCCGCCAGCGGCTTTGCCGTTTCTCCAAGGGCGGACAGCATCAGCGTCGCCTCGGTCAGGGACGCTGGTCTATGGTAGCGGAAAGGCGCTGGATACATGGCGAATCCTCTTCGGAGGTCATGGTCAGGTTTTCATCCTGAACTTTGCGGACTGTAGGACGGAACCGGTGTGTGGGCTTGCCCCGCAGAGCAGATCGATTTGAATGAAAGCGCGGGGCATGCGGTCTCGCCACGCCGGACAGCGAAGGTGCAGGTAACAGAATACAACCTTCGGTTGTATTCTGCCAACTTCCCGCTCCCCCGCGGTCGCGCCGCGCCGGTTTCCTCGCAGATCCGGCGCGACGCTGTTGTTTTGTGCGAGGAGGCGGAGATGGATGAGCGGCAATCGCACATTGCTCCTGCTGCCATCCCCTGCCTTACCCCTGCGGCACGGTTAAAGCTTCCCCAACCCCGCCAGGATCTTCTCCGGCGTGATCGGCAACTGGTTGAAGCGCACTCCGATGGCGTCCGCGATGGCGTTGGCGATCGCCGGTGCGGGCGTGATGACACAACACTCGCCGAGGCTCTTGGCGCCAAACGGGCCGGTGGGGTCGTCGGTTTCGATGAACAGGCTTTCCATCCGCCGCGGCATTTCGACCGCCGTCGGCATCTTGTAGTTAAGAAAGTCTGAAGTCAGACAGGCACCGCTGTCATCGAACTGGATCTGTTCCATCAGCGCATAGCCCATGCCCTGCTGGAAGCCGCCTTCGACCTGACCCTCGGCGGCCCTGGGGTTGATGACCCGGCCGATATCGTGGGCATAGACCGCCTGCAGCACCGTGACCTCGCCGGTTTCGGTGTCGACCTCGACTTCGACAAACTGCGCCGCGCAGGGCGTCGGGTTCGACGGCGGAGCCTGGCTGGCAACACCGATGATGGTGCCTTTCTCTGCGATCGTGGTCGGCTGGGGACCATTCGGTGTCATCTGAATGAAGGGCGATTCCGCCCTTGCCGCCACCGCCGCCACCGCAATCGCCTTGCCGGGAACACCCTTGACCTGGACCTCCCCGTTGCGGACTTCGAGATCGTCCACGGCCACCTCGAGCATCACCGAGGCCACCTCAAGAAGGCGCTTTTTCGCCTGACCCGCCGCCGCCCGCACCGCGTTGCCGGCCGAGTAGGTCACGCGGCTGGCATGGGTCGGCGCGTCAAAGGGCACGGTGTCGCTGTCGAGCCGATTCGACATCCGCACCGCACCGGCCGGCAGCCCGAGTTCTTCGGCAGCGATCTGGCACAGGGTGACGATCTGCCCCGACCCGATATCCATCGCCGCTGTGGCGAGATCGGCGGTGCCGTCGCGGTTGAGTTTCACAATCGCCCCGGAATGCTCGTAGATGTCCGGGAAACCCATGCAGCCCGAAACCCAGACCGGGTGCACGGCAACGCCGACGCCGCGCTTCCTGTGCCCATCGCCCTTCACCGCCGCCTTGCGCGCCTTCCAGTCGATGCGCGCCGCGCCCTGGCGCAGGCAGTCTTCCAGTCCATAGGTCGACAGCGTGAAGGCCGGATTGAACGGATGCGGCTCCCCCTGCTGGCGCGCGTTTTTGAGCCGCATCTCGATCGGATCGAGTTTGAGCGCAGTGCAGATTTCATCAATCTGCGATTCCACCGCGAAGCTGCCCTGCGGCGCGCCGTAACCGCGGTAGCCGCCCCCGATCATGTTGTTGGTGTAGACGGTCTTGCCCTCCCATTTCTGGTGCGGCGCGTGGTAGTTGAAGAAGACACCGAAAGCGCCGTGAACCAGGATCACTTCGGAACCATGGGTGGCGTGGGCGCCACAGTCGAGCACACTGCTCGCATAGCGTGCGGTGAAGGTGCCGTCCTTCTTCACCCCGGTCTTGAGGTGGACCTTGATCGGATTGCGCGTCGTGGTGATGAAATCCTCCGCCCGCGAGTGCTCAATGCGGACCGGGCGGCCCCCGGCTTTCCGGCTCAGCAGTGCCGCCACCGGCTCCATCGCGCTCAGCTCGAGCTTGCCGCCGAAGCCGCCGCCGATATAGGGCGACTTGATGACCTTGACCTTGCTTTCGCCAATGCCAAGCGCGACCGCGAGCTTCTCCCGCGTCCCGAAAACATGCTGGGTGGCGACGTGGATGGTGACGTTGTCCTCGCCATCCATCTCCACCACGCAGATCCGCGGCTCCATGTAGCAGGTATGGACGCGCTGGGTTTCATAGGTGCCCTCGAAGATGAAATCGGCCTCGGCAAAGCCCTGCTCGAGGTCGCCCGACTCAAACATCGCTTTAAGCGGCGGAATCGCGGAAACGTCGACCGCGACATTGCCCGGGGCATGGGGGTGGATCTGCACCGCTCCCGGTGCCATCGCCGCCTCCGGATCAAAGACCGCCGGCAGTTCCTCATAGCGGACATCAATCAGAAGCAGCGCCGCTTCCGCGATCTCGGGCGTGGTGGCGGCCACCGCCGCAACCGGCTGTCCCATATAGCGCACTACTTCGCCGTTCATGATATCGAAATCGCGCACCATGCTGGGCGCCTGGGACGGCACGAAATAGACCGGCGTGAACCGGATCTGCGGCACGTCGGCGGGCACCAGCACCGCCTTGACGCCCGGCAGCTGTTCGGCCCGCGAGGTGTCGATGCTGAGGATGCGCGCATGGGCATAGGGGCTGCGCAGCAGCTTGCCATGCAGCATGCCCGGCAGCCGCACGTTGACCGGATAGGAGCGGCCCCCTGTCACCTTCTCATAGGCTTCCGGCCGGTTGACACTCTTTCCAACGACGTTCAGTTCACTCATTGTTCGTTTCCTCATCGCTCGTCGGGGACCGGTCAGGCTTTCGCCGCCAGCTTTATGGCGTCCACGATCTTGGCATAGCCCGTGCACCGGCACAGGTTCCCGGAGATGGCGTGACGGATGCGCTCCTCATCGGGATCGGGGCACTCCTCGAGCAGTTCTTTGGCCGTCATCATCATGCCACAGGTGCAGTAGCCGCACTGCACCGCGCCGGCCTCAATAAACGCCGCCTGCAGCTTGTGGAGTTTACCACCCTGGGCCAGCCCTTCCGCGGTGGTCACCTTCGCTCCGTCATAGGAGAGCGCGTAGCACATACAGGAATACACCGCCTTGCCTTCGACATGGACGGTGCAGCAGCCGCAGGAGCCGTTGTCGCAGCCGCGCTTGGGGCCGTTGAGACCGACGTGATCGCGCAATACGTTGAGCAGGGTCGCATCCTGCTCCACCGCCACTTCGTGCGCCTCGCCGTTCACTTCGAGCGACATCACCTTCTTCATTTTCCGTCTCTCCCCGACTCAGTTGACGCACGCCAGCGCGCGTTCGAGCGCACGGCGCGTCATGACTTTGGCCATCCGTACGCGATAGGCCGCCGATGCCCGATGATCGGCCAGCGCATCGATTTCACCGACCACAGCATCCGCCGCCCGCGCCAGCACGTCCGCCTCGGGACGCGACCCGGCCAGCACGGCTTCGGCTGCGGCCGAGCGCAACGCCTGCTCCCCGACACCACCGCCGAGCGCCACCCGCGCGTCGGTGCAGATGCCGTCGGCGTCAAGCGTCAGCCGCGCCGCCGCATTGACGATGGCAAGATCGTTGGCATTTCCCGCCAGCTTGACAAAGCCCGAAGCGCAACGCCCCGTCGGCACCGGCAGCACCACGGCGGTCACGATCTCGCCCTTCCCCAGGGTGTTGACGAACATGCCGCCGAACAGCGCGGCAAGCGCCATGCGCCGCATCCCGCCCGCCCCGCGCACGATGACCTCGGCATCGAGCGCCAGCAGCGCGGTGGGGGCGTCAAAGAACGGACAGGAAGCGGCGACACAACCGCCGATCGTCGCCGTGTTGCGCACCTGCATCGGCGGATGGCTCAAGGCCTCTCGGAGCGCGGCGAGCCAGGGCTCGGTTCTCACCGCCTCCAGTGCCGCGATCGCGGCCAGCGGCACCGTCGCGCCGATTTCGAACTCTGCGTCATCAAGACGCAGACCCGACAGACCGGCCTTCCTTATATCGACCAGCGCCTCGACCTCGCTGAGCAGTCCGCGCGCATCCAGACCACGCAGAAACGTGCCGCCGGCAAGCGGCAACGCCTCTTCGCTGTCCTTCAACAGCGCCAACGCCGCGTCGACACTATCGGGAACGTGGAACGCCTCCAGTTTCGCCAATGCCATGTTTCCTCCACACTCGTTATGCGTTAATGTTGCGTTATCAACTTTCAGCGGACGGCATTTCAGAGCGCTTTTGCTCCCAAAAGGCCTTGCTGCCGAAAGAGCGGACGGCCTCCGGCGCGACCACGCCACGGCGCCGAATTCCCCGCATCTGTTCCGGTGCATGCCCTCACGCCGGCGTCGAAGCCATTTCACAAGCCTGCACCGTCCGGGCAAAATTGGCGAAGAATTCGTCGGCGAGTTTTTTCGCCGCACCATTGATCAGCCGCTGGCCAACCTGCGCCAGCTTGCCGCCAACCTGCGCCTCGACGTTATAGAACAACACTGTTCCAGTATCTCTCGTGCATAGTCTTACGGTCGCACCGCCCCTGGCAAAGCCCGCGACGCCGCCCTCTCCTTCGCCTGAAATCCGGTAGCCGTTGGGCGGGTCAAGATCACTGAGCATGACACGACCGCGGAATCGCGCCGAAACCGGGCCGATCTTCACCTTGGTCACCGCCCGGAAACCCCCGTCATCGGTCTTCTCCAGTTCTTCACAGCCGGCGATGCAGGCCTTGAGCACTGCCGGGTCATTCAGCTTGACCCACACCGCTTCGCGCGAAGCCTCAAGCTCGACTTCACCGCTCATCGTCATCGCCATGGCATCCTCCCGGGTCAACTTTCTGTTCACATCGCCCTGCGTTCCGCAGCGATGCAGTCTGACTTTCAGTATTTGAGAACCTTGCCGCGCCGACCGTTTTCCGCAGATACCGGGTCCGGACCCTGCAATGGTTCTCCTCCTTCGGAGGGGACGTTAGTACGAAGCGGTGGTACCGGGCTTGCTTCGAAAGGCGGGTGCACTTGACTGCCAGCGCGGCAAAAGACATTATCCCATCATGCTGCATTGCGAAGGAGACCACCCGACACCAGATTTTCAACTCCAGAGTGTAACAATAAACTACGTCTTGATTTCCAGCAGGGTGGAGGAAGGGCGCGGTGGCTAGCCCGCTCTCGGCCGTTACACGGCAAACAAAGCCATGGTTTCTGAAGGTTGACGATGCAAAGACGCAACACGCAATGGCTTTGGTCGCAAATCACGTTGGATCGTCAGGTTGCCGACCAGAAGCTCAAGCGAAGTTTCTCTCTGGTGCTGATCCATGGCTGGTTGCAAAGGCCATCGTCACCGAGGCGAAAATCATCACTCACGAACAACCATGCGCTACTGCGAAGTTGCGCATTTCTATTCCAGATGTCTGCAGGGCGTTTGGGGCTGAATGGGGTGCGCCGTATGATGTGCTTCGTAATTTGGCCGCGTCATTCACATTCAAAGCACCTTCGCCTTGAAAATAGGCAAGTTTACGATGTTGTATAGTATCAGGTCAATTCGACTGCTGATGCCTGATCGTCGGCGTGGAGCGCAGCAAGCGCACTCCCGATCAGGGAGGGGCTCACAGGCGGCAGCGCAACTGTCTCCTCAAGCCCACGACCTTGCAGATTGCGGCAGCCATTTCCGCCGATGGATCGACACCCTGCACCACACCATCCTTCGCGACGGCTGGAGCCTGGGAGAGGCTGAGTGGCTGCGCAGTCCAGGGCGCACCGGGCATTGGTGCTGGCACGCCCGACCGGAAACAATGCGGTCTTCGCCCTCGCACTGGCGCGTCTCAGGGCCCATTCGCCGCTCCTCACTCTGCCGGTGGTCTGGAGTGCGGACATCCCGCGTTTTCGCAAGCCTGGCGTTGGAGCAGGCGCATAGCGTCATGCCTTTGACAGTCCCGGACGAAAGCAGCCTGCGCCTTCGCCGCGGAATCCTCCGGCAATGTCCAGGCCCTGCACAGAATGCAGCATCATACACCCGGAACCCGGAACCCGGAACCCGGAACAAGGGCACAGAGACAGCTTCCTGAGGGGAGCGATCCGATCGAGTGAGCGCTCCTCACAAGGGTGTCGTCGCGCTCCCGGACGACCGCCATCACCACAGCTTCACGTCACGCACTGCCCGCTTCGCCGACAGCCAGGCCGCCGATTAGCGCGCCTGCGATGCATGCGAAGCTCTCGCGCATTGCCGCCTATGGCAGCGCCCGCGCCATGGCGGCGAATTCCTCATCACCGATCAGGCGCCGCTCTCTTGTCGCCACGTCCTTGACCGCTGCCAGCAGTGTCGCGACTTTTTCCTTGTCGAGGGTGATTCCGACCTCCTTGAGTTTTATCTCGATATTGGCGAGGCCGCTCTTCTTGCCGAGCACGATGCCGCGTTCTGCCGCCACGATTTCCGAGGAATAGGGTTCAATGGCATCGGGCATATGGAACTGCGCCGCCACCGCCCCGCTTTCACGGACAAACAGAGCCTCTCCGACCACCGGCTTCCATTTGTCAACCTGGTAGCCGCCAGCTTTGCGCACGATTTCCGAGACCCGGCGCGCCTTTGACAGATCCATCTCCACGGGGACGTCATAGAGGCAGGACAGCGCCAGCGCCACTTCGCAAATGTCGGCATTGCCGGCACGCTCGCCCATGCCGTTGATGGTTCCCTGGATCCAGGTCGCCCCGCCGCGCACCGCAGCAATCGCCGCCGCCGTCGCCAGACCGAAATCGTTATGGCCGTGCCAGTGAATCGGCACGTCCGGCCCGAGCCAGCCCGCGACCTTCCGGATCAGGAACTCCACCGCTTCCGGCGCGCAGGCACCGATGGTATCGACCACCGCCACTTCTTCCGCACCGGCCCGCACCGCGGCATGATAGACCTGTTCCAGATAGGAGAGATCGGCCCGCGTCGCATCTACGGGGAAGAAGATCACCCGCATGCCATGCGCGCGCGCATGCCGTATGGCATCGCTGAGCCTTGTGATCACAGTCTCCCGCGTAAAGCCATAGGCTGCGATCTTGGCATCGCTGGTCGCGATCTCGATCAGGATCGCGGTGGTGCCGAGTTCGATATGGGCATCAATGTCGGCCTTTACCGCGCGCGAAAAGCCCCAGATCTCAGCCTTGAGACTGGCCGCCAGGATGCGCTCCACCGCTTTGGTGTCTTCCACGGAGACCCGCGGGAAGCCGGATTCGATCCGGCCGATGCCGAGATCATCCAGCGCGCAGGCGATCGCAAACTTGTCCTCGGACGAGAACACCACGCCGACCGCCTGTTCGCCGTCGCGCAGCGTGGTGTCGTAGAAACGCACCGTTCGGCTGCGATCGAAGCCGCCCTTGACCTCGGGGCGCTCATTGATGGTCCCCGTCCAGATCCGGTCCGCCTGCAGCTGCGCTGTCTTTGTCATTCCTCAACCTCAGTTTTCGGTGATCGCAATGGGGCGCACCAGGGAAGCTTCACCGCCCCTGATCTTGAGCGGCAGCACAATCACGGTCGAAATCGCCTGCCCGCTCGCCGCCAGACCCTCAAGATTGAGGCTCTTCATCACGTAGATGCCGTTCTCGACGAGAATGATACGGTGACTGGAGAAAGGTGCCGGAACTCCAAGCGACAGGTTGTCGGTACCGACCAGACCGGGTTTCTGTGCCGCCACCCAGCGTGCCCCCTCGTCACTGAGCCCGGCCCATTTATAGAGATAGGTGTCGCGATCGGTCTCGAAGAAGCGGCCGTAACCGGTCCGCAACAGGATGCAGTCGCCTTGACGGATCTCAAGCCCCTTCGCTGCGGTTTCGAGGTCGTCGGGGCCGATGCCATAACGCTCGGGCAGGATGTCGAGGCCCTTCGACGCCGGAATGTCGAGCAGAACCGCGCGCAGCACCAGAGGCGGCACCTTTTCCATGGCATGGAGCGGCTCGGGCAGATTCACAAAACCGGTGTCGCGCTGGTAGGGCGTGACATCAATACCCTGAACTTTCAGGTCCTGCGACATGTGGATGGGCGCGTCGAAATGCGTGCCCGAATGCATCGACGTCACCACCAGGCTGATGGCGTCCGAGAAGCCGGGCTCAATGCCCATCTCGTCGAAGGATTTCCGAACGTATTCGTGATAGCGGTAAAGATAGAACTGGAACGGCGGGTCAAAGGGATGCACGGGCATGTTGGGCCAGTAGGCCTGGCCGAGATCGTGGACCTTCGCCCCTGCCAGCAGGTCAATCAACCGCTTGTCGCTCATACCTCACCTCCACTCCCTGTGTTTTTAGGGAAGGGCCCGGTTCCTCAGATTTCTGTGCCGGGCCTCTTCCGTAACTCTCCGCTTCCGCCTTAACTCACGACCCCGCACATATTGAGCATCACTTCAATATAGACCCGGACAATGTCCATCATGTCGCCGATATGGACATGCTCGCCCTGCTGGGTCGAGAAGCCGCCACCCCCGGTGCGGATCCGCCCCGCGGATCCGTAATTGACGGTCGGGATGCCATAGCGGTTCATATGCGCGGCATCGCTGTACCAGGTCTCGACCCCCATCTTCGGCGCCACGCCGAGCTGGTTGGTGTGGGCGGAGATGATGCTCTGGACCAGTTCGTGATCGTCGGGAATCGACGTGCCCGGTGCCGACAGGAAAATTTCCGCCCTGGTGCCGTCGAGCTGCGGATTGTCCCTGACCACGCACCGCACCAGGTCACGCACCTCGTTGAAGGCCTGGACCGGCAGCACTTCGGGCAGCGTACGCACGTCGAGATAGATCACGCAGTTGTCGGGGGTGCGCGCACCGCGCCACGGCCAGCCGCCCTCGATCGCCGAGACGTTGACCCGGGGCTGGAAATCGCCAAGCCGGTTGCGGGCACAGTAGTCCGGGATCCATTCGTGGATGGCATCCAGCACCACGCGTGCCCTGTTGATGGCATTGCGGTCGACCTCGGACCATGCGGTGTGGATCAGATGTCCCGGCACCGTGATCTTGATCCAGGTGGTGCCGCAATGGCGCGGGATCAGCATCATGTTGGTCGGTTCACCGAGGATGCAGGCATCGGCGACCGCTCCGTGGGTGATGGCGTATTTCGTGCCGACGCCATAGCCCTGATACTGCCGGCCTTCATATTCGTTGACCGGCGCCTTCTCGATTTCGCCGGCCACGGCCGCGATGACCACGTCACCCCCGAGCCGGATGCCGGCTTTGGCGATGGCCTCGACCGCGGTGACGTAATTGGCAAGGGCAAACTTCATGTTGAAGGAGCCCATGCCGTAGATCCACTCGTTGTCGACGAGCGTGCCCTGGCAGCGGTAGCCGATGCCGCGATGGGCCTGTTCCGGCCCGAACGAGGTATCGAGGTGGCCGTTGAACATCAGCGACTTGCCGCCACCCGCGCCCTGCCTGCGGCCGATGGCATTGTAGCGCTCATCGCCGATCGGCTGCAGCGTGGCATCAAAGCCTGCCCCCCTGAGGACCTCGTGATAGGCCCGCGCCACGTCGCCTTCAAAGCCGGTGGGGCTCGGAATATTGGTCAGGTCGATGGTCAGATTGACCAGACGGTCGCGGTCGATGAGGTCGGTGGCTTTGCGGACAAGGTCTGCGGTGATTGCGGATGTCATGTGGATTCCCAGGTGAACCGTTCTGCCAGGTGGATCAGTCGACGATGAACGTTGTCAGGGTGCCGAGCCTGTCGACCCTGCAGTCGATGCGGTCGCCGCCCTTGAGATAGGCGGCATCCCTGCGGCCGGCGATGACGCCCGGAGGGCTGCCCGAGGTGATGACGTCGCCGGGCTCCAGCGTGGTATTCGACCACCACGACACCATGTCGGCGATCTTGTACTGGACGTTGCCGGTATTCGAGTTCTGGCGCTCCTCCCCGTTCAGCGTCAGGACCATGCCGAGATTATTGACGTCGCCGGTTTCATCGAGCGTCACAAGATAGGGGCCGAGCGGGCATGAACCGTCGAAGCTCTTGCCGAGCAGGATGACCTTGTTGGAATGTTCGCGCGCCTGGATGTCGCGCGCCGACAAGTCGTTGAAAATCGTCAATCCGGCAACGTAGTCGAGCGCCTCGTCGGGCGAAACTCGGAAAGCCTTCTTTCCGATGATGATCCCGACCTCGATCTCATAGTCGAGCTGCGAAGTGAAGTGCGGAATGCGCACGCTGGCTCCATTCGGCACCACGGAAGAGGGCGCCTCGAGGAAGCCGGTGGGATGCTCGAAGTGGAAGTCGCCCCAGTTATGGGACTGCCATTCCGGTTCCTGCCAGGTCGTCAGTTCCGACAGATGGGCCGGGAAGTTGCAGGAAGTGTGCATGATCTTGCCAGGCCGCGGCACCGGGGCCTGCAATTCGATGTCGCCGGCCGCGATCACGTTCGACGCTCCGGGGGACGCCTTTGCGGCCAGTGCGCGCGCCTGTTGCAGCGCCGGATCGCCCAGTTCCAGGAAGGAAATCATGGAAGGCGGCAGTGCACCATTGCTCGCACCATTGAGATCCAGAATGCTGCCATCGTCAAGCACGACACCGATCGTCGCCTTGCCGCTCGATTTGATCTTGAAGCTTGCCAGTTTCACGTGTCGCCTCCCGCCTGTCTGAATTCTCCGTGGCGCGCGACCACCGCGCGCCACCCCTTTGCTTTCTGGGTCGTATCAGGCCGCGGCGACCGGGCCGGGCTTGAGGTTGGGCAGAACCTTCTCGCCCATCAGACGGATGGTCTCGAGATTGTCTTCGGTGGTCTTGCCCACCACTTCGAGCAGCGGCAGGTTGAGGCCGGCGTCGACCAGCTCCTGGGTGATTTCCAGACATTGCGCGGGGGTGCCGGAGATCACGGTGAAGCGACGCATCATTTCATCGGTCACCAGATGGGTGACATGGTCCTGGGTGCCCTCAGCAATCGCCTTGCGGAACGGATCCCAGGTCGGGTCGGGCAAGCCGGAGCCGGCGAGAATGACGTCGTTCTTGATGTTGCGGATCTTGTTGACAATGTAGGTGCCGGTATAGCTGCGCGTGGCGTTGCGGGCCTTGTCGCCGTCCTCGGAGCAGGCGCAGAGGATCACACCGCCGACCGGGAAGCTGTCAGGAATTTCCCGACCCGCTGCCGCGGCACCCGCCTTCATGTTTTCAAGGGCGTATTTGACGAAGACCGGCGAGGTCAGACCGGCGAGCAGCATGCCGTCCGACTCCCTGCCGGCGAGCTTCTGCATGAAGGGCCCGGTGGCGCCGACATAGACCGGAATGTCGGTGCGCAGGCCGGCCGCAGCGCGATCAAACGCCGGCATCGACGACTTGTAATATTTGCCCTCATAGGCGTATTTCTTGCCGCCGAAGACATTGCGCATGATTTCCATCGACTCATGATGCACACCCACCGGGCGCATCTTCTCGATGTCGTATTCCAGATATTCGATGCCGACCTTGCCGACCCCGATGCCCATCATGAAACGCCCGCCCGACAGCTCGTCGATGGCCGCAGCTTCGGAAGCCTGGATGGTGGGGTGGCGCATATAGGGCGAGGTGATGCCAAGACCGACCGGAATTTTTTTCGTCGCCTGGGCCACTACGGCGAGCGTGGTGAAACAGCCCCGGGCTTCAAGTCCGTATTGACGGAACCAGTGATAGGCCTCCGCAATCCAGAAGCCACCGGTCATGTTGGAGGCCTCGGTCTGTTCCGCATAGGCCCGGATCGCCGACAGCGGCTCATAGGATTTGAAAATGACGCCCATTCTGGGCTGGACAGTCTTGGTCATGCTCTAGCTCCTGCAAATTTCGGGAAATTCAGGCGAGAAGCCGCCCGGGTCCAAAACCCTTGCCTGCTGCGCCGCAACTTGATCCCGCAAGACTAGTCAGCGAAAATGCCATCGTCTTGCCCGCCAAAGCGCTTGGCTTGACCACCAGCGCAAGCACGCGCGAGTCCGACCGGGGAACTTCGAAATTGCACGCAGAAGCAAGACCTTGCAGCCCACAAGCCACGACCCGTCGATGCCGGCTGGAGTAGGCTCCGGCGCGCACGCCCCCCGCCCCGCGAGACAGGGCGGGAGCCGCCGGCAACGCGACTTCGGTCGAAACAGACAGAGCACGGGAACTTATGAAAATCCGCAAGCTTCTCATCGCTAACCGCAGCGAAATCGCCATCCGCGTCATGCGTGCAGCGACCGAACTCGGCATTCGCACCGTCGGCCTCTATTCAAAGGAGGACCGCTTTGCGCTCCATCGCTTCAAGGCCGACGAAAGCTATGTCGTCGGTGCCGGCCGGGGGCCGATCCACGCCTATCTCGACATCGACGACATCCTGCGCATTGCCTCTGAGACCGGCGTCGACGCCATCCACCCGGGCTATGGTTTTCTCTCCGAAAACCCCGACTTCGCCGAGGCCTGTGCGGGCGCGGGCATCGCCTTTATCGGCCCCTCCCCTGAAGTCATGCGCACGCTCGGCAACAAACTCTCGGCCCGCCAGGCTGCGGTTGGCGCCGGCGTGCCGGTGATGCCAGCGACCCCTGCATTGCCCCATGACAATGCCGCCATCGCAGCAGCAGCCGCCGAAGTCGGCTATCCCCTGATGCTCAAGGCCTCCTGGGGCGGCGGCGGCCGTGGCATGCGCGTCATTGAGAGCGAGGAGGATCTCCCGGCCCAGGTCGAGGCCGCCCGCCGCGAAGCCCTCGCCGCCTTCGGCAATGACGAGGTCTATCTGGAAAAGCTGGTCCGCAATGCCCGCCATGTCGAGGTCCAGATCCTCGGTGACCAGCATGGCGGTCTGGTCCATCTCTTTGAGCGCGACTGTTCAGTGCAGCGCCGCAACCAGAAAGTCGTGGAACGCGCCCCGGCCCCCTATCTTGACGCCGCGGGCCGCACGGCCCTCTGCGATGCGGCGCTGCGCCTCGGCCGCGCCGTGCGCTACACGCACGCTGGTACCGTGGAATTCCTGCTTGATGGCGATACCGGCGAATTTTATTTCATTGAGGTCAATCCGCGCATCCAGGTCGAGCACACCGTCACCGAACAGGTCACCGGCGTAGACCTGGTCAAGGCCCAGATCCGCATCACCGAAGGGGCCGTGATCGGCAGCCCCGAATCCGGGGTGCCCGCACAGGCCGATCTGCATCTCAACGGACATGCGCTGCAGTGCCGCGTCACCACCGAAGACCCCGAAAACGGCTTTGCCCCCGACTATGGCAAGATCAGCGCCTACCGCAGCGCTGCGGGTTTCGGAATTCGTCTTGATGCCGGTACCGCCTATGCCGGTGCGGTGATCACGCCCTATTACGACTCCCTGCTGGTCAAGGTCACAGCCTGGGCGCCGGACAGCACGGAAGCCATTCACCGCATGGATCGGGCCTTGCGCGAATTCCGGGTGCGGGGGCTTGCCACCAACCTCAATTTCCTTGAGAGCCTCATCAACCATCCCCAATTCGTGGCTGGAACCTGTTCGACCCGTTTCATCGACACCACGCCGGAACTCTTTCACTTCTCCAGGCGCCATGACCGCGCCACCCGCCTCCTGCAGTTTCTCGGCGACGTGGTGGTCAACGGCAATCCCGAAATGAACGGGCGCACGGCACCGAAACTGCCGCTGGCCGCTCCCCTGCTGCCTGCCACCGACCTCCGCCAGCCGCTGCCGCAAGGAAGCCGCGACCGCTTCAGGGCGCTCGGAGTTCGCGCCTTTGCCGCCTCGATCCGCAGTGAGCCCCGGCTTCTCATCACCGACACCACCTTGCGCGACGCCCATCAGTCGCTCTTTGCCACCCGCATGCGCACCGCCGACATGGTGGCGATCGCGCCACATTATGCCCGCCAGCTCCCCGAACTCTTCTCCCTCGAATGCTGGGGCGGCGCCACTTTCGACGTCGCCATGCGTTTTCTCAAAGAGGACCCCTGGGAACGGCTGGCGCGGCTGCGCGAGGCCGCCCCCAACATCCTGTTCCAGATGCTGCTGCGCGCCTCCAACGCCGTGGGCTACACCAATTATGCCGACAACGTCGTGCGCTATTTCATCAAGCAGGCAGCCGGTGCCGGCATCGACGTCTTCCGCGTCTTCGATTCCCTCAACTGGGTCGAGAATATGCGCGTTGCCATCGACACTGTGCTCGAGACCGGAGCACTGTGCGAGGCTGCGATCTGCTACACCGGGGATATTTTCGACACGGCACGCCCGAAATACAGTCTCCGATACTATGTCGACATGGCAAAGGAACTGGAGAAGGCCGGTGCCCATATCCTCGGAATCAAGGATATGGCCGGCGTCTGCCGGCCGCGCGCGGCGCGCGCTCTGATCCGCGCCCTGCGCGAGGAAACAGGCCTGCCCATCCACTTCCACACCCACGACACCTCGGGCGGATCGATTGCCACCGTGCTGGCGTTTGCCGAAGCCGGGGTCGACATCGTTGACGCCGCCATCGATTCGATGAGCGGCCTGACCTCGCAGCCCAGTCTCGGGGCACTCACGGCGGCTCTCGAAGGCTCGCCCCGCGCCCCCGGATTCGGCATTGACCGGCTGCAGCCTTTCGCCCGCTATTTTGAGGGCGTGCGCCACGCCTACGCCCCCTTCGAAGCCGATATGCGCTCCGGTACCGCGGATGTCTATCGTCACGAAATGCCGGGCGGGCAGTACACCAATCTGCGCGAGCAGGCGCGCGCCATGGGCCTGGAGCACCGCTGGTCGGAAGTGGCACAACGCTATGCCGACGTGAACCAGCTTTTCGGCGACATCGTCAAAGTCACGCCGACCTCGAAGGTAGTCGGCGACATGGCGCTGTTCATGGTCACCAATGATCTGACTCCGGAGCAGGTCGCCGATCCGCAACACCCGATATCCTTCCCCGAATCCGTGATCTCGCTGTTTCGCGGCGAGATGGGCTACCCCGCAGACGGCTTTCCCCCCGAGTTGCAACGCAAGGTGCTGAAAGACCGGGCCCCCCTGCCCGGCCGCGCTGGAGCCAGCCTCGCTTCCGTGGATCTTGATGCCGCCCGCAGCGAGGCGGCAAAAGCCGCCGACCGGGAGATCAGCGACACGGAACTCGCGTCCTCCCTGATGTATCCCAAGGTCTTTGCCGAATTCGCCGCACATCGCGGGCGTTTTGGCGATGTCTCGCTGTTGCCGACGCCGACCTTCTTCTATGGACTGACCGAACAGGAAGAAATCACCGTCTCAATCGACCCCGGCAAGACCCTGGTCGTGCGACTGCTCGGCCGCACCGAGATCGACAGCGAGGGCATGGTCAAGCTCTTCTTTGAACTGAACGGCCAGCCGCGCACGGTCCGGGTCGCCCGCAAAGGCGCAGCAGTCACCGCGGTCATCCATCCCAAGGCCGAAGCTGGCAATCCAGCCCACGTCGCCGCTCCGATGTCAGGAATGGTGTCAGCGCTTCTGGTCACAGCCGGGCAGACTGTGGAGAAAGGGACTCCGCTGCTGTCGATTGAGGCCATGAAGATGGAGACCGTGATCACCGCCGAACGCGACGCCGTCGTCGCCCGCCTTCACGTCGCCCCGGGACAGCGGATCGAGGCCAAAGATCTGTTGCTGGAAATCCAGTGACCGAGAACACGGGGAACTCCACCATGAACACCAACCCCTCTCTGGCCACACTGGATTGGCACCGCGGAGACGCGGTGCCTGCTGCCTCCTTCATTGCCACCCTGCGAGGCCGCCACTCCATTCGCCGCTACACCGAAGAGCCAGTGTCAGCCGAACTGATCGAAACCCTGCTGCGGGTGGCCATCCAGGCCCCGTCGGCGCATAACCGTCAGCCTTGGCGCTTCCACCGGATCCTCGACAGTGAGAGGGTTGACCTGGCGAACGCGATGGCGGCGCGCCTGCGCCAGGACCGTGTCGGCGACGGCGATCCGATCGCCGCAGTGGAAGCCGACCTGGCGCGCTCCTACGCCCGCATGACCACCTCTCCGGCAATTATCCTCGTCTCTCTTTCGATGCAGGACATGGATCGCTACCGCGATGCCAGACGCAACCAGGCCGAATATCTCATGGCGGTTCAAAGCGTCGCCATGGCTGGGCAGAATCTCCTGCTCGCCGCCCATGCCTCGGGCCTCGGCGCCTGCTGGGTCGCAGCCCCCCTGTTCTGTCCCGACACCGTGGCCGCAGTCCTCAACCTGCCACCCGACTGGCAGCCCCAGGGCATGATCACGCTGGGCTATCCGGAAGGCGCGGCGACAATCCGCTCCCGCCACCCGCTGGAGGCCTGCACACGAAGCTGATGCAAGCCCAGCAAGCCTCGCCCGGGAGCCGAGGAACAGGCAGGCGGTTCTCCGTTTTCCCGTCACATGGGACCGCGAGCGGTGGTCACGAACGACGTTCCTGCTGTCGATATGCGCCCCGCGGCGGCCCATCACACCAGAGCCGCTCCATAGAGCGGTTTCCGGTCAGATGGAATCGGTTTGACGAAGTCGGAAAATGCCGAAAGTTCAACATATTACTGCAATACCGTCGGCCGAGATCACTTTATCCCTTCTGGGCAAGCAATCGCGGCAGCCTGTTCCCGAGATTTTCCCGCGCCAGCGAACACAGACTTCGATCAGGGTCGATCGACCCGGTCGCATCTGACCGTAAACCGCTAATCCAGCACATCCGCCGGGCGCGCGCCGCCGGGTCTCCTTTCGCCCCTATGCCGCCGCCATATCCCTGCTCCCCGAGCGAGTCCCGGTACTCTCATCACTCAAACACCGCCACCACCTCCCGGCTTGTGTTCCCTTCCCTGACGCAACGCAGCTCGTGACAGGTTATCAAATACAGACAACACCAATAGCCAGCGAGCACCCCACTCACCGTCAGGCTGCCAATCGCGGATACAGCGAGGATCCCAATCCAGTTCAGCAGCAAACCAACGCCCGCAGCAGCACCGAAAAGCAGAAAGGCGATGGCCAAGATTTCGAGCATCTGCCAGCGGCAGGCTCTGGTCAATTCTGCACTGCGCGCCATACTCTCCACGGGCCCCATCCGTTCGACGACGCAGGCCTGAAAAGCACCCATCCGCGCACAGACAGCAATATCCCGGGAATGAAAAGCACTATCATCCCGACGCCGATCAACAACCCGCTCAGAATGCTTAGAAAGAGAAGCGGAAAGAAGCACTCTACGGCCCGCCGCAAGGTCTCTCGAAGACGAATCGGCTCACCGCGCAGGCTGTTGAAACCAGCGACACTGGCCACGCTCTCACCGACTATGTCGGCCACAAACGCCACGCAAAAGGCCACTCCCATCCGGCCCCAAACCTCGCTTTCTGGTCTGGATCAACGATCTGGTCAAATAGCCGTATACGGCAGTCGCACCACAATTCCGACGCTTACGAAGAGCGAAGGATTCGCCCGCCACACGCTGCAGGCACCGCTGAGGACATTGCCGACCCGAAACTGGTTGCGGTCGGGCGCTTGCGTTGCAGCCATGGGATTCCCCCTGCGAGCACGGCAAGCCTGTCAAATCGTCGCCACTTCCGGGAACCTCAAACCGCTTTGTGCCGCGCGCAAGGCAACCGCGCCCGGCATCCCTGCGGGGATTGCGGCCAGCGATCGGGAAATCGTTCGCCTCATCCTCCAGACTGCACCCTGCCGACATCGTCCGATCTGGCTCCGCTTCATGCCAGGGATCGGGATTCGCTTACGATTACTCGAATACCGCCATCATCTCCCGGGTCGTCAGACCTTCTCTGAAACGACGCAATTCATGATAGGTCATCACAAGCACACAATAGGAATAGGCACCAATGGCCCCCCTCAACAGCAAATCACCGATGAGTCCGACATGGCGGCCGCCGCCCACTATCAGCACGGACACAACAACCTCCCGGACACCGGCGGCACCCAGGCCGAGAAGGAGGAACAGTCCGTACAGGCGCCAGCGGTAGCCATCGGTAAGCTCTGCACTGCGCCTCATGCTTGCAATCGGACCCGCTCTTTCGATGATGCAGACCGGGTAGGCAACCACCCATCGCATCGCCCACATGTTCCCCGGGATGACCGCGAGGATCAGCCCACCCGCTATGGCCAACACAGTCAAAAGGGCAGTTCCCAGAAACGGCAGAAATCGCCCCGCAGCCAGAACCAGGACCTCCCCAAAGCTCCTCTGCTCTGCGGTCAGATGGTTGAAAACAGCAAGGTTGGCGATGGCATAGCCGATCACGCCAAAAACGACCGTGGCACAGAATACCAGCGAAAGTGCGGCAAAATGTCCGGACGCTGCGCCTCCGATTCCCGCCATCCGTTGAGGATCGATGATCCGGTGCTGATACAACACCCACGGCAACGCCACCATCAGTCCAGCGCCATAGAGGACCGGAAAATTCGCCACCAGAACTTCCCACGCGCGCCTGAAGGCGTCCGCAATCAGGAACTCCTCAGCCGCGGAGTCGCTCATCCAGTTCTCTCCTCGGCCGCCAGAACACCAGCAGATCCCCTTTGACTGTTACGAAATCGGGTAAGTTGGGGCACCTGCACCATAACCTGGGCGGAATTATGGCAGGCGCCTGAGGCAGGCAATTCCGACTTTTCACTGGTCGTGGTATCTCATGGCGCTTCAGAGCGTGGCCATGGCCGGACAGAATCCCCTGCTCGCCGCGCATGGCTCCGGCCTCGACGCCTGCTGCGTCGCAGCCCCCCTGTTCTGTCCCGACACGGTGGCCGCGGTCCTCAACCTGCCACCCGACTGGCAACCCCAGGGCATGATCACGCCGGGCTATCCGGACGACGCTGCAGCAATCCGCTCCCGCCTGCCGCTTAAAACCTGCACGCGTAGGTGACCGAAGCGCGCCTCGCCCCCGGTGCATCCGAGCCGCTGGCCGCCCGGCCGCCATCTGCGCGTCAGCACCCTGGCGTCTCCACCCAACCAAGCGAGGCGAGAAAGAAAGAAAAAGGGCAAGAGAAGCGAGAAGGCGATGGCGGAAGGCCTGTTCGGCCGTCTGGGCCTCGAACCCTCGCATGATGAGGGGAAAAGATAAAGCCCGCAGCGCTTCAAATCTTCTGGAGCTTTGCGCAATTCCACGCGTTGGAAGCATTCTACAATCAAGGCAGATTTGTGGCGAAATGCTGATAGAGGCAGGTGACCCCCGCCGACAACTGCCTCTCGCACATCACACTACCGTGATTTCGACCAGGCGGAGAGACGGGCCGGCAACAAGGGCCACGACTGCGCCAGGGTTCCTGGCGACTTTGGCGCCCCTGGCACAAAACACCTTCTTCCTTCGTCAGTTCAACCACCAGACCAAAGGGTGCCCGGCTTTCCGGGTTGTGCCAGCTCCCTGAAGCTGCCATCAGGCTCCGATGCACCTGTTCCGCTGGGCCTGCAACCTCATGAGGTCAGGCTCCCCGTTCGAGGCGCAAGCGATGCTATCCGTCGAATACCGCCATCATCTCCCGGCTCGTCAGCCCTTCCCTGACACGGCGCAATTCATGACAGATGCCAGAACATCACGAGTAAAGAAGATGAATAGCCAACGACGGCCCCCTGCAGCAACAGATGGCCGATGAGCCCCCCAGATCGACCGCCACCCACGATCAGCAAGGACACAATGACGTCCTGGATGCCGGCGGCACCCGGGCCGAAGACGAGCAAGAGTCCGTGCAGCCGCCAGCAATAGTCGACGGTCAGCTCTGCACTGCGCCTCATGCCCGCGACCGGTCCCACTATTTCGATTATGCAGGCCGCGCCGGCAACCGCCGATCGCATCGCCCACGAAATCCGGGGATGATCAACAGCATCGTCCCGCCAAAGCTTCCCAGCGCCGTGAGAAAGAAGGCTGTCAGGAGCGGCGGCAATGCCCCGCCGCATGAACCAGGATCTCGGCCAGGCTTGCCGCGCTCGCCGGTGAGGCCGGAGAGGCAGGTGAAAACTCTCAGGTTCGGCACCGCATAGCCGATCACGCCAGGAAAGAAGGTTGCACCGAAAGCCAGCAGGCGTCGATAAAACAGTTCGGGCGCGCGCCTTGCCGCCCATCTGTCGCAAATCAGGGATCCTATAGTGCAGCATCACCCATGGCAGCGCCACCATCAGGCCAACACCACAAAGGACAGAGAAATTCGCGAACAGCACTTCCCATGCGCGACTGAGAACGCCAGCGATCAGGAATTCATCTGCCTCGGAGTCCATCAACAAAATCTCCTCTCGGCAACCCTGACCGCGCCTGCAGATTTCGAGATCCGAAATCCCTTTGACCATTACGAAATCGGGCGACTTTCGGGCACCCATCGCATAACCCGGGCGGAATTGTGGCGGGATCCGACAAACAGGGGGTTTCGGCAAGTCGCGGCATTTGCCACCGTTACGCCTCCCAGGCGTGGCTGGCCCGGCTGCCAGCTGCAACACTGATTTCCGACCACACTCCGCGTCCAGCTCGGGGTAAACAGCCTTTTCGCGCATGCAGTTACCCCATGTGACAATGCGTCCATTGGTTCCCCCATCACATTTGCGGGAGCCCTGGTTGCTTCCCAGCAGCGGGGTCGAATACCCTGCATGCGACAGCGGTCTCAGCGGCCATGGCGCAGACCTGCGCGGTCTGGGCCGGGTATTTGAGGGCAGCCGAAACAGCGGCCTGATCAGCTTCGGCATGTTCATGGGAAATCGCGGTCGGGCCGGAGGGGAGAGATGCTGTGTGACGGACATCCCGGTTGAGCAGAAAATCCGGGACCAGCGGGAGCAGGACCGATGAGACTGTCTGGCCGATCTTTATCTCTCCCTGACCCGAGTGTCGGCCCCCCTGCCTGCACCAAGGCGACGCCCGTGCGATCGAGCGCCAGCTCTGCGGCTTCCTGCGCCCGGACGTGGCTGGCGGCTGCCAGGCCCGGTGCCGGGATCCAGGCGAAACAGAAACTGTTGTGACATGACGAGGGAAATGCATGCCAACCGATCCTTTTCTCAGCTCGTCCGTGGTTTCCGCCATCCTCAGAGACAAGCTGTGCAGATGAAAATTGCCGCTTCTGCCCTGCTTTCCGGCGTCATTTTTCTGTCCCCGGCCTTTGCCCAACACAGCGCACCCTCTGTCCCGCCAACCGCAGAACAGCCTGAAATCCTCCATGGCAAACGTGCCGCAGCAGAGCAGGGCGACGCACCTGCGCAATATGAACTCAGGAGAGCCTACCGCGATGGTCTTGGCGTCCCACGGGACGACAGCACGGCGATCGCCTGGTTTCGCAAGGGGCTGACCAGGGTCATCCTGACGCACAATTCTGGCTTGGCGTCATGTACGCCGTGATCACGTTGAGATTGACGCCGGCGGCAGCACAGATGCCGTCAAGGCGCTGGCGCACGACGTGGAGGGCGTCTTCGGCGGCGTAGGGCAGCACGCCACCCGGCCTGGCAACCGGGAAGCGGCGCAGGCAGGCTGTCCCGGAGGCGACCGAGACAGCGAGATCGAGAGCCAGGAAGGGTTTGCAGCATTTCGGCTCGCCACCGATAATGCCGACGGCCTCCTCAGCCCACAGCCCGTCGACCAGCCAGCGCTGTTCGGCGGCCTGGCTCGCCAGACGACGGTGGACGGGTTCGACGGGCAGCATGACCATCAGCGCCTCCGCGGCGTCTTGTTTGCGGTGGGGACAGGGAAGACGTCGAAGAAGAGCTTCGAGTCGATCTGCCGCCGGTCGCGCTCGAGCGCGGTCGTCGCCCATGATCATGAGGGCCCGGAGATTGCCATTGGCATGCTCTGCCATGGTCACGATCACGTCATCGGTGATCAGTGCAGGCACCCCGCCTTGTCGAGAGCATGACGAAGGCAGGACTGCAGCTCCGTCGGATCCTGGCGCTCCAGCGACAGACGCACCCGCATCCCGCTGTTGAGCGGCAGGAACTCGTCCGAACGCAGGCGCCCGACGAGTCTCATGTCCCCGGCGAGCACGATGGTCAGGAGGTTATACGAGTCGAGACGGCTCGATGCCAACAGACGTAATTCCGACAGGACATTGGGCTTAAGCTCCTGGGCCTCATCGATGACGAGAACAGGGTGGCTCAGCGACGCATCGATATGGGCCTGCCAACGCTCCCGCAACAGCCAACTGCCGTTCCAGCGGTTGTGCGGACGCAGGTCGACGCCAAAGATGTCACCCGCCTCCCGATAAAAGTCAGCGATGCTGGCCTGCGGGCGACCGATGGTACCGACGCTTACGTCGCGCTGCGGTGCCAGCTCGGCGCTGAGGATGCGCAGTGCCGCCGACTTGCCCGCACCCGGCTCGCCGGTAATCATGGCGAAGCCACCATCCGTCGTCAACGCGCGGGTCCGCTGCACGAAGCTCAGGATGCGGTTATCGAGATAGATAGAGCGCCTCGGCAGGCACGCTGGGAGTGAACGGATTCCCCTTGAGGCCATAGACGGCGTGAAGGCGTTTGTTCATTTATCTTAGTCCTTGGTAAGGAGCCGTGGAAAAATAAGCCGAGTCAAATTTGGTGGAGATCGGTCTCGTTGCCTTCATCGGTGGCTTCGACTCCGGCCGAAAACCACGGTGTTGCTGCTCAGCAACATGGCCTTTGTTCTCATTTGTTCGCGCGATTCTGGAGCAGTTATTTTTTCACGGCCCCTAAGACTGGCGGGTGGCAGACCGGTGCCCGAGCGCTTTTCGATCAACCTGGCGAGCAGCGGGGGGCATGCCATCGGGTCTGGCAAGAGACTGATTGCTGATCGGGTCGAGGGAGCGACGCATCTCCGTGGAATTGGCGGCCTTATTCACCGGATACAGATCTCATGGGGACCAGGCTCAAATCCCAGCTGGCATAACGCACTTCGATGGTCTGAAGATGGCGGTAGCAGTTCGGCACATCGAAACGCGTGGCTTGAATGCTCACGGTACCGTCGGTTCCTGATCCTGTGACAGGTTCCCCGGATTGTGAGCGGGTTCCATATGTCGCCAGAAAACCACATCCTCAATCGTCTCAAATTGAGAAAACCTGGAACCGGGCATCCAGAGAACGCGATCGGCGAGCAAGAACGCATTTTCAAAATGAGAGGGTCAGGACGTGATCGCTGTCCATGCGCAATCGCCAATGCATGAGGTAAGGTCACGGATCATTTCATTCTCAATATTGCTATTGACTGCAAGAGGCGTTATCGATTATCCAGCATTTGTTTGAATTCAAGACAGGCATCAATCACGTGTCGATTTACCCAATCTCCTTACACAGTTTCACCTGAATCGGTTCTGCCGCTCCACTGTGGAAATCGCGGAGCGATCAGTGCATGCAATTCGCCATTGACTGGATCAGCCCCCGGCAACCTCAATGTCCAATACCGATCGCCGCCGCGCCTGATGTCGCCGCTTACTATCTAAATGTGACTATGCGACTTTTTTCGTCCTGGTCTGACCGTTTCAAAAGACATGCGCGCGTCCGAGCCATCTGACAACGAGGCGTATAATAGGAGTATATATGGCCCTTGACCCCACGCGTTATCCTCTGCCCATGCCGAAGCTTGTGGCCACGTCGACGGCCGTTATCAATCCTGCCAACGTCTACCAGGACTCGGAAAATCTGCCAGGAGAAACCGTTCTATATGGCGGCGACCTGACACACGGGAAGAAATATCACCGCTTTCGCAGGCAGGTTTTTTCTTCTTCCGCGATCAACGCGATGCGTAACAGTGCGCCGAGCGAAGCCGCCGCAATGGGCCTGGCGCCATACGGCCATGACCTTCTGAGCGGAGAGAAATGCGGGAAGAGCGGATGTAAACCGAGTGTTGGAACCACTCCCGAAATACTCAAACCCAAGATGCGGAGACTGTTGGATATCTTCGCGCGCGGCGACACAGCCCGCATGGCCACCCGGCTGTTTGACAAATTCCTTGAAGCGCCTGATCGACCACTAAGATACTTTGACGACCCTGCGCTGGACGCAGCTGCGGCTCTGCATCAGAACATCATCTTCTTTTGCGATGCCGCTCTCTCCGCACCAAATGTCAAATACAAGTCCAATTCCGGATCCATCCGCATTCATCAAGCACTGGAAAATGCAGGCTGGGATGTCGATAAGCTCGTAACCCCGCGCGATCTCGGAGCGCCGGCGTTTAATACTGGAAGCTGGTATTGCGAGGCGATTCCAAACAAGGCGTTGGGGCACGCATGTTCGCTTCGCTACCACGCCGGCGATTACAATAACGGCTTAGGCTTGATGGTGAACGGAATCCAGCGAGTCTACGTGCTGGCAACACACTATCATTATGATCACGCCGCCAAGCAATATGGCATCGTTCTTAAGTATTTGTTCTACGATGTATTTGGCTTAGATGATACCGACCTCGAACGGTTTGGTGCGGAAAAGTCGGATTCGAAGGATGAAGCAGCCGTCGGCATTACCGCATGGTGGCAACTGCAACATGAACACGGCTATACCCCGCTTGTCACACGCATGAAGGTTGTAAAGCTCTATGTCGCTGAGACCCATTGAAAATCGTTCACGTCTGCCCGCAAAGGCGCTCGCCGCCTGTATGCTCGGACTCGTCCTGTGTTCGTTTATGTGGTTGGCTCACATCATTTATGTCGCGCTCTTCGATACCTACTTTCCTAACGTGAGCTTCGACCAGCCCGAGGTCTGGTTTCTGCTGCTGCAGCAGATTGCCTGTGGCTCCTATCTCCTCTATCGATTTCTCGGAAAGCCGAACAACCAGCCGTCCAGTCGCGCACTGTTGGTATGGGATGGGTATGGTATATTGACGGTTTCGGTATACGTCATAGCAGCTTCGCGCTGGCTAACCTCTACCCATTACGAGATGTTCGGTCAAGTTATCCTGCCTCTGTTCTTCTTTATTTTGGCAACCCTGGTCAGTCTGCCAGTCATGCTGATACGGAAGACAGAGTTACAGCAGCGGTTGATGATGCGCCTGCCCAATGGTGCCCTTGCACTGCTGGCGGCTGGGATAATGGCGGGTTCGATCGCTGTACTTGTCATCGTTTCGATGGGGCCGCAACCTGGGACCTTCATTGGAGGTCCAAGGTGACCCTGAAGTGCTGTCACAAATGCGGACGAGGGTCGGAATAGCGTCTCCACGCCATCTGCCCCGACTTTCTGCTGGAAAGGAGGTGCGCCAACCCATCTCGCAGTCTGACAGGCGGCGCAGCAGTTGCGGCCATCCTCTGTGCCGGCCTCATCTTGCCATGAGCTGCCTCCCGGCGCAGCAATCCGCCGGGAGAGGCTCGGCGCAGGGCACTGCAGCCCCTCACATGGGGAATTTTGAGTCAAGGAGGAAAATACAAGCGACACTTTCTTTCAACCGGCACCAGATTTTGAGTGAATCTCCGCGGAGTTCCGGGTTCGTTCGCCACATGAAACATGCA
>Ga0123357_10000503_pt1 | contig 38002 bp, 50 predicted proteins | sample TergutEmb28metaG_FD_89873 | JGI IMG/M metagenome (GOLD analysis project Ga0123357, IMG submission 89873) | Embiratermes neotenicus P4 segment gut microbial communities from Petit-Saut dam, French Guiana - Emb289 P4 | ecosystem: Host-associated > Arthropoda: Insects > Digestive system > Gut ... | reverse complement strand
GGCCCAGACCACCACCAGCAACACCACAACCCACAACGCGCCATCCAAGGCCACATCACAGCCCTAGAAACCCTCGGCTACCAAGTCACCATCCTGCCCAAACAACAGTCATTTTCGGACTAGGGTGTCTGCAAGTTACGGCCTAGAGTGTCTGCCGCGTTCATGACTCCTCCAGTACGGGGGTTCGGATAATCCGCGCTAAGTGGAACCTATGGAACACTATCCGAACACTCCCTAGCCTACCGAAAGCGCTAGTGAAGAAGGGTTTGGTGGTTTCCGAAGAGTCAATTATTCGGGACGGGCCTGGGGTTTTCGCGGCGCCGGCGGGGTTCCGCCGTCACGTCAAGGTGTTGAAGGGCGCCGAGATTGAGCGGCTGGCCGAGGCGTACCTGTAGGGCAAAACGGTGTATGAGTTGGGCCGCGAGTTCGGGATCCACCGCACGACCGTGGGCATCATTTTGAAGCGTCAGGGCGTGCGGATGCGTATGCAGGGTCTGAGCGAGGAGCATCGCAATGAGATGATCGCCCTGCGTGGCCAGGGGTGGTCGTTCACTCGACTGGGCGAAAGGTTCGGTGTGAACGCATCTACCGTTCGCAACTTCCTTGTTCGCGTAACTCCGAAAGGCTGATGCCCTCGTTCCGCACTCCGCCGCGTGGTCAGGTTATGGCGGCCACCGTCTACGTGCGGGTCAGACGTTCGCCAACTAGATTTCAGCAGCGCCAAAGCCCAATGGTTCAATGAAGTGGGGGTATGTTCTTTGGTCCCGTCTTCAACCTTGCGACGGCGATCAACGTTGCCGCCGGTGCGGCGCTAGGCGAAGGCGCGTCAAGCCTGGCCTCCAACACCTACCGGATCCGCCGCTGGTTGCAAGAATGTCAGTCGTGGCGACCCTTAGGCTCGGAGGGCGAGGCCAGGTTGGAGTCGGGCGGCTTTCCAGCCGGGGATGATGGATCCGAGGAGTGCGGTGCTGATGGATACGGCGATGCCTGTCAGGGCGGCGGTTACGGGATATGTGGGTGGTTGTATTGCCGAGTCGGGTGGCAGCGTGGATGTGAAGATGCAAATACCGATTCCGACGGTGACGGCGCTGATACCAGCTACTATGACGGATAGTAGCAACGATGACCCGATGATCATGGTGGCGATGGTTGTTTTGCTGGCGCCTATGGCGCGTCGGATGACGAGTTCATGGGTTCGTTGGGTTATTGAGGCAAGGCCGATGTTGACGATGCCGATAGCGGCGACGATCAAAGATAGGAGCGCGATACCGGTGAAGCTCCATTGCATAACCAGGATGAACTGACGGTAGCTGGCGACAGAGTCGGTTTCCATGGTGGTGCTGTCGGTGGGAAGTCCGTGATCAGCGAGCCAGTCGTTCGACATGGACTGTATCTGGTCCGATGTCCCACCCGGCTGGTTCCACAGCATTGTCAATGTCAGTGGTGACAGTATTTGTGGCGCGTTGTGCAGCCACGGCGAGGCTTCAAGATAGGCTCGTGCCTGCGCATTGCCGTCGTTGACAACACCGACGATCTCGACCGGGAAGGCTGTGGCTGTCGTGGCGGACGTTAGCCAGACGAGCGTGCCGGGCCCGCCAAGGGTGGAGGCCGAGCTCTTGTTGACAACCATCTCGTAGGGTGAGGTGTAAGCAGGATCAAGCCAGCGCCCGGATGTCATCGGAAGACGATATATGTCGGTGTACGAACCAGCGACAAGGATTGTTGTGACACTAAGACAGACGCCTTGTTGTGTAGCGGGGTCGGACTGGGGCGCCGTCGCCACGATCAGGGGCTGAGCGGTGCCCAACTGGCCGGCCACGCTTGCACCGTCGGCGGGAAGCGCACTTACAAGGGTTTCGACGTCGCTTGCGCTCAGTGAAGCTGGCAGCGGAACGCCTCGTTCGAACGTTTGGTAGCGTCCGCCTTGCTGTTCGGCGGTCGCCGTGAAAACCTCGTTGACAATGTTGCCGACAACGATGATTGACATGACGGCGAACACGCCTAAAAACAGGCTGACCGCTGTCAAAGCGCTCCGCCCGGGATTGACCCGCAAGTCCACCAGCATGTCGCGCCACACGGTCACACCGCCCATCGCGGAACTGCGCCACCAAACAGCCCGTCCGGATCAGACGGGGTAGTTTCGGCGAGATGCCCACCTGTCATCGTGTAGTGGCGGTCACACAATGCGGCGATGTCCTCATCGTGGGTGACCATCACCAAGGCGATCCCCTCATCGTTGACACTGTCCATCAAGATACGCATCACATCTTCGGCGGTTGCCGTGTCCAAGGCGCCCGTCGGTTCGTCTGCCATAACCACAGATGGGTGATTGACGATAGCGCGGGCGATAGCGACCCGTTGCTGTTCGCCGCCAGAAAGTTGGGAAGGACGGGCCGCCGCGCGGCTCCCCAGACCGACAGAAGTCAACGCCAGCCGCGCCCGCGACGCAGCCTTCGATCGGGAACATCTTGCATGCAACGCTGGCAGCATGACATTGTCCAACGCGTTCAGGTGCGGCACGAGCGAGTACGTCTGGAAAACAAAGCCAACATGCCGGGCCCGCATGAAAGAGAGACGGCGGTCAGGCAAACTGTGGACCTCGTCGCCATGAAACCGCAGTGACCCCCTGTACGAGGTGTTCAACAGCCCGAGAACCGACAGGAGGGAAGTTTTCCCGGACCCGGATTTACCCTGGATCGAGCAAGACACCCCCGCCTCGATCCGTATTCCAACATCCTTGACGACCTCCAGGGCAGCCCCATGAGGCACCGGCACTGTCACACACACGTCGCTGGCCTCCAGCAGATAGCTAGCCGTCATCATCTAGACGCCTTCATGGAAAGATTCGGCGCGAGCGGCGAAATCTCGTCACCGACTTTCAGGCCGTCCAAAACTTCGACATATGACCCGTCTGTTCTTCCCAGCGTCACGGTGACCACTCGCGAACCGCCCGAAGATATCAACGTCACCTGGCCGGAACCTTGACGACCAGCCACGGCACTAACCGGAACCGCGATCACCTGTGATGCCACCGTCGCCGTGGCGACCACAATCCCGGCCTGGCCGGCATACGCGGTCGTGTCGTCCGGTATGAGGCAAGCCCACGGAGCAGGCCCACCCCCGCTGCCGCCCGTACCTGTGGTGGCCACTTGATCCAATGCCAAGCATGTGAACGGTGCCGGCCCGTCCGCGATTTGGCCCCGCGCAGCAACATCATCACCCCACAGAATGTTCTGACCCCACACGGCAGGGCTGCCCTGGAGAGCAAAACCCGCATAACTGATCGTCAAAATCGGCAGATTCGCCGGCACCACGTTTCCTGCCATGACGAAGCTGTCCACCACGGTACCGTCAACCGTTGCCACAACAGGCTTCCCTTCAACCACAGCCAGCGTGTCACCTTTCACAAACACAGCGCCACTTGGCGCCGTTTTCGTAAGCGTCCCGCCAGTCGGCGCGGTGATCACGATCACAGGGGACGCGACAACCTGAGCGTCCATCGATGTCGTCGGCTTCAAATCGCGCACACTCACCGTGACAGATGCCGAAACAGACCCAGACGTCGAAGGATCACTCGTTTGCGGCGCGGCGTTACATCCGGCGCACGCCAACACGACAGCAAGCAACGGGAAAGCCAACAGCCGAACACGCCGGCTGATCACGACAGACCTGCCGTAGTCCACGGACTCGTGCAATCCGAGTCGAAAAACTGCGTGAAAACCGTGAAATCACCAAGTCGTGCTTTGTCGATAGCACCCTTCCAACCACCGTCACCGTCTTCGTAATGCTGCTGCCACACCGGAAGAGCATCAATACGTTCGATCGCATCAAGAGCCGACGACACGGCAGCCTGATCTGTCGACTGGTCCTCAATCGCCACTTTCTCATATGCGCATTGGGCGAAGAAATACGCCTGCATAGCTCCGTAACCCTCACCGAACAACTGACCAGAGCTACCCTTCGCCGGTGGCATACTCGCAGGGAAAACATCGCCAGCGGGCAAGGCCACAGGGAACCCCTGAGTTGAGTTTCGATACTCAACATTCGCTTGATCCCACGTCATCATACCGTCACCCGAACCAGAACCATGCCCGACCAACGCGCAACCCGACAAACACACAAACGCCAACACAAGCAACACTCCCATACGCACCGTTTTCATTTCACAATCCTTTTCGCTATCGTTTCTACATGACGATGGGCGTGGTAGCCGCGAGGCGGCCGCCCCGCCCATCCAGAACCCGTTGGTCAGCGTTGGGACCATCTTGATGGCAATCGACCTGGGTTAGTACGGTTCACATCGTGAAGTTTGCAGACCATGTGTTGTTGCAGCCCGTGACAGTCTTTTGAAGGACAGAAGAGGAGTTCTGCTGGGCCTGCATCGCATAGCTGCCGGTCAGCACGCTGGCCCAGCTAGCCTGTCCGCCCGCGTTCAGCGTGCCGGTCCAACCTACGGTGTTACCGGATGACTGGCTGATCATGTTGTACTGTGCGCCATTTGTGACACCTGCAGTGATCTGCAACGTGATTGGGCCCGACACATGCGAACGGTACGTGCCATACGTGACAACTGACCCGCCAGTGTTGGTCTGACCGCTGATGTTGTAGGTAGTCTGTGCCGCGGCTGTAGCGATACCTGTGCCCATTGCCAGAACTGCAATCGCGCTAGCCATCAAGCACTGTGATGTCTTGCTCTGCTGACAGAATCGCCGACATGCCAAGCCATACCAAGGGGTGGTCATCCACAACCAAAACACTGATCACCAAGTACCTCTCTCCCCAGGCAGAGGCGGCCCATAATCACCTTCCTGATCATGGTGTATGCGCCATGCCATCCATGAACCACGTAGAAGAAGTTACCTCGGCACATACGGCTTTTCAAGGCAGTAACTACCCTTTGGCCGTGATACGGGACCAAGGGACTACTCCCTCCCGACCAACTCTGAATCCGAAGTCCGCCTCCACGCCGACTACTATCAACGCACCCGACAACTACACCCCGCCATCTTCGACCACCAAGACGACCCAGACTGGCTATCCGAGTCAGGTGTTCGGATAGGAGAACTCTTGTGGAGCATAGGGGATTCGAACCCCTGGCCTCTTCCATGCCATGGAAGCGCGCTACCAACTGCGCCAATGCCCCGAAAGCGTCTCTACGTTACCCGATGGACCCGTCGTCAGGCAAGCGGCACTGTGTCACGACCCGGTATGCTTGGCGAGGTGGCACAAGCATCGCAAACCAGTCTGCCTGAGGGGTACGAGTTTTCAACTGATCCGTCGCGTTTGGACACCGAAAAGATCCACTACCTGCTCAGCAACTACGCCTACTGGGCGGCCAACCGAACCAGGCAGACGCAAGACAAAGCCATCGCAAACTCTCGCAACTACGGTATATACGAGCTTTCCTCACAGCAACAGATAGCTTATGCCCGCGTCGTCACCGACGAAACGAATTTCGCCTGGTTGGCCGATGTGATTGTTGACCCGGACTACCGTGGGCGCGGTCTTGGCCGCGCTCTCGTCGCCGGTGTGGTCGCCGACCTCAAACCATTTGGTCTGAAAAGAATCGTGCTGAAGGCGTCCGACGATGGCGTACACCTGTACGAGCAATTCGGTTGGCACACTGTAGATAAGCCAGAGGCCTGGATGGAGTTGGGCCCAACGAGCGCCGTTTAGCGCCAGCTACCCCCGTCGGGCAGAATAGACGATCATGCTTGAATCTTCTCCACTTGTACGCGCAATGCGCGGCGACCGTCCACCTGTCACGCCCGTCTGGTTCATGCGCCAGGCTGGACGCAGCCTGCCAGAATACAAAAAGGTTCGTGGTAATACGACCATGCTGGAGGCCTGCCTGACACCTGAACTGGCCGCCGAAATCACGATGCAGCCCGTGCGCCGCTTAGGCGTCGATGCGGCAGTTTTCTTCTCGGATATCGTGGTGCCGCTGAAGCTGGCCGGCGTCGGCGTCGAGATCGCCCCCGGGGTCGGACCCGTCATGGATCAGCCATACCGCACGCCTGCCGACATCGACCGCCTTTGCCAGGCAGAGTTGACGGACGATGCGCTGACACCCATCGCCGAAGCGGTACGCTTGACGGTCGCCGAATTGGGCACCACGCCCCTGCTCGGTTTCGCCGGTGCGCCGTTCACACTGGCCGCCTACCTAGTTGAGGGCAAGCCGTCCAAAGACCACCTGGCTGCCCGCACGCTGATGCACGCCGACCCCGACTCCTGGAGCCGTCTGCTGAACTGGGCAGCCGACATCACCGGCCGTTTTCTAGCCGCCCAAGTGCAAGCCGGTGCCAGTGCGGTGCAGTTGTTCGACTCATGGGTTGGCTCCCTGTCGCTGGTCGATTACACGGCCTATGTCGCCCCAGCCAGCACACGAGCGCTACGCGGCGCCGCCGCACTTGGCGTGCCCGTCGTCCACTTCGGGACGAACACCGAGCATCTACTACCAGCCATGCGGGACGTCCTAACGCAGGCTGGGGTGGTGTCCCCCGTCATCGGCGTTGACTACCGCACGCCCTTGGATGCTGCCGCCCAGATGTTGCCAGGCGTGCCGCTGCAAGGCAACATCGACCCAGCAATGCTCGCCGCCGGATGGCCAGCCCTCAGCAGCCACGTGCTTGACGTGCTGACCCGTGGACGCCAAGCCCCGGCCCACATCGCCAACCTTGGCCACGGTGTGCCGCCGGACACCGACCCTGACGTGCTGAAACGCGTCGTCGATCTGATTCACGAGGCGCAAAGTGACTAGCCCCATCCGCGTTGGCACCCGGCGTAGCACGCTCGCAACCACTCAGACCGGCCATGTAATCGCCCGCCTGTCGGAATTGTTGGATCGTCCCGTTGAGCCAATCATGATCCGCACGGACGGCGATGTTCTGACTGGCTCGTTGAGCTCACTAGGGGGCGCGGGCGTCTTCGTCGCGGCGCTGCGCGAGGCCGTCTTGGACGGACGCTGCGAGCTGGCCGTCCACTCGTTGAAGGACTTGCCGGCAGCCGCTTGGCCCGGCCTTACCTTGTTCACGCCGCCCCGCGAAGACCCTCACGATGTTTTGTGCGCACCGACGGGGGTGACCTGGGACACGCTGCGCCAGGGTGCCCGCGTTGGCACCGGTTCGCCCCGGCGGGCTGCCCAACTGCTCGCACTTCGCCCTGACGTCAACATCGTGGACATCCGGGGCAATGTGGACACCCGGTTGGCACGGGCCCTCGGTCCAGAGGCCGACCTGGATGCCGTGGTGTTGGCGCGCGCCGGGTTAGCCCGTCTTGGGCGGCTCGACGCCGTCTCCACGGTGTTTGACTCTGCCGACATGACGCCAGCCCCCGGGCAGGGTGCCTTGGCAATTGAAGCCAGCGACGACGCACTGGCCGACCCGGCGGTGGCCACTGCACTGGCCGCCATCGACGACGAGTCAACACACCTGGCCGTGGCCGCAGAACGCGCCCTGCTGGAGCACTTGGGCGCCGGCTGCGCCGCCCCAGTCGGTGCCTTGGGCACCCTCACGGGTGCCACGATGAACCTGCTGGCCGCCATCGTCAGTTTGGACGGCACCCGGCGCCTGGTCCGCTCAATGGACGTCAGCATGGACGCATCCGATCGGCAGGCTACGGCCCGTCAGCTTGGCATCGATCTAGCCGAGGCATTGCTTAACGAAGGCGCTGCTGACATCGCTCCGCTTGGGATGTGAACCATGGCTGACAGCTTGGTAGGCCGGACAGTTCTGATTGCTCGCGACCCCGTTCGGGCCGAAGGTTTGAAGCTGCGACTGACCAGCTTGGGCGCTGAGGTGTTGGTTTGTCCCGTCACCGCCACCGAATCTGGCGATGAGGTAGCTCTGGATGCCGCCGTCACCGCGATATCCAGTTTCGACTGGGTGATTGTCACCAGCGTCAACGCCGTTAACGCCTTAGCCGATGTGGCACAGCGACGGGGTGTGAACTTATCCAGTGCCGAGATCCGATGGGCTGCCGTCGGGCGCGCGACGGCAGCGGCGCTGGCCGAACTGGGCGTCATCGCTGCCATGCCGCCGGAAGACCACTCGGCTGCCGGTTTGGTGGCCGCCATGGCCGGGCTCGCCACACCGGGCGCTCTCCGCCGCGTGCTGCTGCCCCAGGCGGACCTCGCCGCACCAATTCTGGCTGATGGCCTGCGAGCTGCCGGCTTTGACGTCACAACCGTCACGGCCTACCGCACGGTCCCGGCTGACATCGATCAGGCAATCGCGAAAGCCTGGGCGTCTGGCGCCATCGACGCTGCCGTCATCGCGGCACCCAGCGCCGCTCGGCAAATCGCCGCACAACTTCACCCAGATGCACCCGTCACGGTTGTTGCGATCGGCAAATCCACCGCCACGGCCGCCCGAGAGTGCGGCTTTCAGCGGGTCATCGTCGCTGACGATTCGACGGACGAAGCACTGACGGCTGCCGTCTGCAAAGCCCTTGGGAAACACTGATAATCTGAAGCCATGACTTCTTTACCTGTTGGGACACCGCGCCCCCGCCGCCTGCGCACAACGCCGTCGATGCGCCGCCTAGTCGCTGAGACGCGCCTACACCCGGCCGGCCTTGTCTTGCCGATGTTCGTCAAAGAGGGCCTGACCGAGCCGAACCCCATCGCATCAATGCCGGGCGTCGTCCAGCACACCCTGCCCTCGCTGGCCAAAGCCGTCACCGAGGCAACCAAGGCCGGCATTGGCGGCGTCATGCTGTTCGGCATACCCGCCCACCGCGACGCCACTGGCACTGGCGCCGACGCACCGGACGGCATCCTGCAGCAGGGGTTGACGGTGGCCCGCGAGGCTGTCGACAAGGCTGCGGCTGGACCGACCCGGCCCGTCGTTATGGCCGACACCTGCCTGGACGAGTTCACCGACCACGGGCACTGCGGCGTGCTGACGAAAGACGGCCGGGTCGACAACGACGCCACCCTTGACCGTTATGCGTCAATGGCTGTAGCCCAGGCGCGCGCTGGCGCCGAAGTCGTCGGCCCGTCCGGCATGATGGACGGCCAGGTTGGCGCCATTCGTGAGGCCCTTGACCAGGCCGGGTTCACGGACACCGCCATCTTGGCCTATGCCGTCAAATACGCTTCCGCCCTGTTCGGGCCGTTTCGTGAAGCCGTCGACTCGACGCTGAAGGGCGACCGTCGCACCTACCAGATGGACCCGGCCAATGGCCGTGAAGGTATGCGGGAGGTCGATCTCGACCTAGCCGAAGGCGCCGATATGGTGATGGTCAAGCCCGCCGGGTCGTACCTGGACGTGCTGGCCGCTGTGGCTGAGCGCAGCGACGTCCCTGTGGCCGCCTACCAAGTGTCGGGCGAATACGCGATGGTCGAGGCCGCCGCCGCCAACGGTTGGATAGACCGTCAAGCCGCCGTGCTGGAAACCGTCCTGGGCATCAGACGGGCCGGTGCCGACATCGTATTGACCTACTGGGCCACCGAAATCGCCCACTGGCTGAGCTTCGCTGAATGACGGGTGGAAGCCGGTTTGAGCTGGCGACGGCGCAGACGCCCGCAGACATAACCACCCACCCAGACCACGCGTCGAGTACGGCGTCTGTGTGCTCGGGCCGGCTGGAGCACGGCACCTACAGATGACTATGGCTTGCGGTGCTCGACGCGTCTTACCGCCCATGAACACATGATGCCGAAACCGATGATCATGGCCGCTAGCCATATCAGGGCGATCAGCGTCGTAATGCCGTCGACCTGACCCGACTGCGCTGCCCGCAGTGAGTTGATGATGGGCGTCATCGGCTGGTGGTCGGCGAACCAGCGCAAGCCGGCTTTCATGGTACTGGTCGGCGCGAAACCGGACGAGACGAACATCAGACCCATGACGACGTAGGCGAAGACGCCGGCGCCCTCGCTGGACTGGGCGGCCATGCCGAAAGCCACACCCATGACTGCGAAAGCCACCAACGACACCAGCAACACGCCGACCATGACGCCGAAACCCGCCCAGCCGGGGTGTGGACGGTAACCGCATAGCAGCGCGATCAGGAAGATGACCACGGCCGATACGCCGTTGATGATGACTGATGACACGACGTGCCCACCGATCATCGAACCCCTGGCAATCGGCATTGTCCGAAACCGGTCATACATGCCCTGCGTGACGTCAAGGTTGACGCGGAAACCTGTGTAAGCCACGCCCGAAGCGATGGCCAGAAGCAACACCACCGGCACGACATAGTCAACATAGCGCAGGCTCGGGTCACCCGTGTTCATGGCACCGCCAAGCACGAAGACGAAGGCTAACATGATCATGATCGGCATGATCAGAATGGTGATGATTGTATCGACCGAGCGGATGTTGTGCTTCAACATGCGGGTGGTCAGCGTCCAGGTGTCGGGCACCAATGTCATGGCGCTCATTTCGCGTCTCCTTCCGTTAGCTGCAAAAAGGCACTTTCCAGGTCGGCCGACCCGGCCGCGTCGAGGATCGCCTGATGGTCGCCCTCAACCGCGATGACCCCGTCGATCAGGACGCCAATGATGTCGGCTAGTTGGGCCGCCTCGTCCATGTATTGCGTTGTCAACAGAATGGTGCGGCCCTGGCTGGAGAGATCCTTGATAGTGGACCACACCTCACGGCGCCCTGACGGGTCGAGCCCCGTCGTCGGTTCGTCCAAGAAAACCACCTGGGGGTCGCCGATCAAGCTCATGGCAATGTCAAGACGGCGCTTCATACCACCGGAGTAGGTGCCGACGGGCTTGTCGCCAGCGTCAGCCAAAGCAAACCGCGCAAGTAGTGAGTCGGCCAGCGCGGCCGGTTGCTTGACGTGACGCAGCCGTGCGATCAGCACGAGGTTTTCTTTGCCCGTCAGGATTGTGTCGACGCATACGTTCTGACCGGCGACGGTGATGGCCTCGCGAACCTGTTCGGCTTGCTTAACGACTTCGAAGCCTGCCACCAAGGCCTGCCCCGAATCGGGCTTGAGAAGCGTCGTCAGGATGGAAATGGTGGTGGTCTTGCCAGCGCCGTTAGCCCCCAGCAGTGCGTAGACGATGCCTTGCGGGACGGTTAGGTCGAGACCGCGCAGCACATGATTGTCGCCGAAGGTCTTGTTCAGCCCGGCGATTTGAACGGCCGGTGTGTCTTGGTTCATGTCGGGTTCCTTATTTGTCGAAGTGCTTGGCCACACGGTCGTTGAGTTGCTGACCCATCTTGCCGGCCCACGTCTGAGCCTGGATTGCCGTCATGACATCCCGGGCGAACCCGGCAACGTCGTCCCCCGTCACCTCAAGGACGGCGCGACCCTCGGCGACGCCCTCTTCGAACAGCTCCAAAATCGACTGCAGCACCGTCACCGATTGGGCGTCCATGGCGACGTTGAACAGATATTTCTGGATCTGATCCATGACGAACCGGTAGTCGTCGGGCAGCGCATCGACGCGCGCCCGGTAGGCGTACCAGGACTTCTTGCTGACTTTCGTGTCCTTGAAGAAATCGCGAATTTTGTCAATCACTGCCGTTCTCCTTAATGTCTTGAAGCCGTGTCGAGATGAACTCCCAGCGCTGCCAAAAACCTTCCAATGCCGACTCGCCGGCGGCGTTAAGTGTGTAAACCTTGCGCGGCGGCCCGACCTCCGAGCGCTGCTGCGTGACCTCCACACAGCCCTTCTTCTCCAGGCGCAAAAGGATCGGGTAGACCGTACCCTCAGACACGGATGCAAACCCGGCCCCGTTCAGCGCCCGGACGATCTCATATCCGTAGGTTGGCCGGTGTCGCAGAATCTGCATGACGGCGCCCTCCAGCACTCCCTTAAGTAGTTCCGTCAGATCGTCCATTGGTGTCACCTCCTATGCTCTTGTGCCAAGTATTAGTATTATGTAACACTTGGTACCACTACACGGTAACACTAGGCACCGCTACATTGCAACACCAAATAGTATCGGCGCATTGTGGTCAACTACTGACAGCCGATGGCCGCCTACCAGGTTGAGCACCTATGATTATGCGTCGGCAGAACCAATCAATTAGGAGGGAACCGTGAAAGGTTTCAAAGACTTTCTCATGCAGGGCAACGTTGTCTCGCTGGCCGTGGCGGTCGTTATCGGCACAGCCTTCGGTGCGGTCGTCAAGGCATTCACGGCGATTATTCTCGATCTTATCGGCAAGATCTTCGGCACGCCAGATTTCAGCGGCGCGAGCATCGCTGGCATCAGTGTCGGAGACTTTCTGACCGCGCTTGTCACGTTCTTCTTGGTCGCGCTTGTCGTGTACTTCCTGATCGTCAAGCCGATGGAGGCGATTGAAGCCCGAAAGAAGACGACGGAAGAGACCGCAGCTCCAACGCAAGAAGAGTTGTTGACGGAAATACGCGATCTGCTGGCGAAGAAAAACTAGGCAACCCGGAAATGCACCGAGGGCCCCATTGCTGAGGCCCTCGGTATTTGACGCTTTCGCCGGTCAGGCGACAGGTGTGTCAGATACGACGTTGCTGCCTGTGGCCACCGCAATTTTGCGCGGCTTGGCCTCTTCAGCCACCGGGATTGTGAGTGTCAGCACACCGTCGGTGTAGTTGGCCTCAATCTTGCCCAGGTCAAGGCCCGAACCGAGCGAAATCTGGCGGGCATAGGTGCCGAAGCTGCGCTCGCGGCTTACCCAACCGCTCTTTTCGGCGGTGTCGTCCACTACCTCGGCGGCGCGCTCGGCGCGTACTGTCAAAGTGCGGTCGTCTACATCGATGTCAATCGACTTGGGATCGACGCCAGGCAGGTCCATCTTCACGACGAAAGTATCGCCGTTGCGGAAAAGATCCATCGGCATGCGGGTGTCGGACACCGAGCGGGAGACCGACGTGAACAGGCGGTCAAGATCCTTGAACGGGTTATATGGCGTAGTCATCTTGAGATTCATCTCCTCTAGTCAGGGGAGCGCTGGTTTGCGCTCACGAGATTCAACCGTTCAACTATGGCCAATATTCCAAAGTTGAGCGTACTAGGCTCAACTTGTGCGCAACTCCCCTAGGATAGAATGGGGGACGGAAAGGTGACTATGGCAACAAAACCGACCATAACCCCCGGCAGTGGACGGGCCTTGGTGCCTTCTGATCGCGCCCGAGCAGCTATCGTCGGCCGTCTGCGGGCCAAAAGCGGCACCATTGCCACAGCCATAGTCCAGGCCATTGGCGAGGCCCATCCCTGGTATTCCGACCTTGACGCCGACTCGCGCAGTTGGATATCGATGATCGTCAGCGCTGCCGTCGACAACTTCGCCACCTGGTTCGACGACGACACGGACGAGGACGTCACACCGGCGTCGATCTTCGCCGTCGCCCCGCGCTCCATGACGCGACAACTGACGCTTGGCCAAACCGTCGATCTAGTGCGCACGTCGATTACAGCCATTGAGCGAGAGATCGACGAACTGATGCCCAAGCCCGATCGTGGCCCGCTGCAGACGTCGCTTCTGTACTATTCGCGCCAGGCGGCTTTCGCCGCGGCCGAGGTCTATGCCTGGGCGGCCGAATCGCGCGGCTCGTGGGACGAGCACGTCGAGTCGCGCATTGTCGACGCAATGATGCGCGACCGGATCGACGACGACATGCTCTCGCGCGCTTCGACCTTGGGCTGGCCAGCCTCCATGCCGGTGGCTGTCATGGTTGGCGAGCGGCCCCGCGCGAAAGACCATCCCGCTGCCGTCGACGCCCTCCACCAGGGTGCCGAAGTCATCGGTCGGCAGGCCCTTGGCGCAGTGCAAGGCGAGCATCTAGTTGCGGTCGTCAGCGCAGGCGACCCTGGGAACGCCAGCAGCACCGTCCCAGACAGTGGCAGCATCGTCAAGTTGGCCAAGCAGTTGCAAGCGTGCTTCGGCACCGGCCCTATCGTTGTTGGGCCTGCCGTCGCGGGCCTCGCGGAGGCCCACAACTCGGCCGCGGAAGCTGCGTCCGGTGCGGCAGTGGTGAACGCCTGGCTCGAGCACCCAACTATTGTGACGGCTGACAGCCTGCTACCGGAACGCACCCTTGCTGGCAACCCCGCCGCCCAGCAAGCGCTCGTTAATGTGCATCAGCAGTTGGTGGACGCCGGTTCGGATCTGTTGGAAACCTGCGCCGGTTTCCTCGACCACTCGGGCAGCATTGAGGCCACCGCCCGCGACATGTTCATACACCCGAACACAGTGCGCTACCGCCTGAAACGCATTCAAGAGGTGACGGGCTACTCCCCCACCAACGCCCGCGACGCTTTCCTGCTACGACTTGCTCTCACATTGGGACGCCTGGCGGTCTAGGACGCCTTCTCTAGTCTTGGACAGGCCGATGGGCATGGACGAAGACCAGATAAACGGGCGCAGCTGGGGCAACGATACTCATCCATGCCCCGAACTCACCGGCACGACTGTTTACCGACCTCGGCTGGTGGCAGTCACCGGGACCCAAATATCGCCGTCCCGATGCGGACGATCGTCGAACCTTCTTCGACGGCCCATTCGAAATCACCCGACATGCCCATCGACAGTTCATCCCAAAGCTCGCCCGACGCGTCGCGCAACTGCGCCTGTACCTCGCGCAGGCGCCTGAAGCACGCCCGTACTGCTGTCTCGTCCGGGCTGTTGAGGGCCACCGTCATCAGGCCCCGTGGACGTAAAGATGAGCACTGCTTCAGCCCGCGCGCCAACTCCAAAGCGTCCTCAGTGGCAACCCCATGCTTGGCCGCCTCACCGGAGGTATTGACCTCAATGAGCACGTCCATGCCGCGTCCCAACGCCTGCAATCGACGATCGAGCGCCTCGGCGGTTCGCAGATCGTCCAAGGCCTGGAACTGGCAGGCGAACTGCGCCGCCAAACCCGCCTTGTTGGTCTGCAATGGCCCAATCAACACCCACTCGATGCCGCGTTCTTCAAGTTCGCGCGCCTTGGCGGCCAACTCCTGGGGCCGGTTCTCGGCAAACCGCGCCAACCCGGTGCCACCCACCACGGCTGCCACAGCTTCGGCTGGACGCGTCTTGGACACCGGCAACAGCGCAATCTCCGACGGGTCCCGTCCGACGCGCTGTGCCGCCGTCACCACGCGCTGTTGAATAGCCTCAACGCGCGCCGCCAAACCCGCAGCATCGGTCATGGCCATCGCGCCGCCAAAGAGACGACGCCCAGCCCGGCAATGATCGCGAACAGTAGCGCCACACCGGCAAGACGCTCGGTTATCTCGGACATTTCCTGGACGTAGCCAACATCCTGAGCGATGGTTTGGTATACCGCCGACAGGTCAGACACTGACGAAGCGGCGAACTGCTTGCCTCCCGATGCCTTGGCGATGTTCGCCAGTTCGGCGTGATTGACCGGCACTCTTTGACGCTGGCCGTTTTCGATGATGTAGCCGTTGTCTGTGCCATAAGCGATCGTGTAAACCGGCACGCCCTGTTGGCCGGCAAGTTGGGCGGCCCCGGCCGAGGGGCGTCCGCTGTTGGTCGATCCGTCCGACAAAAGCACGATGGCGCCTGGCGCCGGATCATCAGGGTGCTGGGGGTCTGGCGGCGCCAGTTTCAATGCTTGCAGGGACGTATAGATGCCCTCGCCGATGGCAGTCGACGGCTGCAATTGCAGCGAGTCGATGGCTCGTTTGGCGGCCCCTCGGTCGGTGCTGGGCGCCATGACGATGTTGGCTGTGGCCGCGAAGCTGACCACCGCCAAATTGAACGACGCCGGCAGCAAATCGACGAAGCTAGAGGCCGCGGCCTTCTCTGCATCAATGCGGGTCGGCGTCACATCGGTCGCAGCCATGGATGCTGACACGTCGATGGCGATCACGATCGTGGCGCGATCTTTTGGCACGTTCACCATGGCGGCCGGCTGGGCATAGGCCAATACCAAAGCGGCCAATGAAAGCAACGACGCAACAACCGAAAAGTGCCGTTTCCAGGCCGACTCGACGGGCAAAAGGCGCGTCAGTCGGCGTGTCCCGATGGGGTTACGCAAGCGCAGTGACAACCCCGTATAAACGATCGCGATGACCGGCACAAGTAGCAGCCACCACAGCCTGTTCGGGCTCAGAAACGCAAGTACCATCGCAACCATTTACGGCCACCTCGCTGCCATCGATACCGCGCCGAGCGCCGCCACCACAGCAAACGCCAGCGCGTACAGCGCCCATCGCGCCGTCACCTCTTTGTTGACGTCGTCGTAACCGACCTCGCTTTTAAGCTGGGTGTAGACGTTGTTGATTTGGCTCACCGATGTGGCGTCGTAGGCCTTGCCGCCAGTGATCTGAGCGATCTGACCGAGCGTTGTCTTGTCCGGCGCCACATTAGCCCGCTGACCGTCGATGTCGACGTAGCCGTTAGCGGTGCCGTATGCGATGGTGAAAATCGGCACCTTCTTGGCCGCCGCGTTGTTGGCCGCCGTCATTGGGTCGAAGCCCTTGGTGTTAGTGCCGTCCGACAGGAGAATCATCAGAGCCGGCGCCGGATTGCCACTGGCATCTGGCGGCGCCTGCGCGATGGTGCTCAAGCCGACGGTGATAGCGTCCCCTATGGCGGTGCCGTTATCGGTCGTCAAAGAGTTGATTGCCTGCAGCACCATGCCGCGGTCCGTCGATGGCGGCCCGTAAGACGACGGCGAACCTGACAGCGAAACGATTGAGACGTTGTACTGCGACGGTAATTGATTGACGAAAGCGGTGGCGGCCGCCTTGGCGGCGTCTAGGCGGTTGGGCGTAATGTCGGTGGCCGACATCGACATTGAGTTATCGATCAGAAGCACGATGGTGGCACGCTCGCGCGGCACCTTTTCAACGCCCGCCGGACGTGCCCAGGCTCCCGCGATCAGCACCAGAGAGCACAGTGCCATGGCCACAGTGACGTGACGCCGCCACTGGCTCTGCTTAGGCAAGACGGCCGCCAGCACCCCGGTATTGGTGTACCGGATGCCCGACCGCCTCGACAGGTGCAACCCGATGATGTAAAGCGCGATTAGCAACGGCAAGGCGATCAGGGCCCAGAGCCGTCCAGGAGCAAAGAAATCGAACGGGCCAACCGGTGTAGCTATCATTTGGCCACCCCCTGCGGCGGGACGTGCAACACCGTCGCCGTGCGCCGGTAGTTCAGCACAAACCGCGCGATGTCCTGCACCCAGTCGCGGTCGGTTCTCAACTGGATATGGCCAACGCCAGTACGGCGCATGGCTGCGGCAATCCGCGCGCGTTGCTGGGCCGACGCCTTATCCACCAATGCTCGGGCCTTCGCGTCCGAGGTGTTGACATAGCGCTCGAAATTGGTCTCCGGGTCTTTGATCAACAGTTCACCGACATCTGGGAACTCCATCTCCGCGGCGTCGATGACCTCGACGCAAAGCACCTGGTTGCGTACTGTCAAGCGCCGCAGTTGACGCTCCCACTCAGTGGGAACACTCGGGTCGACAACCTCGTCACCAGGAGTCAAGAAATCCGAGACGACGACGCGCAACCCGCGGCGGCGCTGCGTGCGGTTCATCTGTTCGATACCGTCAGACAAGGTCAGGTCACCCGGCGCATGGTCGGGCACGATGGGCTCCTCAAGCATTTTGCCCAGCAGCCCGTACAGGGCGTTTCGCCCAGCCAGCGCGGGCAGCCGTTTGATGGCGTCCGGCCGCAGGATCATGCCGCCAAAGCGGTCACCCACCTTCTGCGAGATGAACCCAATGGTGGCGATCGCCGCAATGCCCAAGTCGCGTTTGGTGACACCGGCAGTGCCCCAGTTCATTGATGGTGTGACATCAAGCAGCGCCCACACCTCAAGTTCACGGTCGGCCACCGAGTCACGCACATGTGGCACGGTGGTGCGAGCAGTGACGGCCCAGTCCATTCGTCGCACGTCGTCTTGGCCGGGCACATAGACGCGGGCATCCCCTGGCTCGGTGCCGGGCCCCGGGACAAGCCCTAGGTGGTCGCCCTGAAGAAAACCCTCCAGCCGGCGGACAATCGTCAGTTCCAACCGACGCATAGCCGCTTCGGGTGCCAGCTTGCGCAAAGCGATCGTCTGCTGCTTGGGAGCCTCCAGCAGCGTTGACGAGACCGCATCGCCATCGTATTCCGACGGCGGCGCGAACTCTGGCAACACCTGGGTCACGGCCATAGGACTGACCCCTAACTGCGGGGCTGGTTGGCGTTCCAAACGGGCGTCGGCGCAGGCACCATTGCCAGGATCCGGTCGATCACCTGGGACGCCGGGATGTTATCGGCGATGGCGTCAAAGCTCAGCGTCACACGGTGCGCCATGACGTCCTGCGCGACAGCCTGGACATCTGACGGCAGTACATAATCGCGGCCATGGATCAGCGCCAGCGCTCGTGATGCCGACGTCAGGCCCAACGTGGCGCGCGACGACGCGCCGATCGAGATCACCTTGTCGAGGTCGGGCATGCCGAAATCCACCGGGTTGCGGGTGGCCATAACCAGACGGACGATATATTCGGCCACCAGGTTATGTACGAAGATGTTGGAAGCCATGTCCTGCAAAGCCAGCGTCTTCTTGGGGTCGAGCACCTGGTCAGGCTCGGGCGGCTTGATGGACATGCGCCGCAGAATCTCGAACTCCTCGTTGCCCTTCGGGTAAGGCACATCGACCTTCAGCAGGAAGCGGTCACGCTGAGCTTCGGGCAGAGGATACACACCCTCGGACTCGACGGGGTTTTCCGTTGCGATGACAATGAAGGGCTTGGACATCGGGTAGGTGGTGCCGCCGATGGAAACCTGGCCCTCGGCCATCACTTCAAGCATGGCGGCCTGCACCTTGGCAGGGGCGCGGTTCACCTCGTCCGCCAGGACGAAGTTGACGAAGACGGGCCCAAGCTCGACGTCGAATGTCTCTTTGGCCATCGAGTAGATACGCGTGCCAACGATGTCGGAGGGCACCAGGTCGGGTGTGAACTGGATGCGGGCAAAATTACCGCCGACGACGGTGGCGAAGCTGCGAACGGCAAGCGTCTTGGCAGTACCTGGCACGCCTTCCAGCAGCACATGGCCCTTGGCCAGCAAGCCCACCATCAACTGCTCGACCAAGTGTTCCTGACCGACGATGACTCGCTGTACCTGCGCCAACGCCTCGCCGATCAACTCGGCGGCATCTTTGATGTCCATCGACTTGGCTTCATGGTCACTGTGATTGGTAGGTCCCGTGATAGGCGGTGTCACGGGTGACGGTGAAGCTGCCTGCCCGGTGAGGACTGGATCGTTATCCGTCGGGTTTGTGCTCACGATGCCTGGCTTTCTGTGCTTGTGAGTAATACATGTTACCGTGCTAAAGGCTCGTCAGTGGTCGAGTCCGGCTGCGCACAGCAAACGATTCGGCTCCCACAGCCATCACACAGGGCCGCCAAACCATATGTCGATGGGGCATAAGTGCCTTGCCTGTAAAGTTGGTGGCGATGTCTGACACACAAGCCAACCCGTCCGCGACCGGCGAGCAGTTTCCGCCGCCACCGTACGGCGCTGCCCTGTTGCCTGACGACCCACCCCGGATCGGCGACTTCTGGTTAGACGGACGCCTGGCGGCCCGCGCCAGCGGTATCGCCTTCTTGGCCCACGAGGCCGCACCGCAGCCTAAACCGGGCGCGCCATCCAGAAAGACCGCCGAACCGTCCCCAGTTATGCTGATCGTCCTCAGCGAGGGCGCCACCGACGACGCAGCCGCCCGCGACAGGCTGGCCGGCGAGGTCAACAAGATGCACGCCGACACCGTCATCGCACGCGGCGGCACCGACCAGGATGACGGCCGTCTAGCCGACAAGTTTCGCGCCGACGCGGACGAACCCGTGCCCACCAGCGATGTACCGACCGCCCCCTGGGTGGCGCTAGCCTACGACGGCACGATCGACGCAATCGCCGAAGCCGATCGGGTACTGCGCAGCGTCGATTTATCGAGCACCCCGCCCCTGGGCACGATGCGCGGCCCCAGCTTCCAGTTGCCGTGGATCACTCAGACCAAGCCCGGAAACTGGCGGCGCTGGCCGCTGCCGTGGGGTGGACGGACCGACCGGGCGAGCTGGGTGTCTGTGTTGGTGTCGTGGCTGCTGATGCTGGCTTTGGGTGCCATTGCGTTGCTTATCGTCGTCCTGCTTTTCCAGAACCCGCCCCCGCCATCCGGCGGTGGAGCCACGTCCTCCTCTTCGGCTGAAGGATCGGGAAGCGGCTCACCCAACGAAAGTGGCTCAGGCTCAGGAACTGAGAGTGGCTCGCCATCGGAAAGCGGAACAGAGTCAGGGTCGCCGTCACAAAGCGATTCGGGTTCCGACAGTGGCTCACCGTCCCAAGGCGGCCATGACTCCCCCACTCAGTCTGCGTCAATGATGTCACCGACGACGGGAACAGGCTCAGTGGGCCAGCCCAGCATCAACCCAGACCTATGGCTGGGCAACGGCCACTAACCTATCAGACACTCGCCTGTGCCGATGACCGCAGTTGGCGCACCATCTCGTCGGGGTCCTTTGCCCGGAAAACGACTGATCCGGCCACGAAGGTGTCGGCGCCAGCATTGACGCACCGCCCAATCGTCTCCGGCGACACTCCCCCGTCCATCTGAAGCCAAATCTCTCGCGACTCGGCCGCAATCATTCGCCGCAGGGCGGCAACCTTGGGTAGAACCAGATCGAGGAAGGGCTGTGCGCCAAACCCAGGCTCCACGCTCATCACCAAGACAACGTCGACCTCCCCGAGAATGCCCGCAACCGTTTCGGGACTGGTCGCCGGGTTGAGAGCCACACCGACCCTGGCTCCCTTAGCCCTGAGTTCATGGGCAAGCCGCACAGGTGCGCGAGCCGCCTCAATGTGGAAGGTCACAGACGCAGCCCCGGCTTCCGCATAGGCTGGCGCCCACCGATCAGGGTCTTCAATCATCAGATGGACATCAAGTGGTGCCGAAGTAGCTGCATGCACCGACTGCACCACTGGAAGACCGAAGGTCAAATTGGGGACGAAATGATTGTCCATGACATCGAGGTGAATGGCGTCCGCCGAAGGTACGCGCGCGATCTCCTCACCAAGGCGGGTGAAGTCAGCGTTGAGGATACTTGGCGTGATTCTTATTTTGGTCATGTTTCACACCATCGCCTTCTTGACTTCATCCACCACCCGTTCGGCGGTGATTCCGTAATTCGTGTAGAGGACGGGCGCGGAGGCCGATGCACCGAAATGATCAATACCAATTCTCACACCAGCATCGCCAACAATCTCGCTCCAGCCATAGGTCACACCAGCCTCAATGGACACCTTGATCGCGTTTTTGGGCAGCAATTCTTCCTTGTAAGATGTCGGCTGTGCGGCATACCACTCAAGGCATGGGGCCGCGACCACACGGGTGGGTATGCCGTCCGCTTCCAGGGCGGCACGTGCCTGCACGGCAATCTCCACCTCGGAGCCGGTGCCCACGATCACGGCCTTTGGTGGCGTCGTGCTCGAGTCGATCAGGGTGTAGGCACCCTTGCTCATCTCGCTGGCGTCCGCGACAACAGAATCTGTGCGGTCAAAGGTCGTCAGGTCCTGACGACTAAGAATCAGAGCAACCGGATGATCTGTGATGCCGAGAATGAGCCTCCAGGCTTCGCCGACCTCATTGGCGTCACTGGGACGAATGACATCTAGCCCGGGAATCAGCCGAAGAGCCGCGATGTGCTCAATGGGTTGATGCGTTGGCCCGTCCTCGCCAACTCCGATTGAGTCGTGGGTGAAGACGAACACCGAGGGGATTTTGGACAAAGCAGCGACCCTGATGGGTGGACGCATGTAATCAGCAAAGACGAGGAATGTGCCGCCGTATGCTCTTGTCAACCCAGAATTGATGGCATTGAGTATCCCACCCATGGCATGCTCGCGGATCCCGAAGTGGATGGTACGACCGTTGGGGGCAGGTGCCCAATCCTTGCTGGCACGACTGGCGGGCAGGAAAGACGGCTGGCCCGCCATGGTGGTGAGGTTGGATCCGGCCAGATCGGCCGACCCTCCCCACAATTCGGGCATGGCATCCGCGATGGCTGTCAGAACCTCGCCTGAGGCTGCCCGGGTAGACTTCTTTCCCGCTGGAAACACCGGAATACTGGCATCTAGGTCGGCTGGTAGCTGTTGGGAACCAATGCGGTCCAGTAGTGCCTTTCCAGACGGGTTCTCGTCCGCCCACGAGGCAAACCGAGCATCCCATGCCGCGCGATGTTCCCTGGCCTGGCTGGCAGCATGGGTCCGGGTGTGGGCGATCACCTCGCTGGCAACGTCGAAGTTCTTCTCCGAGTCGAAACCCAACCGCGTCTTCAAAGCCGCGACTTCGACGGCACCGATCTTGGCCCCATGAACCTTCTCTGAACCTGCCATGGTGGGCAAGGGCCACCCGATGATCGTGGTGACCTTGATGAAACTTGGCCTATCGGTGACCGCCTTGGCTGCCTCAATAGCGGCGAATAGTTCGCCGATCTTCTCTTCGTAGCCGCTGCCGTCATTGGTGAAGTCGACCTCTTGGACATGCCACCCATAGGCAACATACCGGGCACACACGTCCTCAGTCAGTGCGATCACCGTGTCACCCTCGATGGTGATGTGGTTGTCGTCATAGATCACGATCAGGTTTCCGAGCTCCTGCGTGCCTGCCAAAGAACTTGCCTCGCTGGCAACGCCCTCCTGCATGTCGCCATCGCCTGCGATGCAGTAAACGAAATGATCAAAAACCGACTGCCCCGGTGGTGTAGCGGCATCGAAAAGCTCGCGTTCCTTGCGAGCTGCCATGGCAAAACCGACCGCATTCGAGACCCCAGCTCCTAACGGTCCTGTGGTGCACTCGACTCCTGGTGTGTGCCCCCGTTCGGGATGCCCCGGGGTCAGCGACCCCCACGTCCGGAACTGAGCCAGATCTTCCAGTTCGACACCAAACCCGCTCAGATAAAGCTGGATGTACTGAGTCAAGGAGGAATGCCCAATCGACAGCACAAATCGGTCACGCCCGATCCAGGTGGGATCACCCGGGTCGAGGCTCATGACCTTCTGATACAGCAAGTAAGCAACTGGCGCCAACGAGATGGCCGTCCCCGGGTGACCATTCCCGACTTTCTCGACAGCATCGGCCGCCAACACACGGGCGGTGTCAACAGCCCTAGTGTCCAGGTCACTCCAGTCGAGTTGATTCATGATGGGCCTTTGCTTTTCGATGTGGCGACGGGCGCCGTGTGAGCACCAGCATCAAACACGCTGCTGGTGCGAATGTCGGGTTCAGTTAGCGTGCGCAACTCGACGAGACTGACCGGCCTTCCCAGGCTGACCAGCCGGTTGGCGTGCCGCAGCCGGGCCCGCTCCAAGGCGTTGCGGACGCTGCGAGCGTTCGCGAACCTCGGCTGGTTCACCCGCACTTCCAAGTATTCCGCGAACGCTTCCCGAGCAGCGTCGTCGAAAACGTACTCGTCTTGGGCGAGCATTCGCTCGGCGATCTGGGCAAGTTCACCGGTGGAGTAATCGTCGAAGGCGATGTGGTGCGCCACCCGCGAGGACAGACCCGGATTCGCGGAGAAGAAGGTGTCCATGCGGTCGGGATATCCGGCGAAGATCACCGCGAGCGAACTACGTTCAGATTCCATCTCGGCTAACAGAATTTCAATAGCCTCTTGGCCATAGTCTCGCTCGTTTTCGGCGCGGTAAAGGTTGTATGCCTCATCAATGAATAGCACACCCCCGGCTGCCCGGGCGATAGCCTGCTTCGTCTTGGGCGCGGTGTGCCCGATAAACTGCCCGACCAAGTCATCTCGACCAACCAAATGCACCGTGGGTTTGGCCAGATAACCCAGGGCATGAAGAATCTGGGCCATCCGCATCGCCACGGTGGTCTTACCTGTGCCGGGGCTACCGGTGAAGCTCATGTGGAGTGTCGGCCGACTGGACGACAACCCAAACTGGGCCCGGGCCCGATCAACCATCAGCAGCGCTGCGATCTCGGCGATGCGCTTTTTGACATTGGCCAGCCCGACAAGTTCGGCATCAATCTCGTCCAGCACCTGGCGGACGGCAACAGCGGCAGGGTCCTGCGTCAGGTCGATCTCGGCATCTTCAGCCAAAGGGGCTGCGGACAACTCGGTCAATGACGGGGTTCCGTCACCTGGCACGCTGCCAGGTGACGGATCGTTCCCCGGACGGTAAAGCTGAAACCCGGAACTCATGACCCGTAACGCGAGCCGGATGGCCGCTCCGTGGCGTACGAATGCACAGAGTAGCGCTGGACCCTGCCATCGGACTCCGTACGGTCAAGCCGGAAACCGGGCTCCTCGGCCGGTCGCTGGACCAGGAAGCTCAGCGCCGTGGTTTGTCTACCCAGCCTGGCGTCGTAGGCCATCACCCGGATGTAGTGCCCGGGGAAGGTAGAACGGCAATCGTTGATCTCGCGCATCACGCCATCCGGTTCGGTGAGGTCGAACATCGGTAGGCCCCACATCTCCCAGTAGATATTGCGAGGATGTGGATCGTCGGAATGCTCTATCGACACCGGCCACCCCTGATCGAGTGCGTAGCGCACTTGGGCGGCGATCTCGTCGTCGGTCAGATCGGGCAAATAGCTGAATGCTCCATGACGAAGTCTCATTGTGAGGTCCTTTCTATCAAACGCTCGCCGTCGGAATCGCGTCCGGGGCATCGGTGGAGGTGTAGTCGAACGTGATTTCGCCCCAAGTGGCCAGGGCGGCTTCCAGCGGCTTGTTCCGGGTCGCCGCCGCGCGCAGCAGATCTGGACCCTCCCGCATGATATCCCTGCCCTCATTGCGGGCTTTGATGATGGTCTCCAGCGCAACCCGGTTTGCCTCGGCACCAGCGGCAATGCCGAACGGGTGCCCGATCGTACCGCCACCGAACTGCATGATCACGTCGTCACCGAACATGTTCACCAGTTGGTGCATCTGGCCGGCGTGGATACCGCCACTTGCCACTGGCATCACGCCCGGCATGGACGCCCAGTCCTGGTCGAAGTAGATGCCGTGGGCCGGATTCACCGGAATGTGGTCCTCGCGCAACGTGTCATAGAATCCGCGTGTAGTGGCCGGGTCGCCTTCCAGCTTGCCGACGACCGTACCGGCGTGGATGTGGTCAACACCGATCAGCCGCGCCCACTTGGAGATGACACGGAAGCTAACGCCGTGCGTCTTCTGACGAGTGTACGTGGAGTGTCCGGCCCGGTGCAGGTGCAGCAGCACTGAGTTCCGGCGGGCCCAGTTGGCCATTGACTGCATCGCGGTGTAACCGATTGTGAGATCGATCATGACAACGACCGAACCGAGCTCCTTGGCGAATTCGGCCCGCTCGTACATGTCCTCCATCGTCCCCGCAGTGATGTTGAGGTAGTGTCCCTTCATCTCGCCGGTCTCAGCTACCGCCCGGTTCACGCCCTCCATGCAGTACAGGAACCGGTCGCGCCAGCGCATGAACGGCTGCGAGTTGATGTTCTCGTCGTCCTTTGTGAAGTCCAGGCCACCACGGCAGGCCTCGTACACCACCCGTCCGTAGTTGCGGGCAGATAGCCCCAACTTCGGCTTGATCGTGGCGCCGAGCATCGGCCGCCCGTACTTGTTGAGCATCTCGCGTTCCATCACGATGCCATGGGCAGGCCCCTGGAATGTCTTGACGTAGGCGACAGGGATCCGCATGTCCTCCAGCCGAAGCGCTTTGAGCGGCTTGAACCCGAAGACGTTGCCGATAATGGATGAGGTTAAGTTGGCTATCGAGCCCTCTTCGAACAGGTCGATGTCGTATGCGACATAGGCCAAATATTCGCCCGGCCGACCCGGCACCGGGTCGACCTGGTAGGCCCTTGCCTGGTAGTGAGTGTTGGCCGTCAACCGGTCCGTCCAGACCACCGTCCAGGTGGCTGTCGACGACTCACCAGCCACCGCTGCGGCGGCCTCGGTAGGGTCCACGCCGTCCTGCGGAGTAACCCGAAAGACAGCCAGCACGTCGGTATCCTTGGGAACATAGTCTGGGTCGTAATAGCCCATGCTGGCGTAGCTGTGCACTCCGGGGTCCCAGCGGGCGGGTGTGGCGGCGGGGCCGCTAACAGGATTCTGAACAGTCATGGCACCAATGATGCTCTGCCACCTGGCCTGCCGAACACACTCAAAGGGGTGAATACCCAGGTGAGGATTTCACCGCCAGACTCACCCACTACCTTGCCCATATTGGGTGATGTCCAAGGCACCCCACCCGGCTTACGTTGTGAGCATGACAAATCTACACACCACCGCAGCCAGCCTGGCGACCGACGGTAAAGGCATCTTAGCCGCCGACGAAAGCATCAACACCATGTCGGCGCGCCTGGCTAAGGTCGGTGTTGAAGGCACCGCGACCAATCGCCGGGACTACCGCGAACTGCTGTTGAGTACCCTCGGCCTGTCAAAGTGGGTCGCCGGGATCATCCTGTGTGATGAGACGTTGCGGCAGCACACCGCCGATGGCACCCCCTTCCCGCAGCGGGCCACGGCTTTGGGAATTCAGTCCGGAATCAAGGTGGACATCGGCACCACGGCGCTGCCCTTTTCGGACGGCGAGGTGGTGACCCAGGGTCTGGATGGTCTGGCTGAACGACTCGCGGAATACCGCGAACTGGGCGCCACCTTCGCCAAGTGGCGTGCGGTTCTTCAGGCGGGTGCGTCCACCCGCGCCTGTTGGGCCAATGCTCACGCGCTAGCCAGGTATGCGGCTCTCTGCCAGGATGCCGGGCTGGTCCCGATCGTCGAACCCGAAGTGCTGATGGACGGTGGGCACCCCATTGAGGCGTGCCAGGCAACCACTGCCGCTATCTTGAGTGCCACCTTCGCCGAGCTGGACCAGGCCGGTGTCGACCCCGCCGGCCTGGTTCTAAAACCCAACATGGTGATCGCCGGCACAGCCGCGACCAGCCAGTCCAATTCTGAAGACGTCGCCCGTTGTACCGTCCAGGTGCTGCGCGACAAGGTACCGGCCCAAGTGCCGAGCATTGCATTCCTATCCGGGGGACAATCCAACGAGCGCGCCTGCGCCAACCTTGGGGAGATAAATCGACAGGCAAGCCAAGTTGGCGTGCCTTGGCGGCTGACTTTCTCCTTCGGACGTGCTCTTGTCGACGACGCGCTGCGCACCTGGGCCGGACAACCGGGTCAGGTGGCAGAGGCCCAGCAAGCCCTGAGCGACAACTGTGCCCGAGCGTCCGCCGCTGCCCAAGGTCTTGACGAAGGGGCGGTGTGACGCTCATGGCCCGCCGAATGACGCTGACCCGCTACACCATTGAGCAGGAGCACCAGCACCCCGAAGCCACCGGGGACTTCTCTGCGCTGCTAAACGCCGTGGCGACATCCGCAAAGATCATCTCAAACCGGGTTCGCCTGGGCGAGCTGGCCAGCGCGTTGGGCTCTGCGGCTGATGACGGCGCCCGACTCAACCCCACCGGCGACATGCCCAAAGAACTGGATTTGATCAGCAACGACATCGTCATTGGGGAGACCCAGTGGGGCGGACATTTGACCGGGATCCTCAGCGAGGAACTTGAGGACGTCTTGCCAATCCCGAGCACCTTCAAGCGAGGCAAGTACCTGCTGGCCATGGACCCGCTGGATGGTTCGTCCAACATCGACGTCAACATTTCGGTCGGCACGATCTTCTCGATCCTGCGCAGCCCGCACCCGGGCGATGTGGCAACCGCCGAAGATTTCCTGCAGCCGGGCACCGCGCAAGTCTGCGCCGGATTCGTCCTCTATGGGCCCTCAACCATGCTGGTACTCACCACTGGAAGCGGCGTGGACGGATTCACCCTGAACCCGGAAGTTGGCGAGTTCGAGATGACCCACCCGGATATGCGGATACCCGAGAGGACAAGCGAGTTTGCGATCAACGCAAGTAACGAGCGCTTTTGGGAGGCGCCGGTTAAGCGGTACGTCGCCGAACTGCTGTCCGGCAGTGCGGGCGCCAGGGAACGCGACTTCAACATGCGTTGGATAGCCTCTCTGGTGGCTGAGACTTACAGGATTCTGACCCGGGGCGGCGTGTTCCTGTACCCAACGGACACCAAACAACCTGGTGTCAAGGGACGGCTACGTCTGCTTTACGAAGCTAACCCAATCGCTTTCTTGATCGAGCAAGCCGGGGGCAAGGCCTCGACAGGCAGAGGCAGGATGCTTGAGGTGCAACCCACCGGCATTCATGAACGGGTTCCGTTGATCTTTGGTTCCCGCGAGGAAGTGGAACGAATTGAGCAATACCACGAGCAAACCACAGAAGAGCCCCATTACGACATATCCCTTTTCAATACCAGATCACTATTTCGGAGCTGAAAATGTCACAAAAACACCCTGTCGTCGTGATCACCGGATCTTCCGGGGCTGGCACGACATCCGTCTCACATGCCATGGAGCAGATCTTCCGGCGCGAGAACATGACTCCCGTCATGGTGGAAGGCGACTCATTCCACCGCTACAACCGCGTCGATATGGCCGCCAAGATTGCGACCGCCGAGGCCGATGGCAACCATAACTTCTGCCATTTCTCGCCCGAGGCGAACTTGATGGCCGACCTTGAGCAGCTTTTTCTCAGCTATGGGCAAACCGGTACGGGCCGAATTCGCCGGTACCTACACGATGCTGAAGAAGCCGAGACCTATGGCCAGTCAGCCGGGACGTTCACCGAGTGGAGCGACATCCCTGAGGGCACAGACTTGCTGTTCTACGAAGGGTTGCACGGCGCCATCGTCACCGAGGACGTCAACATCGCCCAGTACGCGGACCTAAAGATCGGCGTGGTGCCAATCATCAACCTGGAGTGGATCCAGAAACTGCACCGCGACCGGGACGCCCGCGGCTACTCCGACGAGGCAGTGGTCCACACCATTTTGCGGCGGATGCCCGACTACGTGAACTACATCTGCCCCCAATTCTCGGAAACGGACGTCAACTTCCAGCGAGTGCCGACAGTGGACACCTCCAATCCGTTTATCGCGCGCTACATCCCGTCTGCGGACGAGAGCTTCCTGGTGATCAGATTCCGCGACGCCCGCGGTATCGACTTCTCATACCTGCTGTCGATGCTCCATGATTCGTTCATGTCGCGGAAGAACACCATCGTGGTGCCTGGCGGGAAGATGGATCTGGCCATGCAGCTTGTCTTCACGCCGCTGTTGCAACGGTTGATGGAACGCCGACGCCAGGTCGCCTGACCATTTCCGATGATCAGATCGGTACTGTCACCTCAATCGTCGTGCCTTCACCGGGGGCGGAACGGACTGAGAGACGGCCGTCAATAAGACGCGCTCTCTCGGCCATTCCCGCCAACCCGTAATGCCCGGCGACAGCACCTGCCGACAAACCGTCGCCGAGGGGCGCCAGGAAGCCGTCCCCGTCGTCACTGATCGACAGAATCACCGACGCGCCACGCTGCGTCAGTTGGATCGAGGCCCGCTGGGCGTGCGCATGCTTCACCACATTCTGGACGGCTTCCTGCGCGATGCGGAACAGCGACGTGGTCACCGCCGCAGACAGTTGGACGTCATCGGCAGCCACCTCGATGTCAAGGTTGGGAATGACTCGCGCCATGCTGGTCAGGCCGGCTGCAAGGCCAAGGTCGTCGATCACCGGGCTGTGCAGGCCGCTGATTGCCGCCCGCGTCTCCCCCATCGCCAGATCAGCCAGCGCACGGGCAGCGGCAACCTGTTCGTGCGCGTATTCAGCATCGCCGTCGGCTAGCGCAGTGGCCGCAGCCGACAGGTGGAAGGTTAACCCGGCGATGGCCTGGCTTACCCCGTCGTGAAGATCGGCCGCAACGCGGCGACGCTCAGTCTCCTGGGCCGTCACCGTAGCCGCGACAAGACCGTCCCGGGCGGCGATCTGCGCGGCCTCAGATGCGGCTGCCGTGTCCAGGCCAATACGCAGCGCCAAAAGGTCGGCCGCCCGCTGGCACAGGACTGTCTCACCCGGGGTGAACACCCGCCGCTGATGCTGGTGCAGGGCCACCACCGCCACCACGGATCCCGACGGCAGCCGTGCAGGGACGCACAACCGGGACACCAACGCCCCGGGAGGAAGCCCCAGCAACCGGCGATGAGTCGGGTTGCGGGGGTTGTCGTCGACCAAAGTCACCGGAATGGCCTCGGCTGCCACCCGGCCCACCACGCCGCTCCCGATCGGCATTCGGGCGTTTCCGAGGTCGGTCAGGTGGGGCGGGTACCCGGATGTTGCCACGATCTCACCTTCAGGCAGCACCTGCCAGATCAGCGCACCGTCGGCATGCCAACCCTCGGTGAACAACGCGGCCGCCTCGTCGAGCACGTCCGACAACGCCGAGACCCGTGTCAGCAGCTCCAACAGAGCAGCGAACTGACCGTCCCCCATCGGTTTCGGGTTCAATGGAAAAGGCCTTCGCGCAGGGCAGCGGCAACTGCGGCGGCCCGGTCGTTGACATCCAACTTGCGATAAAGGCCGCGCAAGTGAGTTTTCACGGTGTCGTCACTGACCACCAGGCGGGTGGCGATTCCCTTATTCGACAGTCCAGCCACCAGCAGCGCCAGCACCTCGCTCTCCCGCTGCGTCAGCCCCAACCTGGCACCCGGCCAGAACTCCCCACTGGCGAGGTGTGCTGCCGCGGTCGCCACTCTGCCCGCCAACAATGGGTCGATCACGATTTCCCCGGCGTGCACGTTCTCCAGATGGCGGATCAGTTCCGGTCCATCCGTCCGTTTCGTCAGGTAGCCGGACGCACCGGCCCGCAGCGCCTGGTACAGGTACTGCTCGTCGTCATACACCGTCATGAACACGACCTTGACCGCAGGCGCGACTCGCAGTATCTCGGTGCACACATCCAGCCCAGACGTGGAGCGCAGCCGCATGTCGCACAGCACGATCTCAGGGGCAAGCGTTAGCACTGCCTCCAGGGCCTCGCTCAGCTCCCCAGCGCTGCCCACCACCTCAACTTGGTCGGAAAACCGCGAGAGTACCGCAGCCAGACCGACGCAAACAATCTCATGGTCATCGACGAGTAACACTCGCAACGGTTTGTGGTCCTGGTCAGCGAAAGGCATAGACAACAGGATAGTGGACCTCACAAACCTCGGACTCCAGCACCCGTCTCAAGCTCGCTAGTTCACCTGACGTTTCACCTGGACGGGTGGGCTGCCGCCCAATGGGCTGAGCTACGATCATAATGTGATGGACAAGGTTCTGCGGATGCAGATGGCCGACGCGCGAGCGGCCCGGCCAGTGATGCTCGCCGTAGGCGGAGACTCTGGATCGGGAAAGACGACACTGACTCGCGGCTTGGTGGACGCGCTCGGCCCGGACCTTTGTGTCTCGGTGTGCCTAGACGATTATCACCGTTATGACCGGGCCAGCCGTGCCGGGTTGGATTTCACCGTCAGCAACCCCGAATGCAACTATCTGGATATCGCCGAGCAACACCTGCAGATGCTGGCCACCGGCCAGCCCGTGCTGAAGCCCGTGTACGACCACCGCACCGGCACTTTCGGCGGCATGGAGTACCTGCAGCCACGTCCCTTTGTGATTGTGGAGGGTTTGTTTCCACTGTTCAGCCCGCTAAGCCGTGCCTGCTTTGACATCAAAGTCATGCTTGACCCCCCGGAGGAACTGCGCCGGGCATGGAAGATTGCCCGAGACACCACTGAGCGCGGTTACACCACCCAACAAGTGCTCGACGACCTGGCTGCACGGGAGACCGACTCGGCCGAGTTCATCCGGCCGCAGCGCCGCCATGCCGACATCGTGGTGCGCGTCACCCCGGACGCGGGCCAGGACGATCAACTGTCGGCCGAAGTTCTGCTGCGCGGAACAGTGCCACACCCGCCACTGGCCAACATTCTCATTGACGACCCCAATTCAGCGATGCCTCTGACTATCATTCGCGACAGCGATGGCACCCCTGTGGACTGCCTACAGGTTCGCGGAGACGCCGAACCAGCCGATATTGAGCGAGTGAAGCAGGCGATTTGGGCCAATATTGACTGCCCGCCGCCGCTACCGGCCAGCCTGGGTGAACTGAGGTCTGGAAGGCGCAGTGAGACACTCGCCGTAACCCAGCTATTGCTGCTGTACCACCTACGCCCAAAGGTCAACTCAAACTGACGGGCATGGTGGAACCTATGGAACACTATCCCCGTGGTTGCGGCCTGTGCCAATCGCCGCCGAGCGTTGGCCCGCGACCAATCAGTCACAAAGACGACCTGATCCAGGATCGTCGATTTCATCGCCTTATCGGCCTTCACATACGCTTGCGCGTATCGCTTCGTGATCTCGGCCCTGGACTGCATAGATAGTTCAATTCCCACCACCCGAACTGTTGTCACACCACCACGATGCGAGCAAAAAACTGTGAGGCAACGCCCCCAGCCATGCGAGCAATAATCGTGAGGCTAGTCGTTCTGTTGCATATATGCATTACTAACATCTAGAATGGTTGCATGGTTGGGGCGTCTGGAGTCATCGCGCGGGTGAGGTCTGCCCGTCAGCTAACGATGAACGCGCTGGCTGACGCCTCTGGGGTGCCTGTGTCGACGATTTCTCGTATCGAGTCGGGTAAGGTCGAGCCGACGTGGGCGATGATGTGCCGTCTGGTTGCCGCTGCAGGGTTCAGTCTTGAACCGACGTTGACCGAGACGACCACGGACGAGCCGCTGGCTGGGGTTCTCCGCCGCCTGGACGACGCCGGGCCTGGTGGGCGCGAGCGCATCGTGCGCCGTTTCCCTGCTGTGGCACGACTGGCTCAGGTGGCGCGTCGTCCTGGCGCCCGCCGGGTCGGGCTGCGAACTCCTCTTGGTGAAGCTGTCACCAGGTTGGCGCTGCAGGGCCAGTCCCCTGTGGTGTCGTCGCTGGAGGCGTTCCTGCGGGACGCCAGCCAAACCCGCTCCTTCACGCCGGTTGTTTATGTCAATGACCCGGACACTGTGGAAGGGTTCGCGGACGCCACACCGATGTCGCCGACTATCGCTTTTCTGCTGCCAACAACAGACAACGTCCGGTTCTGGTTCGATGATGTGGACGGTGTGGCTATGACATCGCGTGAATGGGCATTACTCGACTCGTTGGCGTCGCCTGGCAGACAGCCAGACGCGACGATGTATCTGCTCGACGAACTGACAACGGAGCCCGTCTGATCATTCAACAGCCCCAGCCGCCTCGACGTGAACGTGTCAACGTTCGCGACCTCGCCTATGGCGTCCAGTCGTCCAGGAAGTTACTCATCGACACGATCCGTGCGCTGGCCGAGTTCAGTGACGCCATCACAGTCGTCGGCGCTCATGCGGTCCGCATGTGGGCGCAAGACGCCCTCGGGCCGGTCGATATGCAGCCACCCGCGATGCGGATGTCGCCGTGAACCCGGTATTCGTCACCCCCGATCCGAAGCTGCTAGACATCATGGAAAGCATCGGGGTCACCCCAGCTCTGCCTGACCGGCCTGGTGTTTATGGCTACAGCGACGAGTCGTCGCTGCCGCTGGCTGAACGCACAACTATCGACCTGATCGTGCCCGAGGCATACGCCGGCACGGGCAGGCGGGCTGCCCGCATCGCTGGCCAACAGCATGCCGCGAGCCGCGCTGTCGGGTTGGAACTGGCCGTGTGGGATCGTCACCGGCACACATTGACCGCCATTGACGACCCGACAGACCAAGTCAAGGCTTGGGTTGCCGGGCCGGCGGCACTGCTAGTCGCCAAGGCACACAAGGTGCATGAGCGTCTCGAACAGGTAGCGGCTCGCCCAGACCGGCTGCGTCCGAAGGACTCCGGCGACATCGGACTACTGATGACGGTCTCCGACGCTGACGACGTGGCCACAGTGATGGCCACCCAATCCCGCGGACACCCCGAGATTGAAGCAGTCATCTCACAGGCCGCCCATTGGCTGGTCGACATGTACGGCGACCCGACGTCCATTCTTCGACGTCACGCCACTGACGCGCTCGCCGACCGCTTCGATGCAAGCCAGGTCGAAGCAGCCATGGACATGTGGGTCGCCAAGTTCATCAAACACGTCGGCGAGCCAGACACCAGACAACAGTGACTTTCAGGGGTGCTGACACCTACCAAGATGCCCAGGCGAGCCCTACGCTGGACGCCGCGCGGATAGGAGAACTCTTGTGGGGCGTGAGAGGTTCGAACTCTCGACCAAGGGATTATGAGTCCCCTGCTCTGACCGGCTGAGCTAACGCCCCAAAGCGACGGCAAAACCATCGCTCATAGCGAGTCTACCGGGCATAGGGCTATAGTCACATATATGACAGCTCGACGGCGCTCACCCACCAAGATAATTGTGGTGGTTCTCGTGGTCGCGCTCATGGCGCTTATGGCCGTCCTTATGGCCAGCCAAGGCGGCCCCCAGCCTACGGCCGCGCCGTCCGTCACCCAATCACTCAACACCGAGGCACAATTGGAAAACCTGTTTCAGACCAAGGCAACAGGCGTTCAGATCGCCGGTCATGGCGTCGTCACCCGGGTTTTGTCAGACGACAACGAAGGCGACCGCCATCAGCGGTTCATCCTGGAGTTGTCGTCTGGCCAGACGCTACTGATAGCCCACAACATCGACATTGCGCCGCGCCTGGAAGGCCTAGCTGTCGGCGACCAGGTCGCTTTCTTCGGTGAGTACACCTACACCGACCAGGGCGGCACCATCCACTGGACGCACCACGACCCGCAAGGGACGCACGTCGCCGGCTGGCTCGAGTGGAACGGGCAGCGCTACAACTAGGCAGCCTCGTACACTGTGACGGCACCAGGCTTGGCCGGGTCGGCAGCAGCACCGAAGGCCGGGAACAGCCGCTGGAAATGCTCGCTTGCAATGTGCTTGTCGAGCGCATCTTGACTTTCCCATTCCTCTAACACCGTCAGGTGCATGGGGTCGGCCGTGTCACGCCACAGCCCGTAGGCGACGCAGCCCTCGTCCTTGGCCAAGGTCTCAGTCACCAGTTCGCTTGCCGCCGCGACGAAATCATCAATCGAATCGGCCCGCAACCAATTATCTGCCACCACTTTCACTGTCATTGTGTTCTGCCTTCTTACTCGGGCTGCGACCCATAACGCAGCACTGCGCCCCCACATTAGCATGTGGGGGCGCAGTCATGCATTGAAGTTACAGGGTGACGCAGGTGCCGCCAGCGGCCTCAATCTTTGACTTGGCGGACGCCGAGAACGCGTCGGCAGTGATGTCGATCTTGACGCCGATCTCGCCGGTGCCAAGCACCTTGACGAACGAGTTGGCGCGCACTGCGCCATGCTCGATCAGCGAGTCGATATCGACGGCGCCACCTTGCGGATACAGTGCCGTCAAACGGTCGAGATTGACCACCTGGTACGTCACTTTGAACGGATTCTGGAAGCCACGCAGCTTGGGCAGCCGCATGTGCAGCGGCATCTGCCCGCCCTCGAAATTCTCGGGCGTGTTCTTGCGTGCACCAGTACCCTTGGTGCCGCGACCGGCCGTCTTGCCACCGTGCCCCGACTCGCCACGACCTACGCGTCGCTTAGGCGTGTGGGCGCCCGGAGCCGGACGCAAATGATGTGCCTTGAGTATCATCACTTCACCTCTTCCACGGTCACCAGGTGTGCCACCGAGCGGATCATGCCACGCACTGTTGGCACGTCAGCCTGCTGCACGCTAGCGCCGATCTTGGTCAGGCCGAGCGCCCGCAGCGTTTTGCGGGCAGTCGGCTTCTGCGTAATTGCCGATTTCGTCTGTGTGATCGTCAGCATGGCTGACTTCTTAGCTGCAACCATCAGGCCGCCACCTCCTGCTTAACCGGTGCTTCGGCGGCCTTAGCCTCTTTGGCGGCTCCAGCCGCCTTGGTGGCGTTACGGATCGCCGCAGGCACGACGTCCTCGAGTGGCATACCGCGACGACGCGCGATGGCCTCGGGTTGCTCAAGCGCCTGCAACGCCGCGACAGTCGCATAGACGACGTTAATGGCGTTTGCCGAACCGAGCGACTTGGCCAACACGTCCTGAATACCGGCGCACTCAAGCACCGCGCGGGCCGAACCGCCAGCGATGACGCCGGTACCGGGCGACGCCGGACGCAGCATCATGACACCAGCCGCCTCTTCGCCCTGCACCGGGTGCGGGATCGTCCGGGCAACCATCGGCACGCGGAAGAAATGCTTTTTGGCCTCTTCCACGCCCTTGGCAATAGCCGTCGGAACCTCTTTGGCCTTACCGTAGCCGACGCCGACCATGCCTTCGCCGTCGCCGACCACTACCAGGGCAGTGAAGCTGAAGCGACGGCCACCCTTGACAACCTTGGCGACGCGGTTGATCGCCACGACGCGCTCCAGATACGGGCTCTTCTCGCGCTCTTGCTGCTCGCGGTTGCCGCGACGGTCATCCCGTCCGCGACGATCCCCGCGCTCGCCACCTCGCCGTTGTGTCTCGCTCATGGATTATCCTTCCCTCTACAGACCCAAACCGGCCTCGCGCGCGGCGTCAGCCAACGCGGCGATACGTCCGTGATACTGATGCCCGGCGCGGTCGAACACGACCTTGTCGACACCGGCAGCCTTCGCTCGTTCGGCGATAAGCTTGCCGACCTCGCGAGCCTTCGCCGTCTTGTCGCCCGAGGCGGCGCGCAGTTTCGCTTCCATAGTGGAAGCGGCAGTCAGCGTGCGGCCGGCCACATCGTCGATAACCTGGACGGCCGTGTGCTTGGCTGTCTTGGTGACCACCAGACGGGGACGCTCGGGCGTGCCCGAAATCTTCTTGCGACCCCTCATCTGACGCCGCAGTTGCGACCGGCGCTTCGGGTCGAGGTTCTTGGAAACCTTCAATGTGATGGCCATTACTTGCCAGCCTTTCCAACCTTGCGACGCACATGCTCGCCGGCGTAGCGCACACCCTTGCCCTTGTAGGGCTCGGGCGGACGAATCTTGCGAATGTTGGCGGCATTCTCGCCAACTGCCTCTTTGTCAATACCAAGCACCGAGAACCTGGTTTGAGTCTCGACGTTGTAGGTGATGCCATCTGGCGCGTCAACTACCACCGGGTGCGAGAAGCCCAAGGCAAACTCAAGCTGAGTCGGGCTCTTCATCACCACACGATAGCCGACACCGACGATCTCGAGCTTGCGCTCGTAGCCGTCCTTGACGCCTGCCACCATGTTGGCCACCAGCGTGCGCGTCAGGCCGTGCAGTGAGCGGCTGCGACGCTCATCATCAGGCCGCTCGACCACCAACTGGTCGGCCTCCTGCTTGATCGTGATGGGTTCGGCGATGGTGCGTGACAGCGTGCCCTTGGGGCCCTTGACCTGCACGTTACGCCCGTCGATCGACACGTCGACCCCCGCGGGGACGACAATCGGCATTCTGCCAATGCGTGACATATCTACTCCTCACCACACGTAGGCGACGACTTCGCCGCCGACTTGCTTCTCGTGGGCTTGCTTGTCGGTCATCAGGCCGTGGGACGTCGAGATGATCGCGATGCCCATGCCACCGAGCACCTTGGGCAACCCCGTGGCCTTGGCGTAGACGCGAAGCCCTGGCTTACTGATGCGGCGAAGCCCTGCCAGAGCACGCTCGCGGCGGGCGCCGTATTTCAGCGTGCAGGTTAGCGTCTGACCCGTCTGGCCCTCGGGGGCGTCCGTCACCTTGTAGTCGGTGATGTAGCCCTCGGCCTTCAGTATCTTGGCGATACCCACCTTGATCTTGGAACTCGGCATGGATGTCGAGTCGTGATACGCCCGATTGGCGTTGCGCAGACGCGTCAGCATGTCTGCTATGGGATCCGTCATTGTCACTTTGGATCACACCTTCCTCGCAGCGGTTTCCTTACCGGACCTGCCGCGTTTCGTCATTCGATAAAAAGCTTCCGTCGTCACCAGGACGACTTTGTGACGCCCGGCAGACCGCCGGCGTGGGCAAGTTCGCGCAAGCAGATACGGCACAGGCCGAACTTGCGGTACACCGCCTTAGGACGCCCGCAGCGCTGGCAGCGCGTGTAGGCGCGAACAGCGAATTTGGGCGCTGCCGCCTGCTTGACCTTCAATGCAGTCTTAGCCATGTTTCACTTCCTCTTGCCCGTATGATGTCCGCGCACCTTGACG
>Ga0123357_10000502_pt1 | contig 38014 bp, 29 predicted proteins | sample TergutEmb28metaG_FD_89873 | JGI IMG/M metagenome (GOLD analysis project Ga0123357, IMG submission 89873) | Embiratermes neotenicus P4 segment gut microbial communities from Petit-Saut dam, French Guiana - Emb289 P4 | ecosystem: Host-associated > Arthropoda: Insects > Digestive system > Gut ... | reverse complement strand
TGGCATCGGCCAGTTGACCGGCGCGTTATCGGATCTGGGCCGCGATCTCGGCTTTGAAGTGAACACCCGAATCAGCGAGCACCCCAAAGTCTATTGGCGCACGACCAGCCAAGCCGGAAACCCTTTACGCATCAAAGTTGAGATCAACACCCATGAGCGCAACCCCGCATTGCCGATCATCCATGTGACCCACCAGGTGGCGTCCCCTTGGTGGGTAGGTGGCGCGGCGATTCCGACATTCCAACTGCCCGAACTGATCGCCACCAAGCTGCGGGCGCTCTACCAGCGATCCAAAGGCCGAGACCTGTTCGACATCTGGCTTGCCCTCACCCAGACGGATCTGGATCCCCAGCGCGTACTGGAGGCGTTCAGGTCGTACAAGCCCAACGGGTACACGTCCAAGACAGCCATCGCCAACCTCATGGCCAAACTCGCCGATCCAGACTTCCGCCACGATCTCGACCAACTCGCCACCCAGCCGCCTGTGGCCTACGCGCCAGACGACGCCGCAGCCCAGGTCACGGCGATCCTCCTGCAACAAATCGATAGAAGGCACACTGACGGACTCGGCTGACTCGACAGACCAGGACCGCCACTAGACACGTCGCACACGCGGCGCAAATGCAATTCCTGATGCGGTCGCATGTCCCAGTACCCAACCCTGGGGAATTAGCCGACGCGCAACCCGGGGAATTAGCTGGCGGACGACAGTCAGCACAACAACAGGAAGCTGTGAACAACCCAGCGACAGGAACGACGCGCCCGAAAGCGGGCTGCCGCCAGAAGTTGCAGAGATGACCCACCAGTGGTTTAGAACGCTCATGACACAGGGGCCACCGCCAGAACGATGGTGTATTACGTGACTTAACACCATCCGCAGAAATCCGAGAGGCTGAAGTCTGCGGGATCTCGGGTCAGATCGCTTGGAAACTCCGCTCCTTGGCAAGGCCCCGCACGCTCGGAACCGCATACGCCGCGTCTGCAACCAAGCGTTCTTCGACAAGATCTGGATCAGCGACATCGACGCCATAACCGCACAGCCACACGAAGGGTTTGCGGTGGTACTTCACGAGGGAGGTCAACAGGCGGCGGTTCAAGCCAGCGGCCCTGGTGACACCTTCAGCCTCGCCGCTTTCCACGGCTCAACCGAAGGTTTGAACGTCACCGGTCTGGTGCTCCTCAGGCGCTGTCGCGCCTTCGTCAACAAACTTCAATCACCTCGGTCCCGAGACAAGCACTCGGGACCCTCGGCTCAATCGTTTGTAGCCCCGAGCGGATTCGAACCGCCGTTTCAGCCTTGAGAGCTTGATCTGACGCATATTGGCATCTGTTGTGATAGTTGTAACTGCTTGTCAGAGCCATATTCAATAGCTGGCATAGTTGGCTGGAAGCGGGTGGTTTTGACAAAAATGTTCCCTGGTGGAAGCCGAATCTCCGGGTATCTACTCGCCGGTGACGACCCACTTCCCGTAGCGATTGCCACCTTCGCGGCGGATGAAGCCGCGTTCACGCAATTGAGCTACCAGCCGCTGCGCTTGTCGTTCGGTGATGCCGATTGACTCAGCCAGGCGTGCAGCCGTCACGGTAGGATCAGCTCGGACAGCCTCCAGAACGAGACGAGCAGAGTCGCCCATCCCGACATCTATCCCGACATCTATCCCGACATTAGGGACGCCTACACTGACATTCGATGCCCCGTCCAGGCGGATCATAGGGATGATCGTGGTGAAGATGTCGCCGTCGATCAACTGCGGGTCTTTGCCCGAGTATATCTGGGTGTACTTGTACAGGTTGCGCACACCGGAACCGAGGGTGTCGGCGTAGCCAATCTCGACGAAGAGCTTGGCGATGACCGGGTTCTTCGGGTCGGGTCGGAAGTGATGCGGGTCGATTGGCCCTGCCTGCAATGGACGGTTCCAGTTTTCAGTCACCAGCCGGTCGCGTTCAATCAGCACGCGGGCGGGCATGGTTGAGGCGAACTCTTGGTGCGACAAAATGTTGGACACGATCTCAAAGGCGATATGCCCTTGAACGCTGGTGCGCTGGCCGTCCACGATGAAGAACCTATCGAGAGTGTGTTTACCGATGAAGCTCGTAATCTTGTCGAACGCTTCGATCAGGTTGCAGGTCACCATCAGCCGGTCGTCGTAGCGGTCGAGGTTGTGGGTGCGTCGGACACAGTCGATAACGTAGCCGGGGCAGCAATGGATGATCGCCTCGTCGGTGCCGAACAGCAGCACCGCCGCCAGGTTGAAACACTCTTGGCCGGTGGCCGGGTCGGTTTCGATCAACCCGGCGCTGTGCATGATCTCCATGTCGGTCATGTCGCCCCACGGGTGGCGTTCTTCACGGTTCATAGCACGCTTGTTGACTGCCCTTTGCCTGACTAATGGCATCAACTCGGCTAGGCGTAGGTCCTGGATGGTGATCAGCGGGAGCAGCGTTCGCTCGGTGTGCTGGAGCGCCTTGCGCTGGTACAGCGCCGCCATCAAGTGAGCGTTATCCGTGATATTGGTATCGCCGTCCTCAGCTCGGTCGAACGTCCTCGACCCAAACCGAACCGGTTGCGAATGAGCTGGGACGTACAGGGCCAGAATGAGCTTGCCGTCGACAGTCACCTCCTCCAGTGGCAAGGACAGCGGCGGATGCACGATCTCAGGATTGCTCACCATCTTGGCGAAGTTCCGCTTCAGGCCATCCACTTGGTTGGCGGAGATGCCCCGGACGGTGCCGTTGTCGGCGACCCCCATGAGGATATGGCCGCCGTAACGGTTGGAGAACGCAGAGACTGTCTCGAACACCGAGTTGCCCAGCTTGCCAGCCTGGATGCTCTTGAACTCGACCGTCAGCCCCTCACCCTGGGCGAGCAAGTCTCTGGCCTGGTCAACGAGCATCAGCGGCCTCCTTCGGTAATCGTCCGATTCTCTCACGAGTAGACGACTCATCGTCGGCGAAGGCTGCGGCGGCCAGTCTCGTGGCGTCGACGGTCTGTGTCATCCACAACCTGGCTGGTCATGGTGCAACACTGGAGTGGTTATGGAAAAGCACAAGCTGGATGGTCCCTGATGACAACTTCGCCAAAAATGTTCCCTGATTGTTCCCTGATGGCTGTTTTCGACGCCCTAGAGAAACCAAAAACCCCTAGTCATTCTTGCTCTGACTAGGGGTTTTGTCTGGTAGCCCCGAGCGGATTCGAACCGCCGTTTCAGCCTTGAGAGGGCCGTGTGCTAGGCCGCTACACAACGGGGCCATTGGGGCGCTGGCACGCCCCGAGTTGGGGTACCAGGACTCGAACCTGGACTGACGGAACCAGAATCCGGCGGGCTGCCAATTACCCCATACCCCAGCACTGGCTGTTCAGACCAGCGAGGGACAACACTACTAGACGCACCCGGCTTGAGCCAAACTGCGGCGAACCGCAGCGAGGGTCGCGACGACCTTGGAGCAGGACCCGTCACGCCGGGGTCCGCACCGCCACCTTCATACCGCGCCCGGTCAGCCACGCCAACGCGCCGAACACCGCGAACGACGCCAGGACGATGCCCGTGCTCGCCCAACTGATGCCGGTGACCGCCATCGTCGAGGCCACCGAACCACCCAGGGCCGCGTACGTGAACGAGCAGATGTTGTTGACGACGTGGGCCGCAATGCCGGCCTCCACGCCTCCGGTCAGGATCACCAACGCGCCCGCCAGCAGCCCGAACCCGAAGCGGTAGCAAAACAGGGGCAGGTTTTGCGTTCCGTGGAAGACCGCGAACACCGCCGCCGTCACCACCACGCCCACCCAGCGGTTGCGGACCACCGTCGTGAGCGCCTGCATCAGGTAGCCCCGGAAGAAATATTCCTCGGCGGCGGCCTGCAACGGCGACGTGAGCACGATCACCACCAGGAACCACGCGGCTCCATTCTGCGGGCGGTACGCCCCGATCACCCACCCCTGGCCCGCCAACTGGCCGACGTTGAGCACCACCGCCGCGACCACCAGGCACACCACCGCGTAACGCCAGCGGAACCCCGGCTGCACCGAGTTGAGCCAGCGGGGCTGGAGGCGGTGCAGCCCGGCGACCAGGGCGAAGGCGATGGGGATCAACACGGCCAGCCCGAGGTTCTGGGCCGCCATCCCCATCGGGAAGTCCATCGCCTGGCCGGCCTGTTCGTACGTCGCGAAATCCCCCGGCGAACCGGAGACGGTCCAACTCACGATCAGCACCAGGTACGTCACCAGCGGCGTCGCCACGACGAACGCGAGGATGCCGAGCACCGCCCCCAGCAGCCCCCGGATCGCGCCCACATAGCCCGTGGACATGTCCTTGTCTTGGGCAAAGATGTCGGCGTACGACACCCCCGGCGGTGCTGCGTGCAACGAGAGGGCCACTCAGGCGTCCTCGTCCACGACCGGGTTGCTCAACGTCCCGATGCCCTCGATGGTGACGCTGACGGTGTCGCCGGGCACGATCTCCCCGATGCCTGCCGGGGTGCCGGTGATGAGCACGTCGCCGGGAAGCAGCGTCGTGAAAGCAGTGACGTATTCGATCAGGTAGGCCACGTCGTGCAACATCAGCGACGTGTTGGCCGACTGGTGCACGTCGCCGTTGACGCGCGTGGACAGGTCGAGCTTGCCCACCTCGTCCAGCCCCAGATGGGTGACGATCCACGGCCCCAGCGGGCAGAACGAGTCGAACCCCTTGGCGCGCGCCCACTGGCCGTCGGCGGCCTGCAAGTCGCGGCAGGTGACGTCGTTGGCGATGGTGTAGCCGAAGATTACGTCGGCAGCGCGACTGGCGGGCACGCGGCGGCAGATGCGGCTGATGACCACCGCCAACTCGCCTTCGTAATGCAGCATCTTGGTCTCGACCGGACGGATGATGGGCTCCCCCGGCCCGATCACCGACGTGTTCGGCTTGAAGAAGACGACCGGCTGCGCGGGCGCCACCCCGCCCATCTCGGCGGCGTGGTCGGCGTAGTTCTTGCCGATGGCGGCCACCTTGCTGCGGGGGATGACGGGCGCCACCAGCCGCACGTCGGCCAACGCCAGCCTCTCGCCGGTCAACCCGACGGCCCCGGCCAGCGGGTCGCCGCTCAGCACGGCGACGGTGTCGGGGTGGGACCCCTGGTCTTCGGCCAGTTCGACGACGCCATACCGGGGGTCGCCGTCGGCCACAAATCGAGCAACACGCATGACAAGCACCCTAACCCGTTCCGCAGACAACCGCCGATTCCGTGCACCGGAGTGGACGATCCGGGCGATGGACAACATGCCAGGCGGGGCACCAGCGCGGGACCAGCCACCGTTGCTTATCCACAGGCCAGGTTTTCGGATCCGAAGTTATCCACAGGCTCCGTTCTTTTCTGGATTCCAGCAAGCACCCCCGTTAGGGTGGGATCCGCCGTCTGGAGGGACGCGGAAACAAACTTGCCGGCTTGGGCGAGAGGGGACACGACCACGGTGGATTTCGAATGGGACCCGGCGAAAAGCACGTCGAACAAACAAAAACATGGGGTAGATTTTTCGGACGCTCAGGCTATTTGGGAAGACACTGACCGCGCCGTCCTCGACTCCAAGTACGGCGCCGAACCACGGCACCTGACCATCGGGCTGATCGACGGTAAGCTGTACACGGCTGTGACGACGATGCGGGGCAGCACTATCAGGATCATTTCTGTCCGGCGTTCACGGAAGGAGGAGGAAGGGCATCATGGAGGGCGCAATGGCGATCAGCACCGATGAACTCGACCGACTCTTCGATGAGGGCGAGCACGATATTCTCCAATACTTCGACACGGACCACGTCCGCTATCCGGGGCGCGAGGCTCGCACAGGGGCGGTTGAGCCGCCCGCTGCGGTGCCCGCCGCCGCCGAGCAGGAAGGCGACCGGACGAGCGTCGAGGCCAGGGACGTGGCCGACAGCCGGTTCGAAGAAAAAGCCGCCTGACGGGCATCATGCCCACGGCACCGAGTCCATAGGAGCGGCCATGCCAGGCTCTCATCCGGTGATCGCCATCGACGCCGGGCAGACCGCCATCAAGGTCGGCGTCGAGGACGGCGGGTGGCGCAGGTCCGACTATCCGGGGCTGCGCACCAACGCCGAGTTGGTCCCGCAACTCGCCGGGGTCATCCGCGAGGTCGCCGCTGGGACGTTGGCCGACGTGACGGTGGCGATCGGCACCACGGGGCTGACCAGCCGCGACGACGACCCGGACGGGTTGCTCGCGGCGACCCGCGACGCTGGGGTGACCACGGCGCTGCTGGCCCACGACTCGGTGACCTCCTTCCTGGGCGCGTTGGGCGAGGGCACGGGGGTGGTGATGGCCGCCGGGACGGGCTCGATCATCCTCGGCGTCGGTCAGGCCAGCGTCGCCCGCGTGGACGGCTGGGGGAATCTGGTGGGCGACGCCGGGAGCGGCTACTGGATCGGGCGCGAGGCCATCGACGCCGCACTGCGCGACTACGACGGGCGCGGGGCATCCACGGCATTGACCGGGGTCGTGCGCGCGCGGTTTCCAGTCCTCGACGACCTGTATATCCAATTGCAGACCGACCCTGGGTACGTGGGGGTCATGTCGGGTTTCGCGCGCGCCGTGGCGGACCTGGCGAGCGACGACGCCGTGGCCGCCTCCATCTGCCAGCGTGCCGGCGTCGAACTCGCGGAATCGGCCATCACCGCCGCACGGCGGGTGGACGAGGGCGTCACCGGAGCCCCGGCGATCTGCCTGTTGGGCGGGGTGCTGCGCCCGGGACCGGTGCGGGACGCCTGCGTAGCGCGCCTGCGCGAGCGGTGGCCGGATTTCTCCCCCAGGCAGCCGTTGGGCGACGGTCTGGACGGTGCACGGGCACTCGTCGGCCTGCCGGAGCACCACCCGCTCGCCGGGTCCATCTCGAAGGCGCGGGTGTAGGCGCCCCGCCTACGACGCGACCGCCGGCCACACGGCCATGCCGTCGGCCACCTGTTGCGGCACGGGCACCGGGTGGCCGGTGGCGTCCCCGCAGACCACGACCGTCGTCGCCCGCGCACAGACCTGGTGGTCGCCGGGGCGCTCCACCTGCGCGGACAGGGTCAACGACGTACGGCCCACCTTCGCGTACGCGGTGCGCACGCGGTAGGGCTTCGCGCCGTACAGGATCGGCACGTGGTAGGACACGTCCTGGCGGGCGACCATCCACAGCAGGCCATCGCGGGCGGCGTCCTCCATGCGGGTGTGCTCGGCGTCCGACGGGTTCGCCCGGATGCGCGCCTCCGCGAACAGGTCGAACACCTTGACGTTGTTCATGTGCCCGTACGTGTCGATATCCGACCAGCGCACCCACGCGTCGTAGTCGTGGGCGCGGGGGCCGACGCGCCAGCGTCCCAGGTCGGGAAACAGGCCCAGACCGGTGGCCGCGTCGGCGAAACAAGAACGCTCCGGCGGCGTCATCCGGCGCGGGGCCAACGTGCGGGGGTCCACCACGCAGAGCACGGTGCGCGCCTGCGCGACGACCTCGCCGTGCTGGAGCACCTGGCTGCCCAACGTGAACCGCGACGCGCCCACCGTGCCGACCACCATCGCCACCTCGACGGGCGTGGTGTCGAACATGATCGGCCTTTGGAACTCCACCTGGTGCCCCACCACGAGGCAGCCCCGGTCGAGCAGGGCGGCGTTGGGGCCGGATTTCAGGAACGCGATGCGCCCCTCTTGCAGGTAGTCGACCACGAGCGCGTTGTTGACGTGGCCCTGGGCGTCCAGATCCACCCAACGCAACGGCACCCGCACGGTGAACGGGGTGCCGGGCAACGATTCAACCATCGGCCAGCGAACCCCTACTCGTCCTCGACCGGCTCGTCGTCGTACAGCGAATCGACCACACCCGCGTACCGCTTGGCGATCATCGCGCGGCGGATCTTCTGGCTCGGCGTGACGACGCCGGAATCCACGTCGAATTCACTCGGCAGGATTTCGAAGCGTTTGACGGTTTCCCAGCGTTCGAGTTTCTCGTTCGCGCGCTTGATGCCGTGGGCGACCGTCGTCTGGAAATCCGGGTTTTGCAGGATCTGGGCGTAATCCTGGCCTTCGATGCCGCGCAACGCCGCCCACTTGAGCACATTGTCGGCGTCCATCGTCAGCAGCGCGGACACGTATTTGCGCCCGTCGCCGACGGCCACGACCTGCGAGACGTAGGGGACCTCCGCCGCGATGACGCTTTCCACCTTCGCGGGCGACACGTACTTGCCGCCGGAGGTCTTCATCACGTCGCGTTTGCGGTCGATGATGCTCAGGTAGCCGTTCTCGTCCAGTTCGCCGATGTCGCCGGTGTGGTACCAGCCGTCGGTCAGCGCTTCAGCCGTCCCCGCGGGATTGTTGTGGTAGCCGCGCATGACGCCGGGGCCCTTGATGAGGACTTCGCCGTCGTCGGCGATGCGAACCTGCGTGCCGGGCAATGCCGGGCCGACGCTGCCGAATTTGGGGGATTCCTTGGGCGTCAGGAAGGTGATGGCACTGGTCTCCGTCATGCCGTAGCCCTCGATGATGAGGATTCCCGCCGAATAGAACCACGCCTGCACCTGGGCGTTGAGTTTGGCCGAGCCGGAGATCAATACCTTGATGTTGTCCCCCATCGTCGCCCGCAGGCGGCTGAACACCAAGCGGTCGGCCAACGCGTAGGAGGCCCGCAAGCGGGCCGGCATCGGCTGCCCGGCCAGGCGGTAGGGACGGCTGTCGCGGCCCACGGCGAACGCCCACCGGGCGATGCGGCCCTGGATGCCGTTGCGCCGCGCGGACAGGAACACGGTGGCGCGCACCTTCTCGAAAATCCGGGGCACGCCGCACATGATCTGCGGTTTCGCCTCCCCCAGGTTTTCCACGATCCGGTCGATGCGACCGTCCACGAGCTGCTGGAAGCCGATCGCCAACTGGCAGGAGGCGATGGCCTTGCCGAAAACGTGGGACAGCGGCAGCCACAGGTACTGGAGGTCGTCGGGCCCCAAGATGTGGACCCGGTCGACGGCGAACCCCTCGTAGGCCCAGCCGCGATGGGTCAGCTCGGCGCCCTTGGGACGGCCCGTGGTGCCCGACGTGTAGATCAACGTCGCCAAGCCGTCGCCGGTGGTGGCGTCGGTGGCGCGCTTGACCATGCCGGGGTCGTTGGCCAGGGCCCGGTCGCCGCGCTCGCCCAACTCGTCCCAGGACAACACGTGGTCGCCGTCGCCATCGCCGTCCATGAGGATGACGGCTTCGATTTGCGCGTCGGAGGCCGGGTGGGCGCGCAGTTTCGCCAACTGCTCGGCGTCCTCGGCGAACAGGAAACGCGAGCCCGAGTCGGTGATGATGTGGTCGAAATCCTCGCCCTGGGTGTTCGGGTAGATCGTGGTGGTCGCGCCTCCGGCGACGTTGATCCCCAGGTCGGCCAGGACCCATTCGACCCGCGTGGACGACACGATGGCGACGCGGTCCTCCAGGCCCAGCCCCAGGTCGAGCAGGCCGGCGCCGATCCGCTCGGCCAGCCGACCGGTTTCGGTCCAGTCGATGCTGGCCCACTGGTCGTCGCGGTCGCGGAACTTGTACGCCTGCGCGTGCGGGGTCTGCTCGATCCGCCACGCCAACAACGCACCGATGGTCTGCGGCTTGCCCTCCAGGATTTCCTGCGCGTCGATCGTCACGGAACCCACTCCTTCTTCGTGTGTGGCCACTCGGTTGTGTTCGCACAAGGCGCTCTTGGCAGTGTAAGACGCACCTGTGGGGGCTGTGCAACGGTCGACCCCCATAGAAAACGGCAGGGAATCTTGGAGGTTGCCCGTACGACGACCAGGCGGCGGCACACCCGGCGCGTCTCCTGACATACTGGACGTGCGCAACAAAGAAAGAACCCCATGCCTGAATTCGTGTTCACCCTGCACAACGTCCGCAAGAAGCTGGGCGACAAGCTGATTTTCGACAACGTGACGCTCTCGTTCTTCGACGGCGCCAAGATCGGCGTCGTCGGCCCCAACGGGGCGGGCAAATCCACCATGCTCCAGTTGATGGCCGGGCTGATCAAGCCGGACAACGGCGAGGCGTTGCTCGCCAAAGACCGCACCGTCGGCGTCCTGCTGCAAGAGCCGCCCTTGAGCGAGGACAAAACCGTCTGGGAGAACATCGAGGAAGCCGTCGCAGAGACGAAGGGGATGCTCAACCGCTTCAACGAAATCTCCGAGCAACTGGCCGACCCGGACGCCGACTACGACGCGCTGCTGGCCGAGATGGGCGAGCTCCAGGCGCAACTGGACCACCGGGAGGCGTGGGATATCGACGCGCAGCTCGAACAGGCGATGGACGCTCTGCAGTGCCCGCCGGGCGATTCGCCCGTCGACGTGCTCTCCGGGGGCGAGCGGCGCCGGGTCGCGTTGTGCAAACTGCTGCTGCAACAGCCCGACCTGCTGCTCCTGGACGAGCCCACGAACCACCTGGACGCCGAAAGCGTCAACTGGCTGGAGGGCCACCTCAAGACCTATCCGGGCACGGTGCTGGCCGTCACCCACGACCGATACTTCCTGGACAACGTCGCCGAATGGATCTGCGAAGTCGACCGGGGCCAGCTCCACCCCTACGAGGGCAACTACTCCACGTACCTGGAGACGAAACGTTCCCGCCTCCAAATCGAGGGCAAGAAGGACGCCAAACGCGCGAAGATCCTGGCCCGCGAACTGGAGTGGGTGCGCTCCAACCCCAAAGCCCGCCAGGCGAAGAACCGCGCCCGCCTGACGCGCTACGAGGAACTGGCCGCCGAGGCCGAACGCAACCGCCAGGTGGACCTGGCCGAGATCAACATCCCGCCGGGCCCCCGGCTCGGCTCGAACGTCCTGGAGGCCGACGGCGTCACCAAGGGTTTCGGGGACCGCGTGCTGATCCGCGACCTGAGCTTCCTGCTGCCCCGCGCGGGCATCGTCGGCGTCATCGGGCCCAACGGCGTCGGCAAGACCACGTTGTTCAAGATGGTCATCGGCGAGGAAACCCCCGACGACGGCGCGTTCTCCACCGGCGAGACCGTGTCCTTCTCCTACGTCGACCAGGGCCGGGCCGGCCTCGACCCCGCCAAGACGGTGTGGGAGGTCGTCTCCGACGGCCTCGACTACGTCCGCGTGGCAAGTTTCGAGATGCCCTCGCGCGCCTACGTGGCCTCGTTCGGGTTCAAGGGCCCCGACCAGCAGAAACCAGCCGGCGTCCTGTCCGGCGGCGAGCGCAACCGGCTGAACCTGGCGCTCACCTTGAAGATGGGCGGCAACGTCCTGCTCTTAGACGAGCCGACCAACGACCTCGACGTGGAAACCCTGCAATCGCTGGAAGACGCGTTGCTGGAGTTCCCCGGCTGCGCCGTCGTGATCTCCCACGACCGCTGGTTCCTCGACCGAGTGGCCACGCACATCCTCGCCTGGGAAGGCACGGACGACGACGAGGCCGCCTGGTTCTGGTTCGAGGGCAACTACGCCAACTACGAGGAGAACAAGGTGGCGCGCCTCGGGATCGACGCAGCCCGCCCGCACCGGACGGCCCACCGCCGCCTCACGCGCGGCTGATCGCTTCGACGATGGGGGGCGACCCCCATACCCCCGCGCGCCGCGTCGCGCGTCCTGGATCCATCGTGACGGGCGACGCAGCGCCCTGCAGAACTCACCTGTGGCTCGCCCAGGCAGCCCAGCCGGCCTCCTAGACGCCCACCGCGTCGAGCACTGCGGCGTCTTCCTCGGACGTGTCCGGCGCGCACTCAGGCGCCGCTTGGCCCGCGTGGGCCGCGTCGCCCGAATCGACCGGGCGCGTCAGCCGGCGGAAACGCGACGTGCCGTGGGCCAGATCGTGCCCCACCGTGCTCGCGTCGATCCGCAACTGCTCGTGCTCGACGCCGTCGGCGTCCACCCAGGTGTGCGTGCGCAGCTTGCCCGCGACGACCACCGGGTCGCCCTTGCTCAGGCTGCATTTGACGCCCTCGGCCAGCGACCGGGCGCAGCGGACGCTCACCCAGGTGGTCTCGTCGTCGCGCCATTCCCCGTCGCGTTGGATACGCGGCGTGCAGGCCATGCGAAAACTCGCCACCGAGAACTTGTCGGTAATCGCCTTGTAGTCGACGTCCGAGCCGACCCTGCCCGTCATCCAGATATGTGCTTCCATCGTCCCCGCCTTTCATGCGTGTGACAGGGATACTGGGCACCACCCGCGCCAAAACGCCAGGTCTGGCGAAACTGTGGATAACCCTCGGCGTTATCCACAACCGGCGCCCCAATTTCCGGAAAGTGGCGCGGGCCGCGCGGCGTGAGGATGAGGTCGTGCCTGTGGCGTCGCGTTGGAGATGGCGCAACGCCCACAGCAATCGATGAAAAACAGGAGCCCAAGCGCCGGGACAAGGGTAGTCCCCGCCGTGAACCGCCTAGCGCAGGTCGCGCACCGCCGCGAGCGCCTGCGTGTAGCGGTCCAACTCGGACTGGATCGGCGCCACCATGCGGGCGCGCACCACGTCGCCGACCGCCTTGTCGAGCACCCGGCGCGCCGACGCCGCCCGACCACGCGCGCCGACGTTGACGAACAACCGCCCCAGCAGCCCCAGCGCGAACCCGGCGACCAGCCCGCCGAGCAACAGCCATGTGCCAGCCGGGACCCTCAGCCACAACACCTGCGGCGGCGTTGGCAGCCCCAGCGCAGCGGCCAACGGCCCCGCGCACAGCCACAGGATTCCGACGACCACGCAGGCCACCAGCACCCATTGCACGACGCGGAACAGGGGCCACCACCACGCCCCGCGCCGCTCGTCCAGCTCCGCCGACGCCACCGCCACGTCCAACGCGTCCACTAGCCCGGCCCGGTCGCCGTCCCCGGCCTGGCGCACCGCGTCCGCCCACGCCGACGGCATCCCGTCGGCCACCGACTCCACCAACCCCCGCACCTGGCCCTCCACGGCCATCTGCTGCACCGCCCCGGCCTTCGGCACCGACGTGTGCCTCACCGCCTCCGCAGCCTCCGGGCGCGCGCCCGAGCGCAGCCGTTTGAGCGGATCGGGGCGCAGGTGCGCCACCCACGACACGAACGGCCACCCGGTCGCCAACTTCCCGCGCCGCAGCCACGAGCCGTGCGCCGCCTCGACGAGCGCGGGGACGCCGCACACCTCGCCCAGGGCGCGTGTCACCGAGGCCACCAGCTTCCGGTTCATCGTCGGCGCAGGACCGGGCCCCAGCGCCTGGATCACGCTGCGCGCGGCAGCCTTCACGTCGGCGCTCAGGCGGGCCATCATGGCGACCTTGGCCGCCACCAGGCGCGACAGCGCCCCGCGCAGTTCCGGCACGCCGAGGCCCGTGGCCACCGAGGTGGTCATGATCGGGCTGGCCCCCAGGCCGTCGTCGTTGAGCAGTTTGCGCATGTCGCGGGCACATCGTTGGATATCCGCGTCGGCGAGCCGGTCCGTCTTGTTGAAGACCACCATCATCACGTTGGCGTGGGAGGCCAACGTCCGCAGGTAACCGTCGTGCAGGGCCGAATCGGCGTATTTCTCCGGGTCGACCACCCACACCAGGGCGTCGACCGCCTGCACCAAACGGTCGACGGTCTCGCGGTGCTGGGTCTCCAACGAGTCGTAGTCGGGCAGGTCCACCAGGACGAGGCCGTCCAGGGCTGGCTCCGGAGCCACGACGTGACGCCGCCCGATGCCCAGCCAGTCCAACAGTGGGGCGGGAACGTCGATCCCCCACACCGCCGCCATCGCCTCGCTGGTGGTTGGCCGCAGCACGGCGGCCTGCGCCCAGGACGAACCCGTCAGCGCGTTGAACAGGCTCGACTTGCCCGACCCCGTGGCGCCCGCCAGGGCCACCACCGTCTTGTCCCCGCTGACGGCCACGCGCTCGCCGACCCGCCGGATAGCCCCTTCGACGTCGGCCAACGCGCCCGCGTCGACGCGGCCCCGGCACAGGGCGATCACCTGGCCCAGTTCGTCGATCTGGTGGGCGAGGACGTTCTGGTCAGGCATCGGCCTCCCCCTCCCTGCGGGTGTGTGCCGCGCGGACGTCGGCCACGGCGGCTTCGAGCTGGTCTGCCTCGTCCGCGTGGACGTCGACCGCCGTCAACACGTCGAGGTACCTGGCCAATTCTTCCGCTAAAAGTCCTTCGACGCGCGCGTCTAACTGGATTTTGGCCTGTTTGGCCAGTTGACGCACGGCCTCCTCGCCGAAAACGGCCTCCAGCAAGCGCTGCGCCAGGATCGCCGTGCCCCCAGCGACGCCGATCTCAGCGCCCAGCAGTCCACCGGTTTGGGAGAAGACCAGGATCATCAACGCGACGCCGACGCCGTTGACGCCCAGGGCCAAGATGCGCGCCTGGGTGCGTTTGGCGGCGCCTCGTTCGGTGACCAGATCCATCACATCGGACTGCCACGCCCGGATGGCCTGCGCCGCCCGCGCGCGGAACGTCGCCGACGCCCGGTCGAGGCGCACCGGCGTCGCCTGGAGCAGCGCCCGCCCCGCCGGATCGGCGTCCCATGCGCCCGCCGCCCGGCGCGCCGCCGACTCGCCTGCCTCGTCGATCAGCACCTCCAGGCCCGTCTCGACGGCCACCTTCACCTCGCCGACCTGCACTGGCTCGCCCCGCAGCAGGCCCGACACCCGGTCACGCAGCCACCCGACGCGTTGTTCGACCGCGCGGAAGAACTCGCCCGTCCCGACGAAATCCTGCCAGCGGGCCAACACCTCCCCGCGCATGAGGACGCCGTTGGCCGTCTGCTGCGAGACGGTGCGCACCGCCTCGCGGTACACCGCCTGCGCGTCCTCGCACAGACGGGCCAGGCAGGCGTCCTGGTCGCGCACAGCCTCCGCGACGGCGGGCACGGCACGCACCAGCGCGTCGATGGCCCCACCGAGCGTCTGCGCGATCACCCGATCGCGCGCCGCCGCGTCCTGGGCCAACGCCGCCAGCCACAGCCGGAACTCGTCGGTGGCGAACCCCGGCAGCAGGCCGTCCTCCAGGGCGGTTTCGGGGATCACGAACAGTTTGGAGGCCGCCAGGCCGCGCTCGTCCATCATGGCGCGCAGGTCTTGGGGCACCTCGTCCAACGCGGCCACCGGCACGCGGTCGAGCACGACGGCGACGACGGCCTGCCGGTCGCACGCCTGTTTCAGGAACCCCCACGGCACCGCGTCGGCGTACCGGGCGGCGGTGGTGACGAACAGCCACAGGTCGGCGGCGGCCATCAACTGCACGGCCAGTTCGCGGTTGGCGGCGACCACGGAGTCGACATCGGGCGCGTCGAGGAACGCCAGGTCGTCGGGGACGCTGGGATCGGGCACCAGTTGCAGGGCGCGGGCGTCGGCGACCGGCACCTGGGTCCGGGCCATCCCCGGCAGGATGCGGTCCGACTCGAACCAGGCCGTGTCTTTCGGATTGTGGACCAGCACGGGCGCCAACGTGGTGGGACGGATCACCCCCGACGCGCTGACATGGCGTCCGACGAGCGAATTGACCAGGGTGGATTTCCCCGCGCCCGTCGAGCCGCTGATGACCGCCAGCAGCGGGGCGTCCTGGCGGGCCAGCCGGGGCAAGATGTAGTCGTCCAGTTGGGCGACGTGGCCCTGCGCGAGCGCTGCGACGTCATCCCTTCCAGGCAACGGCAACGGAAGACGGACGTCCACCAGCGCGGCGCGAAGTCGGGCAAGCGCTGCCGCGACCTGCTGGTCCCCCATCCTTGCTCCCTTATCCCTGTGGCGGCCCCCATAACGGGTCCACAGCAGAATACCCAGTTGCGGGCGTCAGCGCGCCGGGCAACGGCGAAGTTTTTTTCGCACGCCATGATGGAAGGGCCGGCCAACGCACCCGTTGGCCGTGTGGATCGGCCACCGCAGACGTTCTCATCTCGCTGATCGAGCGCAGCAATTCCCGGGCGCGCCCGGACCCCGCCGAGTCCACCAGCCCCCGCACCTCGGCGTCGCGCAGGTAGGCCAGTTCGGTCATGGCGCGCTGGAGGCGGTTGGTCGCCAACCAGCACCGCCACCCCCGGCTGACGGCGATCACGTCGGCCCGCAGGCGGGTCCGCAGTCGGGCGAACACCGCCGGGTCGTCCGGCTCCAGCCAGCCCGCACGCACATAATCGGCCAGCCGCACCCGCATGAGCCGCCCCTGCACGAGCACCTGGCGCACGACGTAAATGACCACCGACAACACGAGCAGCAACGCCACCACGTACAGCATCATCAGCACGTTTTCGGGCTCCAGCGATATCTGGGAATTGAACGTCATATGCAGCCCGACGGCGATCATGTACCCGGCCAGCGGCGCGAAGATGCGCACCACCTTGCTGCGGGACCGCACGCCGATCGCGACGCCGATGGCCGTCATGATGGTGAACAGCGGGTGCCCGAACGCCGTGTAAACGCCGCGCTGCAACACGGTCTGCGTCACGGCGTCCTGCGCGTTTCCCACGGAGATGTTCTGGGCGGCGTACATGATGGCCTGGGCGTAGTAGATGATGTTTTCGGTGAAGGCGAACCCGGCTGCCGACAGCCCGCCCAGGCACACCAGCGTGACCTTGGAGACGAGCCGGTAGCGCACCAGCGCCGCCATCCAGAACAAGACGGTCGCCTTCATGGCCTCCTCCACGAACGGCGCCACGAAGATCGACGCGCGGGCGGCAGCCGTCGGGTCTCCCGTACCCACGACGCCCAGGTGCGAGGCCGCCCAGGTGTTCACGTTGACCGCCAGCCAGGTGGCTACGCACGCGCCCCAGCCCAGCGCCAGGAACCACATCAACGGGCGCTGAGGGCGGAAACGGTCGACCACGAGGAACACGACGATCCAGAACGCGAGGGTGGGCAACGCGTACCACGCGGCCTGCTGGATGGCCGCCGGGGGAAGCCCGGGGTTGATGCCGCCGGGAAGAACCGTGTTCGCCGTCTGCAGCCGGTATTGCAAATACAGGCACAACGCGAAAATCAGGGCGGCGGCCAGCGTCACCCACGTCCACGGCGACGTGAGAATCCGGTAGCGCAACAGGCGGCGGTCGCGTCCGGGCAACGGAAGGTTGTTCGACCGCCGGGCGCGCACGACCCCGTCCACGTCCGCCGGCAAAGACTCGCTCACCCGTCCAGCGTACCGGCACTGGCTGACAACGCGCTGTGGAACTGTCACGATGCGTTCAGGACAGGGCCACAGCGCGCGGGGGCATGGGGGTCGTCCCCCATACAGGACACTGTGGCCGCTGTGAGCCGCTCTCCAGGAGCGGCGGTCTCGACACGATCTAAACTGGAACCCCTGCACCCACCGTTGACACACCCCCAGGAGGTACCTGTAGTGATGACCCAGTCCGCCCTCGACCAAGCCGACCTCGCCCGTCTGGCCGCCGAATTCGACGCCGACCCGCACGCGCGGTTCGCGCAGAACGCGGTGACGACCACCGGGATCGACCACATCGCGCTCGACCGGCGGGTGGTGACCTCCATCGACCCGTCGATGAGCGACAAACTCGACACCTGGCCCGTGACCAACCAGAAGAAATCCGGGCGCTGTTGGCTGTTCTCCGGGCTGAACCTGTTGCGGGCGCACGTCATCGACGAGCTCCACCTCGACTCCTTCGAACTGTCGCAGAATTACCTCCATTTCTGGGACAAGCTGGAGAAGGCGAACTGGTTCTTCACCTCGATGATCGAACTGGCCGACCGTCCGCTGGACGACCGGACCGTCGCCACGATGCTGGCCGACCCGATCGGCGACGGGGGCCAGTGGGACATGTTCGTCTCCTTGGTGGTCAAATACGGGGTCGTCCCCAAGTACGCGATGCCCGAAACCGAGTCGTCGTCGAACACCAAAGGCATGAACCACACGCTGGAGACGCTGCTGCGGCGCGGGGCCAGGGATCTGCGCCGCACGGTGGCCGACGGGAAGGACGCCGACGAGGTGCGTCTGAGCCTGGTCGGGGAGGTCTACCGCGTGCTGTCGATCCACCTGGGCACGCCGCCGACCTCGTTCTGGTGGCAGTACCGCGACAAGGACAACGAGTTCACCCGCGCCGGAAACGTGACGCCGCTGGATTTCGCCGCCCGGTACATCGACGTCGACCTGACCCGCTACATCTGCCTGGTCAACGACCCGCGCGAGACCTCCCCGTTCGGCAGCGTGCTGACCGTCGACCATCTCGGCAACGTCGTGGGCGGACGCCCGGTCGCCTACCTGAACGCGCCCGCCGAGCTGTTGAGCGGCATGGTCGCCACGATCATCCAGACGGGCCGCCCGGTGTGGTTCGGCTGCGACGTGAGCCAGCAGTTCGACCGGACGCTGGGCGTGTGGGACGCCCACCTGTTCGACTACCAGAGCGTCTACGGCGTCGACCTATCCATGACGAAGGCCGAGCGCATGAGGCTGGGCGAGGAGGCGATGAACCACGCCATGCTGTTCACGGGCGTCGACCTGGTGGACGGCGCCCCCCGCCGTTTCCGCGTCGAAAACTCGTGGGGCGACGAGGCCGCCGACAAGGGTTTCGACACCATGAACGCCGACTGGTTCAACGAGCACGTCTTCGAGGTGGCCGTGCCCATCGAGGAACTCCCCGAGCAGTGGCAGAAGAAACTCGACCGGACGACGCCCCTCGTCCTGCCGCTGTGGGACCCGATGGGGTCACTCGCCGGTTAGGGTGCCGAAGACTCGCTAGGCGCTGCGGTGCCCGTCACGATCGGTCCAGGACGGACGCCGCGGCGCGCGGGGGTATGGGGGTCGCCCCCCATTGGATGTCACCGGGCGCGGGGGTATGGGGGTCGTCCCCCATTGGATGTCACCGTGCGCGGGGGTATGGGGGTCGCCCCCCCCCATCGTCATCGAATCAGCTCACCGCTCCTGGGCGCCCGTGGCACATCTTGAACTTCTTGCCCGAGCCGCACGGGCACGGGTCGTTGCGGCCCGCGTTGGCGTACGGATCGGCCTCTTGCGCCACAGCCGTCTTGGTGGCCGTCCCCGTGGTGGCTTTCGCCGGCTGCCTGGTAGCTGCCTTCGCCGGGGCCTTGGCGGGGGCCGACGCCTTCGCCGCAGCGGCGGGAGCGCCCGCCGTGGTCACCGCGCTGGCTGCCGACGCGGCGCCTGCCGTCGTCGTGGCCCCGCTGCCCGAGAACGCCAACGCGCCCCTGGGTGCGCGCGGCGCGAGCCCCTTGGCCTGGAGGGTGGGACGTTTGGTCAGCGTCGATTCGGACGCCATCGTGGACACCGACGGCGCCACGGCCCCCGGATTGTTCTCATCCGGCCCGGATTCGACGGTCGCGGCGGGCGGCAGCGTCTGCTGGACCTGCACCTGGAGGTTGTACAGGTAGCCGACGACCTCTTCCATGAACGCTTCCATCATGGAGTTAAACATGTCGCCGCCCTCGCGCTGGTACTCCACCAGCGGGTCGCGCTGCGCCATCGCGCGCAGGCCGATGCCCTCGCGCAGGTAGTCCATCTCGTAGAGGTGTTCGCGCCACTTGCGGTCCAGCACCGTCAGCATCACCTGGCGCTCGAACTCCCGCATCGTGCCCTCGCCCAGTTCCTCCTGGCGGGTGTCGTAAGCGGCCTGGGCGTCGGCCTGAAAATCTTTGACCAGCACGTCCTGGGCCAGGTCGCTGCGCCCGGTGTACTCGTCGCGGCTGAGCTTGACGGGGTACAGCGTGCGCATCTGCGTCCACAACGCCTCCAGATCCCAGTCCTCGGGGAAGCCCTCGGTCAGGTTGGTGACGTACTGGCTCACGACGGTGTCGACCGTCGTCCGCAACTGCTCCTCGACGTCGGCACCCTCCAGCACCTTGCGGCGGTCGGTGTAGATCGCGTGGCGCTGGCGGTTCATCACGTCGTCGTAGCGCAGGACGTTCTTGCGCATCTCGAAGTTCTGCGCCTCGACCTGCTCCTGGGCCTGCTGGATCGACTTCGTCACCCTGCTGTTCTCGATCGGCACGTCTTCGGGCACCTTGAGGACGTTCATGGCCCAGTCGATGACGCCGGAGCCGAAACGCCGCATCAGGTCGTCCTGCAACGACAGGTAGAAACGGCTCTCGCCGGGGTCTCCCTGACGCCCCGACCGGCCTCTCAACTGGTTGTCGATACGCCGCGACTCGTGGCGCTCAGAGCCGACGACGTACAGCCCGCCGGCCTCGACCACCTCGTCGTGTTCCTCGGCCACCTGCGCCTCGATATCGGCCAGGGTGCCCGCCCACTGGGCCTCGTACTCGTCCCGGTTTTCCACCGGGTCGATACCCCGGGACTGCAACACCTGGTCAGCCAGGAACTCCGGGTTCCCACCGAGGATGATGTCGGTGCCACGGCCAGCCATGTTGGTGGAGACGGTGACCGCAGCCTTGCGCCCGGCCTGCGCGACGATGGACGCCTCGCGCGCGTGCTCCTTCGCGTTCAACACCTCGTGTTTGACGCCGGCCCGCTTCAGCGCCTTCGACAGCACCTCCGACTTTTCGACCGACGCGGTGCCGATCAGCACCGGCTGGCCCTTTTCATGCCGCTCCACCACGTCGGCGACGATGGCGTCGAATTTCGCGGATTCCGTGCGGTAGATCAAGTCGGCCTGGTCGGCGCGGACCATCGGCTTGTTCGTGTCGATCACGAGCACGCCCAGGCCGTAGATCTTCTGGAACTCCGACTCCTCGGTTTTGGCCGTGCCCGTCATGCCGGACAGCTTGTTGTACATGCGGAAGTAGTTCTGCAACGTGATGGTGGCCAACGTCTGGTACTCGTCCTTGATGGGGACGGACTCTTTGGCCTCCAACGCCTGGTGCAGGCCCTCGTTGTACCGCCGCCCGATCAGGGTGCGGCCCGTGTGCTCGTCGACGATCAGCACCTCGCCGTCGAGCACCACGTAGTCTTTGTCGCGCTTGAACAGTTCCTTGGCGCGGATCGCGTTGTTCAGGTAGGAGATCAACGGCGTGTTCGCGGACTCGTACAGGTTGTCGATGCCGAGGAAATCCTCGACGGTGAAGATGCCGTCCTCCAGGACGGACACGGTGCGCTTCTTCTCGTCCACCTCGTAGTGCACGTCGCGGGTCAGCCGGGAGACCAGGTGCGCGAATTCGGGGTACCAGCGGGCGTTGTCCTCGCTGGGGCCGGAGATGATCAACGGCGTCCTGGCCTCGTCCACGAGGATCGAGTCCACCTCGTCCACGATGGCGAAGTGGTGGCCACGCTGGACGCATTCGCCCAGGGAACGGGCCATGTTGTCGCGCAGGTAGTCGAAGCCGAACTCGTTGTTGGTGCCGTACGTGATATCGGCGGCGTATGCCTTGCGGCGCTCGGCTGGCGTCATCTGCGAAAGGATCGCGCCCACCTCCAGGCCAAGGAAGTGGTGGATGCGGCCCATCTGCTCGGACTGGAACTGGGCCAGGTAGTCGTTGACGGTGACGATGTGGACGCCCTTGCCGTCGATCGCGTTGAGGTACGACGCAAGCACGGCCACCAGCGTCTTGCCTTCGCCGGTTTTCATCTCGGCGATGTTCCCCCAGTGCAACGCCGCGCCGCCCTGCAACTGCACGTCGAAATGCCGCTTGTTGAGCACCCGTTTGGACGCCTCGCGGACGGCGGCGAACGCCTCCGGCATCAACGAGTCGAGGTCTTCGCCGTTCTCGTGGCGTTGCTTGAAATCGGCGGTCTGGCCGCGCAACTCCTCGTCGCTCATGGCCACGAAGTCGTCTTCGATGGAGTTCACCTGCTCGGCGACGGCCTTCAGCTTTTTCAGGGAGCGGCCTTCTCCGGCGTGCAGCATCTTGTCAAACAGGCTCACAGCGTTCGCTTTCTCGCGGGTGTATCGGGTGCCAGGCGCGCGAGTCCTCCCGCGACGCAGGCAGTTTGTATCCTACCCGCCCAGCCTGTCCCCGCTGTCCCCGTCAGGACGCGGCAACACTCACTCGGGCTCGGTCTCGCCCAATTCGGCCACATGCGTCGGGTCGAGGACGCGCTTGAGGAACACCCGGGTGCGGGCCTCCTGCGGGTTTCCGATGACGGCAGCCGACGTGCCCTGCTCCACGATGGAGCCCTGGTCCATGAAGATCGTGCGGCTGGACACGTCGCGCGCGAACGCCATTTCGTGGGTGACCACCAGCATCGTCATGTGGGCCTCGGCCAGGTCGCGCATGACGGTCAGCACGTCGCCGACCAGTTCGGGGTCCAACGCGGACGTCGGCTCGTCGAACAACATCACCCTCGGGTCCATCGACAACGCCCGCGCGATCGCCACGCGCTGCTGCTGCCCACCCGAAAGCTGTGCGGGAAAATAGTCCACCCGGTCGGACAGCCCGACCATCTCCAGGTTCTTGCGCGCCACCTCTTCAGCCTGCGCCTTGGAGCGTTTCAGCACCTTCACCTGCGCCATCACGCAGTTACCCAGCGCCGTCTTGTTCGGGAACAGGTTGAACGCCTGGAACACCATCCCCACATGGGTGCGCACCGCGTTGATGTCCACGTCCGGGTCGGTCATCTCCGCACCGAGCAGTCTCACCGACCCCTGCGTGGGCTGCTCCAGCAGGTTGATGCAGCGCAGCAAGGTCGATTTGCCGGACCCGGACGGGCCGATGATGCACACGACCTCGCCCTCATACACCGTCAGGTCGATGTCGCGGAGCACATGGTTCTCGCCGAAATACTTGTGCAGCCCGGTGATCTGGACGGGAGGGAAGACGGTGCCCGCGTCCAGGTTCGGTGTCAGCTCGCTCATCGCTTCGGGTCCAGTCTCTTCTCGAGCCGCCCGACCAAATAGGTCAGCGGCAACGTGATCACCAGATACAGCACAGCCGCCGCCACCAACGGTGTCGCGTTGGCGTTGGTGGTCAGGCCATCGCGGGCGAAGGTCGTCAAGTCCTTCTGGGTGATCGAGAACCCGATGATGTACAGCAGCGAGCTGTCCTTGAGCAACATCACGGCCTCGTTGGTCATCGGCGGGATGACGATGCGGAACCCCTGCGGCAGTATCACCGAGATCATCGTCTGCATCGACGACATGCCCAACGAGCGCGCCGCCTCCCGCTGACCAGCCGGAACCGCCTGGATCCCCGCCCGGATCACCTCGGCGGTATACGCGCCGGTGACGATGGTCAGGCCCGTGATGCCGGCGCCGACTGATCCGCCGGGGATTTTGACGCCGAACGCGATCGGGATCATGTAGCCGCACGCGAAAATCGTCAACAACGCCGGGATACCCCGGAACAACTCGATGAAGCCGATGGCGAACCACCCGAACGGCCCCCCGCCCATCTTCAGCAGCGCCAGGATCGTGCCGAGCAGGGTGCCGAGGATGAAGCTGGCCACCGTGTAGAACACCGTGTTGACCAGCGCGATCGTGACGATAGTCGGCCACATCTTCACCGCCACGTCGCCGTTGGCGAACTGTCTGGCCATGACCGGCCAATTGACGGTGAAGATCAGGACGATCACGATCGCCGCCGCCACGACATACGTCGCCCAGCGACCGATGCGCCGACGGATCGTCGGGCGTATGGAGGCGGCAAAACTCATGGGCGCTCCCGTTTCGTTGCTACGGGAAGCTTAGCCCGCCGACGCGCTCGTGCTCGGAGCGCCACTCGCGGGCGCGCTGCCGAAGTATTTCGCGTAGATCGTGTTGTAGGTGCCGTCGGCCCGCAGCGCGGCGAGCGCCGAGTTCACAGCGCTTTGGAGCGCGGGGCTCTTGCCCTTGGCGAACGCGAAGCCGTACTGCTCGCCGGTCTGGTATTTCTCGACGACCTTGTACGACGAATCGGCCTGCTCGTGCGACATGTTGACCGGGTAGTCCTGGAGGAGCGCGTCCACCTGGCCCGCCTGGATCGCCGCCCATTCCTCGCCGTCGGAGGGGAACTCAACGATCTTGGCGGTCGACGGCTTATGCTGCGTGGCATACGTCTGGCCGGTCGTGCCCGACTGGACGCCGATCGACTTGCCGTCCATCTGGGACAGGCTGGTGATCCCGGAATCGGCCTTCACGAGCAACGATTGGAGCGAATCGTAGTAAGGATCGGAAAAGTCGATGTTCGCCTTGCGCGCGTCCGTGATCGTGATCGCCGACACGCCGATGTCACACTGATTGGCCACGAGAACCGTGCCGGACTGCAACGCGGTGAAATCGACGGCGACCAACGTGAACTTCAGGCCGATTTTTTGGGCGATCGCCGTGGCGAGATCCACGTCGAACCCGCTGTAGCCGCTCGGGCTGGACGTGTCCTCCACCTCGAACGGCGGGAAGGGAACGTCGGAACACGCCGTCAGCGTGCCAGGCGTGACCAGTTGGTAGTCAGCGGCAGCCGAGGCCCCGCCCGACGCGGGGGTGCCAGCCGTCGGCGATCCGCTACAACCGGCCAGGGACACCAAACCCAAAGCCGCCACGGCGATCGCGGTGGTCTTGAGGATATTTCGTGAAAGCATGACGCGTTCCTCTTTCTGGGAGCAGAGCCCATGCGGGGCATTTCCTCGCGCACACTAACCCATCCAGGTGACTGCGGCGTTTCGCGTCCCCCTGGTGAGATGCGGCCCTACACCCTCAAGTGGATGACGCCGTAGTCGTACGCCTTGCGGCGGTACACCACCGACGGCGCTTGGCTCTCGGCGTCGACGTAGAGGAAGAAGTCGTGGCCGACGAGTTCCATCTCGTCCAACGCCTGGGCCAGCGTCAGCGGGACGGCGTCGAAATGCTTCTCGCGCACGACCAGCGGCCCGTCCCCGTGGACTTCCATGCCCGCGATGGTGTGGACCGGCGTCTGGTTGGACGCGGGTTCGGGCACGGGTGCGGCTGCCGGCGCCGCCTCGGCCAACGCGGGCTGGGGGCGCAGGCCACGGCGCGTCTTGCGACGGTCCGCCGCACGGCGCAACTGGGACTTGAGACGGTCGAGCGCCTGGTCGAAGGCGGCGTTCTTGTCGTCCGCGACGGCCTCGGCCCGGATCGCCGGACCCTTGCCGACGAGTGTGATCTCCACCGCCGTCCGGTCGGATTGACGGCCACTGCCGACCGTCACCTGGACTTCGGCCCGGATGACGCGGTCTTTGAGCTTTTCTATCGTCGCGATTTTCTCTTCGACGCGGGTCCGGAATTCATCGGGGATCTGGCAACGTCGGCCTGTGACGAGGACGTCCATGTCAACCTCCTGGGGTAGCGGTTTCGCCCAGCATGGCGGGCGATGGTCATATTCCAAGGTAGCAGGCCGCACTAACAAAAAGCGGGGTGTCGGCGGGCAGTTCCTCTCCCACGCGCGGGGAATGTTCCCGCACCCGCGCTGACGGCGGCATCTACCCTCGCACGCGTTCAACCCGCATGGGCCGCGTTGCCACCGCGCACCACGTCCGCGACTAACGGATCGGGCGTTCCCCGGCGCGCACGCACCGGCGTCCGCGCGACGCACGCGCCACCCAGCACGCCCACACCCGCCCGGTGGCACGCCCGCACGGCCTGCGCCATCGTCGCCCCCGTCGTCACCACGTCGTCGACGACGACCACCGACCCGCACGCCGCCCCCGGCCAGGCGAAGGCGTCCTTCATATTCGCCGACCTCGCCGATCCGCTCAGGCCAATCTGGTCGGCGGTGGAACGAGCCAGCTTCAGCCCCGCCGACACCCGCACGTCCAGCCCCGCGCCCCGCAGGCGCTGTTGGGCGATCCGGCACAGCTCGAACGGCAGGTCGATGCCGCGTTGGTAGACGTGCGCCCGCGCGGTGGGCACCGGGACCAGCGTCAGGCTGCCGGCGTCCTCATGCAACGCCAACGCGGCCAACGCCCCGGCCAGCAGCCCGCCGAGCACGCCCACCAGGCCCAGCGCGTTGCGCCTCTTGGCCGCCAGCACGCTCGCCCGCAGCACGCCCGCGTACGGGCCCGCCCACGCCAGGACGCCACCCGTCCATTCGCCGACGACCGGCGCGCGCACCAAGGTGGCCCGGCAACGGGGGCACAGACCGACGCACGCCCGCCCGCAGCCCGCGCACCGGGCGCCCCACACCAAATCGCCTGCCGCGTCGAGAAGATGTCCCATACCCGCAGTATTGGTTCGGGCACCCCCGGATCCGCCACTTATCCACAGGGCAGTTATTGCTTGAAGGTTATTGCGCGAACGCGACCGCCTGGGCGTCGGACAGCCACAGCGGCCAGGTGAAATCGGCGTCGAAGCGGTACACCATGCCCGTCTGGGACCGCACCAGCGCCAACGCCCCCGGCGAGGCCGCCAGTTCCACCAGCGGCGTGTCGACGTTCGGCCCCACATACGACGACCGCGCGCCGTCCTGGGTGATGCGCAACACGCTGGTGCCCGCCTGCGCGTCGCCGGCCAGCACCAGCAATTGCGTCGGCCCCGACCACGCCACGTCGACCAACGGGGCGGTATCCGGCAGCGGGACGGTGCGCCACCCGTCGAGTGTGACCGTCTGGTTCGAGCGCGAGACGCGCAACAACCCCAGCTCGTAGCCTTGCTCCTGTTTGAGCGCGACCGCCAGGCGGGTGCCGTCCGGCGACACCGCCAGCGAGACGACCGTGCCAGGCGGCGGGTCCGCCAGCGACACCTTGAGCGGCGCCTTCGCGCCGAAAACCTGCAACGTCGCCAGCCCGGAGGGTTCCACGGTCCACAACTCCCCGTCCCGCGAGTACTGCGGCGCCACGAGCGCGGGCGCGCGCCGCAACGTCGTTGGCGCGTCCTTGCCGCCGATCGACGCCGTTTCGATCGCCTGGCCGGCCTTGGCCTGCACCAACGCTGCCACCTCTTGGGTCGCCGACGACACCGCGATCGCCTTCGGGTTGCGGATGCCCGGCGTCACCGCCGTCAGGTGCGGCGCGGAGGTCGTCGGCGTCACGTCGTCGACCTGTCCCCCGGACACGGCGAAAACCTCCGGGGAGACGGCCGCCACCGGCGCCCACGACGAGAAATCCGACGGCGTGAACGTCACCGCCGCGCCCCCCATCGCCCACGGGACGCCGCCGACCGTGACCTCCACCCGGGTCACCCCGCTGAACTGGACGGCGGCTAGCACCAGTTCGGCCAGCACGGCCTTCTGGCCGGTGGCGTCCAGACTGGTGGCCGTCCCGCCCAACGACACCGTCGCCAACCCGCCAGACGTGGCCACCCCCAGCACCTCGACGCCCGACGCGAACGACACCAGCGGCTTGATCCAGCCCCCAGGACCGGCGACCTGGAGTTGCAACGCCCGCAACACCTGGTTGTCGCCGCTGGGCAACCAGCGGACGTCGGGCACCATGACCGACGAGTCCGCGCTCAGGTAGTGCAGGTCGACGCTGACATAGTCGGCGGTGAACAGGTAGGTGGAGATCAGCAGGCCGGTGGGTGGGTTGGAAATGCGCCACTGGTTTTTCGCGTCGCGGACCAGCTTGAAATCCTGCAACACCTTCCCGGACGACGCCTGGTAGCGCCCGCCGGCGTCCAGCGTTCCCACCAGGCGCGCCGAGAGCACCACGTCGTTGTCGACCTGGGTCACCGGATAGTCGTCGGAGGTGTACACCTCGACCTTGGCCCCCGGGTCCCAATTCTTGCTCGCGGCCGGCGTCAGGTATTGGCGGGCCACAGCGTAGTCGGGCTGGTAGACGCTCATCGCGTGCAGGAAGCCTTCCACGACCAACGACGGGCTAGCGTCGGCCGACGGCGGCAACGGCGCCACGCCCACCTCGGAGCCCACCTGGGCCTGCGGGGGCGAGTCGTAGACGACCGGCCCGCTCGTGGGGACGCCCGCGCACCCGGCCACCGCGAGCGACACAGCCACAGCGGCCACCCCGGCACGCCACAGCCGACGCCCCGCCCGCACGCCAACGGCTGCGTGGTCGTCACGCATGGCTCTCCTCCCCCGCGCACCCGTCCGCGAACGGCAACGGCGAACCGCCCAACTCGCCGCCGACGCGCCGGGGCACCGTGAGCCGGAAACACGCGCCTTGGCCGTGCCCGTGTCCGCCGTCCCCGAACGCATCGGCATCGCCGTCGCGCGCCTGGTCGTCCGCCGTCTGCCCCCGAACCTCGCCCTCGCTGCACGGCGCCACGTCCAGCCAGCCGCCATGCAGCCGCGCGTCCTCCAACGCGATGGACAGGCCAAGCCCCGTGCCGCCCACGCGGCGAGTGCGCGCCGGGTCGCCGCGCCAGAACCGCTCGAACACATGCTGGGCCTCGTCGTCGTCCAGCCCGACGCCGTGGTCGCGAACGCTCACGGCCACCGCGTCCTGATCGCCGCGCACCTGCACGTCGACCGGGCGTCCCTCCCCGTGTTCGACGGCGTTCGTGAGCAGGTTCCGCAAAATCCGGCGGATGCGCCGCTCGTCCACCTCGGCGGTCGTCGGGCCGTCCACCGCCAACGTCAACACGCTGCCAGAATCCGCCGCCAGCACCCGCGCGGCTTCCACCTCGGCGGCCACCACCTGCCCGAGATCCACGTCGTCGACCATCAACTCGGCGGCGCCTGCGTCGAAGCGAGAAATCTCCAACAATTCGGCCAGCAGGTGCTCGAAGCGGTCGACTTCTGCCGAGAGCAATTCGGACGCGCGGGCGGTGGGCGCGTCGAACGTCCCCCGGTTGGCGTGCAACATCTCGGTGGCCATGCGGATCGTCGTCATCGGCGTCCGCAACTCGTGGGACACGTCGGAGACGAAACGCTGCTGCATCTGCGAGAGGTCCTGCAACTGGGTGATCTTCTTGTCCAATTCCTCGGCCATGTGGTTCATCGACGTAGCCAGGCTGGCCAGGTCGTCGGTGCCCACGACGCGCATCCGGTCGTCCAACTGCCCGGCTGCCAGGCTTTCGGCGGCCAGCCGGGCGGCGCGCACGGGCCGCAGCACGATCATGGCGATCAAGTACACGGTCACGCCCAGGCCGACGAGCAGGAACGCGCCCGTGGCCAGCGTCGCCTGCTGGACGACCGCCAGCGTGGCGCGTTCCTCGGTCGTCGGGAAGATGAAAAAGATCGGGTATTCGGTGCCGCCCGATTGGGTCAACTGCGCGGCCACGACCAGGCCCGGTTCGTCCGCGCGCCCGTCGGTGTAGTGGATCGAGGTCGGCGTGCTCCAGAAACCGTCGGCGTCGCTCATGGCCGACCGCAACGTGCCGGGGATGCTGGACTGGGCCACCCCAGCCGTCCCGATCAACGCGACCGGCGTGTCCACCATGACGTAATACTGGTTGCCGACCTGGCCGCTGACGGCGGCGTCCTGGGCCAGCCGCCGGACCTCCTCGTTGATGGAGGTCGTGCGCAGGTCGACGGCGGACAATTGCGTCCGCATCGACGTGACCACCGACGTGGCCTCCGCGACGCTCGACTGCGTCTTCCCAGCCATGACGCCACGGGTCGACTGGTCGAGCAGGAACCACCCGGTGGCCGACAAGATGATGACGCTGGCCACCAGCGTCGTCACCACCACGCGGAACGGCAGCGACCGCCGCCATGCGCGCCGGGGCGCCGACCAGAACCTCATCGCGGCGGTTTCTTGACCACCCCGGCCCGGTACCCGACGCCGCGCACGGTGACGACGATCTCAGGCAGGTCGGGGTCACGTTCGACCTTGGAGCGCAGCCGTTGGACGTGGACGTTCACCAGCCGCGTGTCGGTGGGATGGCGATACCCCCACACCTGTTCGAGCAGCGCCTCGCGGGTGAACGCCTGGTGCGGCTTGCGGGCCAGCGCCAGCAGGATGTCGAATTCCAACGGCGTCAGGTTGATGAGGGCCTTGCCGCGCCGCACCGTGTGCTCGTTGACGCCGATGACCAGATCCCCGATGCCCAACTGGTCCTCGCCAGCCTCGACGGTGCCACGGCGGCGCAGGCGCGTCTTGACGCGGGCCAGCAGTTCTTGGGTTTTGAACGGTTTGGCGACGTAGTCGTCCGCCCCGGCGGCCAGGCCGTCCACCACGTCGGTGGTGTCGGAACGCGCGGTGAGCATGATAATCGGCACGTCGGACGCGGCGCGCATGTCGCGGCACACGTCGACGCCGTCGCGTCCGGGCAGCATCAGATCCAGCAGCACCAGGTCCGGCTCGAACGCGCGGAAGGCCGCCATCGCGCGGCTCCCGCTGTGGACAGGCCGCACGTCATAGCCTTCGGTCGACAACACCAACTGGAGCATCTCCGACAGGGACGCGTCGTCGTCGACCACCAGGATGCGCTGACGCGCCGGACGCACCGCCTCCGCCATGTCTGACCTCCCTCGTTGGCACCGGGCCCGGATTCCCCCACGCGCCAGGGCGCCACCCCGGATGGAGGACCCCACGGCACGGGGGATGGGCTCTCGCCCACCTCGATAGCAGTCTACGCACACGCCCACGCGGGCGCGCCTGGCATTATGCCGCGTCGCCGCCGGGGGCGTGGGGGGCGGCGGCGTGGGGCCCGTCCGAGTCCGGGCTGGGGGCGTGCGAGGTGGGGGTGTGCGGAGCGTCCGCGTGCGCCCGACCGAGCAGGTCTTCCAGGACGGGCAGTCGTTCGGCCATCGCCGCCTCCTGGCCGTGGGTGGTCGGCTCGTAGTAGCGCACGCCCTCCAACGCGTCGGGGAGGTACTGCTGGGCGGCGACGCCGTGGGGCGCGTCGTGGGCGTACTGGTAGCCGACGCCGTGGCCGAACCCGGCAGCCGAGGAGTAGTGGGCGTCGCGCAGATGCGGCGGGACGAGCCCGATCCGCCCCGCGCGCACGTCGGCCTGGGCGGCGTCGATGGCCTTGACGACGGCATTCGACTTGGGGGCCATCGCGGTGGCGATGGTGGCGTGCGCCAACGTGATGCGGCCCTCCGGCATCCCGATGAGGGCCACCGTCTGGGCCGCCGCGACGCACGTCTGGAGCACGGACGGCGCGGCCATACCCACGTCCTCGCTGGCCAGGATGACCAGCCGCCGGGCAATGAAACGCGGATCCTCCCCCGCCTCGATCATCCGGGCCAGGTAGTGCAACGCGGCCTGCACGTCCGAGCCGCGCACCGATTTGATGAACGCGGAAATCACGTCGTAGTGCTGGTCGCCGTCGCGGTCGTAGCGGACGGCGGCCCGGTCCACCGCCGATTGCAGCACGTCGGAGTCGATGACGGCAACGCCCTGGGTCTGGGCTGCTGCGGCGGCTTCTTCCAGGTAGGTCAACGCGCGGCGGGCGTCGCCGCCGGCCAGCCGGATCAGGGTGGCGCGGGCGTCGCCGTCCAGGCCGACGCGCCCGCCCAGGCCGCGTTCCCCGGCCAACGCCCGGTCGACCAGGGTGCCCACGTCGTCGTCGGTCAAGGGTTTGAGCGTCAGCAGCAACGAGCGCGACAGCAATGGCGAGATCACGGAAAACGCCGGGTTTTCCGTCGTCGCGGCGATCAGGGTGACCAGCCGGTTCTCCACCGCCGGGAGCAACACGTCCTGTTGGGCCTTGGAGAAGCGGTGGACCTCGTCGACGAACAAGACGGTGCTGCGCCCCCTGGCCAGCTCTCGGCGGGCCGTGTCCAGCTCGGCGCGGACCTCTTTGACGCCGGCGGTCACCGCCGACAGTTCCACAAACCGGCGCCCCTGCCCCGCCGAGACGATGGCGGCGATCGTCGTCTTGCCCACGCCGGGCGGACCCCACAGGAACACCGACATCGGCGCGTCCGTGGTCGCCAGGCGTCGCAACGGCGAGCCGGGGCCGAGCAGATGCTGCTGGCCGACCAGTTCGTCCAGGGTTCTGGGGCGCATCCGGACGGCCAACGGCGCGCGCTCGCCGGCGTCGGCGCCCAGGGAGCCGTACACAGGCGGCGGGGTCGCTGGCGCGCCGCGCGGGCTGCGGGAATCCGTCCCCGCCCCCACCGGCTCGCCGAACAGGTCCAGGTCCTCGTCCACCCTCAGTTCACCGGGTTCGCCTGTCCGCTGCTGGGCTGCTCGCCGCTGCCCTGGTCATCGCTGGGCAGATCGGGGTCCAACACCACCAACGCGGCCTGTTTCGCGTCGCCGGACGCCTGGTACCACAGGTCGATGCCCATCGAGTCGAGCATCCGGATCATCCCAGGCCCGATGCCCCCGGCCACCACGGCATGGACCTCGTGCTCGCGCAAGAACCGCGCGATCCGCGCGTGGTGCGCCCCCTCGGTCCCCTCATCGTGAAGCTGGTCCCAGCCAACGTCGAACTGAGTCCAACTGGCCACCTGCCCGTCCGAAACCTCAGCGATGGCGACGTGTGCCGCCCGCCCCCAATGTTGTCCGACGAGCCCAGCCCCGTCCACAGGAATGCATACAATCACACGTCTAGCCTATTGCCCCGCGCAATCGCCCGCTCGGCCAGGACTACGAGAGTACGGACATATCACGCCCGGGTCACCCGTGTGTGGCCGCACCTCAATCGTCACACACGACGCCAAACCTCACTGGCTTCACGCGACCGACCCTCTAGCTCATCACAGGGCGAAGAATCCGAAAGAATCACCATCGGCGACATAATAATTCATCAAGCCAGATACCTACCGCGTTTGGACCAATCGGTGAACTGCCACTCCCACGCACGGCAAACACGTTCGCGTGGTACTGTTTTGTCAGTTGGATCGAGGAACATAAGTCGCGAGTAGCGTCCATCGCCGATCACAATCCCCAAGACGTAGCGACCATCCTCTGACTGCATAGCTCCCATTTCGTTGTTAGTCATCGCAAATCGCGCGTCGGGCCGTTCGACACGCTTTATTTCTATCATGATGCGATTTCCATCTAGGTCAAGCCCGACCAGGTCATATCCGAGATTCTGCTTACTCACATCGGTAAGCTGCCAGCCTCTCGAGTTCAGCCAGTGCAAAACGGCAAGCTCCGCGGTACGCCATTTCGCCACAATCTCCGGAAATTCGATTCGCTGGTCATCAATTGACTGCGCCGCCGGAACTGGTGGAGCGAGCGGATTGGCAACCACAGCCTCCAATCTATCCCCAATCAGCCGACGTTCATCGTCATTCGGGCGACGACCAAGCGCCGTGACGAGATTTTGGACGTGCTGTTTAGCGGAAGCAATAGTCTCGGGCGAAAGCTCCCCGCTAGCATGACCGATTTTTCTTGCGACGTCCATAGCGGGAAGGCCGAATGCTGCCCGGAGTGCTCTCGCTGCAGAAAGGTTCTCAGATCGGTAGAGAGCGACAGGCGCTCCAGAATCAAAGACTTTGGCGATATCATTGCCATCGAGTGGAATCGGTGACACGGCAAACGGCAGCATCGGACCATTGAGGTGCTCACGAAGGTACCTAAGAAACACAGAATCGGTCGCCTCGGAACCAGAGGCGAGTACAGATCGCGGATCCTCCGCCAACGTGAGCAATTCCCATCCCCGCTGGAACCACGTACTAGTGGGATCCGAGAGTTGCCGAGCAACCGCACGCGCGGCGTCTGAAAGAACCTCTTGGGTTGTTGGATCTGAAACGATGGCATGACTTCGAGACGGATCGGTCAGCAGGTCCCCGGAGACAACCAAAGGAGCGCCAATCTGGTCATGGAGTGGAAGGAAGCATGCAAGATGACCACGAAGGGTTACCAACGAGATCGCAGACTCGTCAAGCGGAATAGCCACAAACGACCTACCCGCAGTAAGCGTCGCAAATTCAGCGGTGCGACCGTTCCACCGGAGCTGTACGCGCCCGCTATTTTCTTCAAGTTCGAACCTGTCGAGCTTGTCAGCTTGTACAACAGTAAGGGTTCTGACGTGGCGCAAAAAAAGCAACGCGAGTGGATCAATCATACCCAATATTTGACTAGAATCTGATTCTAACGGAATAATATTAAATGTCGCTCCAGGAAATTCTGAACCGTACATTACCTGTGTAGGGATTCGTATAAGAGGGACATCGCCTGGTCTGACTTCGTGCCCACTAACACGGAGGAGTTTGGATGTTTCTTCCCGATCAAACGAAAACCTCCAATTTGCGGAGGCAACCGTGATATGAGAAGCAACGGCTGCAAGTGATTTGAACCCAATTCCTCGATAGCCAATCGAGTTCCCGCGAGTCTTTGTCGAACTCGCGCTACGACACAAAGCTTCAGCATCCGCTAGGTCAAAGGGCCTTCCATTGTTGGTCCATTCCACCGCCCCATCAGGCCCTATAGTAATATTGACAGCAGTTGCTCCTGCATCATCCGAATTTTGCAACAATTCGTACTGAACACGCTCACGATATGTTTCTGCCAAAAGACTCTCGATATGAGCCAGCTCGGTGAACATTCCTCGCGATTGCGAGTATTCTGCCACCAATACTCTCTGAAGTTCCTCGAGTGAATTTTCTAGCATCAGTCGCCTTCGATCCTAGCGATGATTCGGTCGGGTGCAACAGAATAGTCGCTCGGATCAAATCTTAAGTCGATCAACCACCTAGGTACACGGGATGGCGCTTGGCCGCGCTCATCAACATGGATATGAATGTCAACCTCACCGCCTATTTGGTCGAGTAGGAAACCTGTGCTATCAAGTATGTCGAAGACAAAGTCAGGCGAAGATTGGATGAAAGGCACGGCGTCTGCAAGTGTTGATGATCTCCGCGTGGGATATCGCCGCCTGCTCACCCAATCAGCAAATAGTTGGTCAGGCGTGCCAAACGTTACTCGCCCAGATGCCCTGATCTGACCCAGACGTTCGTCAGGCCTATCACAACGGTGAGTAAAAGCTTCGAACTGATCGAAGGTTAATTGGATACTCGAGGACGATGACTCATCGATTAGTTCCATCGGAAGTGGGTCGGTCTCAATCGGAATTTCCGTAATGTCGCCGTCGGCGTCGACAGAATCCATGGCTGTAAGTTGTATCCGTAGGTCTGAATGGTCAATTGAGCTGTACGTATTCACGAAAAAACCACTCATGGCTACCCTGCCAGATCGACCCTGGCTGATGTCTGATACCCGGAGCGCAGTAATCGCAGCCTTGGTCGAAAGCGACGGGGATCGCAACAGCATGACGGGGTAAACTGGTTCTTCTCCCGAATAATTGAAGCGATCAACCCAGTCAGTACTGTTGAAACGGAACAGTCCGGATACTGCAAGCTGGTGGAAGTACTCTCCTCCTGTCTTGTATTGCTCGGTTGTAACTCGTGCACGAAAGTCTTGTACCGCCCACCCAAGAAGAGACAGACTCAGTTCATCAATTTCGACCGGAACTTCTGATACCTGTTTCACGTTGACTTCCTCAAAATAGATCTCATAGCACAGAGCGCACATACAACGCTAGCCTGATTTTAGCCGCCATTCGCAGCAACAGCGAAAAAGCACGCCCAGTGGTCAGACGGTTTTCTCCCGTCATTCGTTGCTTTTCTCTTGCTCTGCCCGCTACCCAGCGCGTTCGGCCGTCCCGAGTCGATCGTGAGCCAACTCCACGAAGCAGATCCGTCTGGCTGAGTCGGCCTGCGCGGGTCAGCGGGCCGGGGGGGTGAGCCACCAGACGAAACCGGGCAAGCCCGCGCCAGTCGGCGGATGGGACGCGAAGTCAACCAACGCGTGTTCCAACCGCCCCCACGCCGCGACCGTACGCGGAAACCGCTCATGGTCGGCGAAAATTACACCCGCATGGTTGGGAACTGCGGCAATAGCCCTGGGAAACGTCGTGACATCCTCGGTGACCACCATGCGACCCTCAGCCGTGGCCCAACGCAACACCGTCGTGTCGTCACGGCCCCGCAAATCATCACGCGCCGTCACCGACTCGGTATCAACCCCACCACGCACCAAACGCTGTGCCAACACCGCCGAATAATGCTCGTCCAACAACAACCGGATATCAGCCATGAAGCCCCTGACGGCGCTCCCACGCAGCACGCGCCTCACGCTGAGCCGCATGGACCCGCTCAAGATCGGCATCAATGTCCTCGCGGAAATCCGCCCAATAATCCAACGCAGCCTCCACCTGCCGAAGCGCCAACCCCGTCGCCTCAGCCACATTGACCGCCGTACGCTCCGGCGGCTCATGGTCCAGCCACGACTCGGCCACCGTCCACACCTCCGGACCATCCACCAACGTCGCAATACGCTGCCCCGACGCCGACTCGGTAAACCGAATACCCGGATGCTGCTGGACACGCAACCACTCATCCAACGCCACATTCATCACCCGAGACTTGCTCCACCCACTGCGCGCCCCATACCGCACCAATGCATCCCCAACAGGATCAGCAACCCGCAAACTCATCGCTACCGACATGTATCACACTGTAACACAGTCCCCCGTCGCCACGAACGCCGCCCCGCGACCATCAGGTAGGTGACTATGTCACTATTGACCATGCGTATTTCACGCCGTCTGCTCGCGGCGGGCTTGGGTCTCGTCGCCGCCGTCGCGCTCAGCGGGTGTTTCCCGGCATCGCCTCCCGCGCCGACTCCCGGCCCGACGCCGCCGCCCGAGCCGATCACTTACGCGAAGTCCGCCGCCGCCCAGCCGCTGGCGACGACTCCGTGGACATCCGCGATCGACCTGCCCCGCCAGCCCACGTTCGGCGCGCCGATCAGCCTCAACCCGCCGGCGTCGCTCGCCAAGCCGTCGACGACCGACATCGCCGACTCCATCGTCACGTCTGACTGCGGAATCCTTCTCGCGTTTCGTACCACCAACGACGATTTCACGAGCCTGGTCGGGTTCGACCCGGCGAAAGGCACAATCGTCTTCACTGTCGGACCGCCTAAAAACGTGTCCAGCAGGGCGTGGCCGGGGGTGACGACCGACGGTTGCGTGGCGGTACTCCAGATGGGCAACGGCTACCCGACAACGACGGCGATCGCGCTCGACCTGCACACTGGTGCAGTGCTCGGTTCGACCAGCAACGCGGCTCTCGACGACTGCGAGGTTTTCGGCAGCACAGTCGTGTGTACTTATAAGAGCGGATCGCCGACGACCCTCCGGGCGTGGCGAACCAAGGACTTCGGCCGGACGCCGCTGTGGTCTGCCACGTCGACGCTATCAGCGCAGCCATGGCTCGATGGCCTGGTCGGCGTCGGCGGCCACTTCGTCGATCCGACGACGGGCGCCACCCTCGCCGCCGACGATTCCCGCAGCGCCAGCATGACCCAGTTCGGCACTGCCTATACCGAGGCGGTGCTGCCCGACGGCACCCCGTCCGGCCAGGTCTTGAAGCTGACCAACATCGCCTACCAAAACTGCAATATCGGCCTGTTCGGCGGCAGTTGCACGGACATCGACAACGACACCTGCCAGCTCACCTTGTGGAATCTTCGCCAGCAACTCCCGGTGTGGACGACGTCGGTGCCGCTGCGGCCCTGTGCCCACACCACCGATACCGATAGCCCAGATCTCACCGTCCCGGTGGTCGCGGGCAACACGCTCATCGTCAACGTCAACGGCACGACCTGGGGCATCGACCTGGCCTCCGGACAAGTTCTCTGGCAACGTCCGGGAAGCTTTGGCGCCTTCCCGAGTTGGACGTGTGAAGCCTGCACCGACCACCCTATGGCCGGCGTCACCGCCGAGTACCTCACCTTCGGCCCGACCGGCCCCACGAGTTGGGACTCATTCAGTCAGCCCACCAGTATCGTCGACGTGCGCACAGGCAAAGATGTCTCGAAACTACCCGCCCTGGTGTCGCACACCGCGTCACCGGGCACCCCCGGCGACAACTCGCCGTTCTTGCCCCCGTGGACGCTGTCACCGACTCAGCTACAGTTGCTTGCCAACGGTACGTACACGGCCTATCGGCTGCCTGCTGCGACCGGCCTAGATGCCAAGCCGTTGTGGACCGTTCCTTTGTCAGTCGCCGCCGAGGGCTTCTGGACGTTCGCGATCAAGGGCCGCATGTACGTCGTTTCGGTGACGGCGGGCCAGACCCACGTCATCCCGGTCAATCCGTGACCCTCACGCCTGCGTCGCGGGCTTGGCGTCGACGCCGGCCTCCTTGCGCTGCTGGGCGCTGATGGGGGCAGGGGCGCCCGTCAGCGGGTCGTAGCCCCCGCCGGTCTTGGGGAACGCGATCACGTCGCGGATCGAATCCATGTGCGACAGCAGGGCGCAGATGCGGTCCCAGCCGAACGCGATGCCGCCCATCGGGGGCGCGCCGAACGCGAACGCGTCCAGCAGGAACCCGAACCGCAACTGGGCCTGCTCGGCGTCCAGGCCCATCACCTTGAACACCCGCTCCTGCACGTCGCGGCGATGGATACGGATGGAGCCGCCGCCGAT
>Ga0123357_10000501_pt1 | contig 38033 bp, 29 predicted proteins | sample TergutEmb28metaG_FD_89873 | JGI IMG/M metagenome (GOLD analysis project Ga0123357, IMG submission 89873) | Embiratermes neotenicus P4 segment gut microbial communities from Petit-Saut dam, French Guiana - Emb289 P4 | ecosystem: Host-associated > Arthropoda: Insects > Digestive system > Gut ... | reverse complement strand
TGCCGGGGAATGGGACGAGGATCGCGCATTTCCAAAGCATGAATCGGCGGAACATTCCTATCGGCTGTCAAAACCGTATATGGATTTCCAGGAAGCGGTGCTCGATTACTGCCTCAACGTGGTTTCGCGAGCGGGAGCCGGTCAGCGCGAGCAGCGCCTGGCCTTTTGGGGCACGCTGGCTTTGATGCGCTGTGTCGGGTCGTCGCCGGCTGCCGCGGTGAGCGCTCTGCGCAATCGCATGGCCGCCGACAGCGACCGGCTCGAGCCGCAGATCTTTGACGACGACGGCAATGACGAGGATGCGGTTGATATTGAGCCCGCCGCCGCCTTCGATGCCGATCCGAAGCTGCTTGCCCTGGTCAAACGTGCGGAGGAGCTGAAGGACAAGGCTGACCCGAAACTCAAGGCCCTGATCGATGTGCTGGCGCCAATCATCAAGAAGGGGGCCAATCCCGTCGTCTTCTGTCGCTATCTCGCGACAGCGGATCACGTCCGTGAGGGGCTGCGCTCAGCCTTCCCCAAGCTGGTCGTGGAATCCGTGACTGGTGTTCTTACCCCCGATGAACGCCGTGACCGGGTCTCCGAGATGGGGCAGGCGGCAAAGGACAAGGATCTGCAGCGGATTCTGGTGGCGACCGATTGCCTGTCGGAGGGCATCAACCTGCAGCAGCTTTTCGACACCGTGGTGCATTACGATCTGTGCTGGAACCCTACCCGCCATCAGCAACGCGAGGGCCGGGTCGATCGCTTTGGCCAGCCGGCTGAACTGGTGCGCTCGATCATGATGTATTCGCCGGACAGCGCGATCGACGGGGCGGTGCTTGATGTGGTCCTGCGCAAAGCCAACGAAATCCGCGAGGCCACCGGTGTCACGGTTCCGCTGCCGGAAGACAAGGGACCAGTGACGGCAGCCCTGATGGCGGCAGTGATGTTGCGCGGTGGTGTGCCGGTGAAGCCTGAGAACAGCCAGCTTGCCCTGGGCCTCAGTCTTGAGGACGGGACCCGATTCATGGAGACGACGTGGCGGGATGCCTCCGAGAACGAAAAGAAGTCGAGAGCCCGCTTCGCCCAGCATGCCATGAAACCGCAGCAGGTGGCTCCGGAATGGGCGAAGGTCCGTGCCCTGCTGGGCTCGCCGGAGGATGCAAGACAGTTCGTCGAGCGCGCCATGGGGCGCTTTGGCGTGCCCCTTGAAAGCCGAAAATCCGCGCTCCTGGCCCATGTCGAGGCCCTCGAGCCAGGTCTGCGCGACCGTCTGCACGAACATGATCTCAAGGGATCGCTGCGCCTGGCAAGCACGGAACCAGCGCCATCGGGAACCGCACTCTTGACCAGGACGCATCCCCTGACAGCAACCCTTGCCGAGGCGCTGGTCGAAGCCTCACTTGATCGGGAGGCCTTCACGGCTCTTGGCATCGGACGGGTGGGGGCCTGGCCGACGACAGCGGTGCAGAAGGTGACCAGCCTGGTTCTTTTGCGAATGCGGTTCAAACTCATCATCCATGCCAGACGGGAACGGCTGCTGCTCGCCGAGGAGGCAGCACTGGTCGCCATTGAGGGCGGCAAGGTCGTTGCAATGGGCGAGGCGGCACGGGTGCTTTTGAATGCCCCGGCAACCAGCGATTTCGCGCCTGTTGCGAGAGACAGGTTCATTGGGAAGGCGAGGGAGGGCCTGCCAGGCTTGCTGCAGGGGCCGATCGCCGATTTTGCCAGGTCGCGGGCGGGTGAACTCATGGACGACCATGGCCGGCTTCGTGTGGCGTCCGGGGCGTCGCGTGTCACGGTCGAAGCGGTACTGCCGCCGGATGTGATCGGCCTCTTTGTCCTCATGCCAGGGGAGGCGTGAGCCATGGGGCGCAAACCTGTCACCGATATGTCGGCCTGGCCCTCACTGATGCTGGAAGGCAATCTGATTGCGCCGGCCCTGATTGCCGCGATTGATCTCAAAAAGGCTTCCGAACAGAAGGAGGAAGACTATCGAATCCGTAAAGGTCTGACGATCCGCGACGAAATCTCACTGGCCTTTCGGGTCGGTCAGTCCCATTTCGACGGTTTCGCTAAACTGCAGGATCCGTCGCTTGAGGCCACAAGACGCTTTGTCCGTGGCTTCCTTGCCGAGACCTTCGGATTCGACGATCTTGGACCTGCCGATGGGGTGCTTTCGTTCATCGCTGGTGGTCGCGTTCCGGTTGTCGTGGTGCCGCCACGTGAAGACAATCTCGATCGGCGCAGCCCGACCCTTTCGACCGACCGATCGCGATCTCCCGCTTTCGCGCTCCAGGACTATCTCAACGACCGTGATGAGGCGCTGTGGGGCCTGGTCACCAATGGCCACGTCCTGCGCCTGATGCGCGACAATGCTTCCCTGACCCGGCCGGCCTTCATTGAGGCCGATCTGGCCCAGATCTTTGCCAATGAGGATGCTGCTTCCTTTGCCGTCCTGTGGTCGCTGATCCACCGCAGCCGGTTTGGGCTGGCTGGAACGCCGGCAACCGATTGCGTGCTTGAGCGCTGGCGTGATGCCGGCTCGCGCGAGGGCGAGGTGGCCCGTGATCGCCTGGCGGGGCAGGTTGAAATTGCCCTCAAAGCGCTCGGCTCGGGCTTTCTCGAAGCCAATCCTGAACTCGCCGCCTGGCTGAAATCCGGGCAGCTTCCGCTCACCGAATGGTTCAACGAGCTTCTGCGGCTGGTCTACCGCCTGATCTTCCTGATGGTGGCCGAGGACCGCAACCTGCTCCACCCGGACACTGCCACAGCCGAGGCCCGCATGCTCTACACCGAAGGCTACAGCCTTGCCGCGCTGCGCACGCAATGCGCTCGTGCGGCTTCCTGGGATCGGCATCATGACCGCTATGAAGGCATCAAGGTGGTCTTTCGCGCTCTTGCGCGAGGTGAGGACTCCCTCGGCCTGGCGGCACTTGGCGGTTTGTTCAGTACCGATAAGCTGCCGCATCTCGAGCCCGCCCGTCTGCGCAACCGGGCCTTCATGGAAGCCCTTTATCGCTTATCCTGGCTCACAGACGCCAAAAAGACCAGCATGGTGCCAGTCAACTGGCGGGCGATGGAGACCGAGGAGCTGGGTTCGGTCTATGAATCCCTGCTCGAACTTCAGCCTCAGCTTGGCGATGATGGCAGAACGCTGCTCTTTGCCTCCGAAGCGGCAGAGCAGAAGGGCAATCAGCGCAAGACCACGGGCTCCTATTATACGCCGGACAGTCTGGTCCAGCTCCTGCTTGACACCACGCTTGATCCGATCCTCGATCAACGTGAAGCCGAGGCTCATGATCCCGTGGAAGCACTGCTCCAGCTCACGGTCATTGACCCAGCATGCGGTTCAGGACATTTTCTGCTTGCAGCCGCGAACCGAATCGCGACCCGTGTTGCACGCCATCGTGCGGGAGGGATTCCTGCCAACGCTGATTTCCGCCATGCGCTGCGCGAGGTCTCCTGCCGCTGTCTCTATGGCGTTGACCGCAACCCGATGGCGGTCGAACTGACCAAGGTCGCGCTATGGATCGAGGCCATGGAGCCGGGCAAGCCGCTTGCCTTCTTCGATGCACAGATCCGCTGCGGCGACAGCCTGATCGGGGTGTTCGACCGTGCAATGTTGCGGGAAGGGTTGCCGGATGAGGCCTATAAGCCGCTGACGGGCGACGACAAGGAACTGTCTCGCCGGTATGGCAAACTGAACCGGGAGCAGCGCGATCGGGCGAAAGGAGCCCAGCAACAGCTGTTCAAGAACTGGTCGCCCCCTGAAATCCTGGCCGAACGCGATCACAAGCTGAAAGCGATGGCACAGGACGATCTTGCAGGTGTCGAGGCCAAGGCGCGAGGCTTCGAGGACTTCCGGGGATCAGATGATTGGCAGCGCCTGAAAACCGCCAGCGACCTCTATATTTCTGCCAATTTCTACATGGCGGCCTTCTTCACCCCGAAGACAGGCAAGGGTGACAGAGTTGCCATGAACGCTATGCCGTTGACTGAGCACGTCTGGTTGGCCGCGGGTGGTGAGGAGCCTGAGGAAGAGGAACATTTGCGCCAGGGGGCAAAGAGGACCTCCGAGAAGGTGAGCGCCTTCCACTGGTTCATTGAATTCCCGGAAGTCATGGAGCGCAATGGCGGCTTCGATGTTGTGGTCGGTAATCCCCCCTGGGAGCGCATCAAGCTCCAGGAGCAGGAGTTCTTTGCCGCCCGTTCACCAGAAATTGCAGGAGCTCCGAATAAAGCGGCTCGGCAAAAGCTGATCGACGCGCTGGAGAAATCCGCTCCGGATAGCGCCGACGGCCGTTTGTGGCTGGACTTCGTGTTCGCAAAACGGACGTCAGAAGCTGCAAGTGAATTTGCCCGGTCGTCAGGTCGGTATCCATTCACCGGCCGTGGTGACGTGAACACCTATGCACTATTTGCAGAGCTGTTCTCGCGTCTCGTCAATCCGATGGGTCGCGCAGGAGTGATTGTACCAACGGGAATCGCGACCGATTTCACAACTCAGCATTTCTTCGCCTCGTTGGTCGGTTCTTCGCGACTTGTCGCACTTTACAGTTTTTTTGAAATCAGAAAAATTTTTCCGGCTACAGATGATCGTGGAGCATTTTGCCTGTTGACAATTGGTTGTTCGGGTGACAGGGCGGAGTTTGCCTTCTCGCTGCTGAACACGTCCGAACTAGCTGATAACGAGCGCCGGTTTAGGTTGACGCCCGAACAGATCGCGCAAATCAACCCCAACACAAGGACGGCGCCGGTTTTTCGCTCGCGGGCGGACGCCGAGTTGACGGCAAAGCTCTACGGTCGCGCTCCGGTTTTGATCCAGGAACGGTCAGAGGAGGAGGGTGGGGACGTCAACCCCTGGGGCATTACGTTTCAGACGATGTTCCATATGTCGGGCGATTCGGATCTTTTCCGCACTCCGGTGGAAATGGAGCGCGACGGTTGGAAGCGGGATGGTGTGGATTGGGTGAAGGAGGACAGAACCGGCGTGAAGCGACGGGTTCCACTCTATGAAGCCAAGATGATCCACCATTATGATCATCGCTGGGCAACCTATGGTGGCGCGAGCGGTGACGAGGAAGGAGCGCGCGATTGCACGGTTGCTGAGAAACAGGACCCGAATTTCGAACCATCCCCGCGCTATTGGGTGCCGGAGGAAGAGGTGGCGCTGCGCGCCGCCCGTGTCCCATCGGCACTGAAAAGCGCCATCCGAGTGGCCCGTGGCGAAGGGGGAAGGGGGCGTGGTAAGGCCGCAGCTGATGGCCAGGAAGCCCGTGGCGGGCTGCTGAGGGTGCTTGCGATCTGGATTGCCGGAGCCATTTCCGCTCTGGAGGGCCGGCCGGCGCGGGAGAGGGATCTGTTGCGGATCCTCAGCTCGGCAGAGGATTTGCGGGCGGCGCTGAAGACTACGCCAGAGCGTTTTCTCCTTGATCCAAAGACGGCTGCATCAGGAGCAGAAATGCAGCGCGAGATGCCGCTGACAGCGGATGACATCGCCAGCATCGTTGAGGGGCCGGGTGATGCGCTTGCGCTCGCGGAGATGCTGGTTGCTGCCAGGCAGCCGCGTTGGCTTATGGGGTGGCGGGATATATGCCGATCGACCGACGAGCGGACGGTGATTGCTAGCGTATTTCCGAGAGTGGGTGTCGGTAATAATCTGCCGACCTGGTATTCGGGATCAAATGTAAGTGGGTCACAGGCGGCAGCCTTTGTTGCGATGCTCGCATCAATGACTCTCGATTTCTCCGCCCGCCACAAGGTCGGAGGTACTCACCTGAACTTCTTTATTGCTCAGCAGCTTCCAGTGCTCCCTTGTTCCGTATTTTCCACGGACGATCTTGCATTCATTCGTTCGCGCGCATTAGAACTGACCTACACCAGCTATGCGATGAAGAGGTGGGCAGATGACTTAGGTTATTCGGGCAGGCCGTTTTTGTGGGACGAAGATCGGCGGGCGCAATTGCGTGCGGAACTCGACGTCTTTTTCGCTAGGAAATATGGAATTACCGAGGAAGAGTTGTGCTATATCCTTGATCCCGCGAGGGTAAAGGGATCTGACTATCCGTCCGAAACCTTCCGTGTTCTGAAAGAGAAGGAAACGCGGCTGTGCGGCGAATACCGGACCGAGCGTCTTGTGCTGGAAGCGTGGAAGCGTATGCAGTGACGGTAGATATGTAGAGGTTGCAGGCGATGGTGGAATTTCCCCAGTCCTTTGTCGTTCGCGAAGAATGCCAGAAGGTTGCATTTCAGAATGGGTTCCGCCGCGTTCTGGGGGAGGAAGCCGGTTGGGGATGTTTTGCTTCGACAACGGCCCAAGGCATCATCCACCTGGCGGCGGCCGGGCCAGCGGGTTCATGGTATCTGGCTCTTGAACACCGGGGCATTATCCAGGAGTTGAACTATGCCGCCTCAGAGATCCCTGGCCCTGGTCAGGTCCGCCTTGCGTTCGACACCCTTGGGGAACTCTATCCCGTCTTGCGGCGGGTTTATGAACTCGGTGTGAGTTTGCCGGATGCGCCGCTGCGGGAATTCCAGGAACGAATTGCGGGTATGCCGCGCTCGACGGAGGCCGAACGACTGGTCGTCCAGAGAATTGGGCAGGAGATTTTTCGGACCCGGTTGCTCGACTACTGGCAGGGACGCTGTCCTTTGACGGGCATTACAGACCGACCTCTTTTGCGGGCGTCACATATCATCCCATGGGCGGATTGTGAAAACGACGCTGAGCGTCTCAACGTGCATAATGGGCTCCTGCTCTCGGCATTGTGGGACGCAGCTTTCGACCGCGCCTTGGTGACATTCAACGACATGGGGGAGCCGGAGTTTTCGGGAATTCTTAGCGAGGAAGGTAAGGCCGAGTTACGCTGGAGGTCCCGCATTTTGCTTTCTGGTGAGCATTGCCGGCGATTGCTGCTGCATCGTGAACGGATGTGCGTTCTGACATAAAGAGATCTGAAATGGGAATATTACTTCATGTTCCATGAGCGACTAAGCTGTGTCGACCAGCAGTGAACCAGCGGCCAATGTCCATCAAACTTCAGGGTTCTGGCAATGCCATTTACCGGAAACGTCGCAAATCTGCAAAAAGAAATTTCTTTTGAGCGAAATGCGTTGGAATTTGTCCGAGGAGTACTATACGATCGGAGTGAAGATGCAAACGACCGAGTTGTTATCTACTTGTCGGAAGGCAAATTGGACAGCGGGCATTACCGAACGGAGGTCGTGCATAGCGGGGTAGTGGAATTGAGTGATTCCGCGGTTTCATCGGCGCTTTCGAAGTTGCGGCCGTTGGTGTTTACCGCGACACTCAAAATGCATGACTTAATTGTAGAATGGATTCTCCGTGCGAATGGGTTTAAGGGTGGAACATTCCAAACAAAGGTCGCTGACTATAAAGCTCGGAAGAGTAGCGGCGCTCTGCTTGAGCCTGCGGTTCTGGCAGATTGGGCGAGAGGCTCAGATGCCTTTTGGGCGCTGTATGAAGAGCTGACGCGGCTTCGTAATACGATTACCCATTCTGGAGCTTTTCTGGTCACTGAGGATGCACTTAGTATTAAGGGTGGAGTTGCCTTAAGGCGCACGGATCAGATGGCTTATGTCCGAGCGATTTGTCTCATTGCGGATTGTATTTTGCGCAGATCTCCAGTAGATGATGTCTGTCGGTCAATCATTAGTGCTGACTTTGAGCGACTGACAAGTGTTCACAAAGTGTTTGGATTTTCGAAATCTGGTGTCCAAGTCGTTTCTGTTGAGTTGGTGACTCGCGCGGATGTCGAACAAGGAAATTTCTGCGTCACAGTTGATTTCGATGAAATTCGCGAGCAGGTTGAACAGACATTCCCGGCGGACACGAATTGCCGAATATTCTATGACCTAACAATTCACGCAGTGATCAACGGCCGGCAGCAAAATTGGGGATTCCCGCCGGACGCGGTACCGTCAGGCACACGATGCTTTTCTGGGAATGATACGGAATTTGCGCCGTATTATCTTGGCGAAAGATTGATTGCGTAGTCTTGTGATTCGATGTTTCGTTGCGCCTTGTTGTAGTTCGGGTTGCAGATCAAGGGCAGTCATTCGGCCCCCGCTGCGAGATCACGCGCAAGCAGGGGCTTGACGGAAGACGGAACGGCGCTCAGGTGAGACGCCCCAACGGGCGGGATCGTTTCGCCTTGGCTTTTCCTTTACCCGAGGGACACCAGCGTGTCAGCGCCAGGATTGGCTTGCGGAAATCGCGGTCCCGATCGGGCAGGCGGTCCGGGCCACTGCCAAACGCTAACGTTGGCGTTTGGCCCGATGATTGAGCGGGGTATGGCGATGACTGGACAACCCAGGTCAGGTGGCGAACCATTTTGGGACAGTGGCGCCTGAAATGCCTCTCGTGCTTACCGTCTGCTTACCGACTTGTAGTTCAGCTTGGCGATGCTATCGTAAGTTATTGATTTTATTGGCGCTCCCTAGCGTTGTCGGTTGTCGGGGAAGCGTGCGATGTCAAGGCGGTAGCCCAGAATTTGGGAAATGGTCGTGGTTTTGGACATTCCAGGCGTTTTGGAAGTCGGCCCCAAACCTGATCCGACCACCGCGTCACCGCTCGGGTTCAGGATCTCCGCAGAGGTGCTTGCCTGTATCCAGCGCAAGCCTTGGCTGGCGGAGCGTGCTGAGGCGTTTGAGGTTTGAGCAGGGCACCATCGTGACCAAACCGGCAACGACAACCGCCCGTCCCATCAAAGCGAGCCGACTGACGTCACGCAACCGGCCGCGATCGCCGGACAGGCAGGCGTCCCGAGATCGGCGGCGGCGCCTGGGTGGCTCGAGTGCGCTGCCGGACACAATGCGGCATCACTATACCGAGGGTCAACGGGCAGTACTGTGCGTTGTGGCTGGCGAGGGTGCTGGATGGCGTCCGCCTCACCACGGTCCAGACCACCCTCCATGAGGCACGCCGACTCGGTCACATCAAGATCACCGAGCGCCCTGTTCCAGGCTTCAGGAGCCTCACACCAACCTCGTCACGATTGGGACGGGCACACTCAAAGATCAAAGATCCCAAAGAGGCTCGGCAGGATCACAGATCTGGCTCGAATACACACACCCAGCGTTTGCGCCAGAGTGGACAAGGGGGGGCCGCTCGACACGTCCGACCTCCTCCCATGGCTCAAGGCAATCGTACCCATTGCTGATACGGACGAAATCAAAGCCGACGTATTGCCTCGGCTGCTCGTGACTTCAGTTCAACGCATCCATCTTCTTACGCAATTCGTCTATGAACCGCTTGGCCCATGGCGATGCCTGGATGACTTTTGTGGGGTCGATTCTCGTCAACAGCTTGAACGAGTGCTCGCCTTTTCCGTAAGGAGTCTTTGTCCTGCAGTTGCTGGTAGCGCGTGCCAGGATGGAATAGACTTGGCTCTTCGCTATGCTTTCAGTGGCGCTATTGGGCTCAGGCAAGGCATTCTCCTTGAAGCCTTGTCCAAAAAAGGTCTTGAGCGCCAACCGGTCGGCGAGGAACCAGCTTTCCATGATTTGCACCATGAGGTGGCACTGCGTGTCCGCAGTCCCGCCGGGTTTGTCCCATCCATCGCCGGCTCTGGCTTTAAGATGTGCCCACGGTTGCCATGTGTCCGGCAGGCCGTGCTGGTGTCGATCACTAACGGTACCTTCGCTGTCGACGAGAAGCATCGCATCTTCACCACTGACAATTGCAGTGCAAAAGGAATCGAACGCATCGCGCCTGCTGCCACAAGCCACGATCCTTGGACGATTCTTCAATCCGGCTTTCGTGATGAACGTCGTAAATGCCTCGCGGCAGGCCGCTTTCAGCAGAGCTGTGTCGCCACCACCTTCCACATACAGTTTCACCACCGCGTCCCCCCGATTTCGCCGCGCGTCCAGAGCTGTCCGAGCCGATACTTTTCAAGCCAAGGCTTCAGTTTCTCAGCATTGAGGCGAGTCAGCGTCGTTCCCTTGGCGGTTCTTTCCGCCACCACGACGGCTTCGGGCAGATCTGTAAGAGCATCGACCAGAACATCGGAATGCGTTGTGATGATAAGTTGGGTTCGATTTGCTGCGTCTTTGAGCAGGCTGGCGAGACAGGGAAGTACATCGGGATGAAGGCCAAGCTCAGGCTCCTCGATGCAAATCAGCGGTGGTGGGCTGGGGTGGCACAGAACGGACAGTAAGCACAGGTAGCGCAAAGTACCATCCGAGAGCCGCGTAGCCGGAACGGTGTATCCTCCTTCTTGAAAAAACACCTGAACCGTGCCGCCTTCGATTCTCACGTCAAAATCTTCTATGCCATCATACAGAACGTGCAAATTGTCGAGCAGCTTCTTCTTGGTGCCTGGATCACGGCGCAGACGGTTGAGCACCAGCCCCAGATTGCTGGCGTCCGGTTCCAGCAGTTCGTTCGGCAAGTCCGCTTTCTGTGGTAGGCGCGGTGCGGTATACCGACCAAAGTTACACTCCCGATACAGTCGAATTTTCCCGAACACATTGCCCAGATAAGTCAGTTCCGGGTACTGATCCGGATCTTTACGCTGAGACAGAATGGATGCAGTCGGGTCGATATCTTCGTTCTGTAAACGGCGTTCATCACCTTTGACATTCAAGACGCCGCGACTGTTTTGAAAGCGGTAATAAAAATAAGGATTAATGTGGCCTACGTCAGGGCGTTCGTTCTCGACACGTTCATCCAGTATCTCGAATCTTTGACCGACTTCCGAAAAAGTGATGCAATAGCGAAGACCAACCGGCCCCTTGGGGTAATCGAATACGGCGTCGATGGTTGCACAAGGCGTGTTGTTCGCGCCCTTCCATAACCAATCACGTACACCGCCACCATCGCGTATAGCGGCTAGCAGGTTCGATTTCTCCGAGGTGCTCGGTGTAGAGCGGATCAGGTCTATGGCTTCTATCAGATTGGATTTTCCGGATCCATTTGGACCGATCACCACATTGAGCGGGTGTAATTCCAACGTCGGTGTGGATTCGCCGAAGCTCAGGAAATTTGTCAGCTTTAATGACTTGAGTAGCACGTTGCTCTCCTTTACGAAATCACAGAGGGCAGATTGTTGGCGTCTTTGCCCTTGCCGCGCTCGTTGATCATTGCATCGAAACGTGTGCTCAGTTCTTCGAACCTGGCAGGCCAGGCGCCGTTCTGGAGGGGGCGTCGCAGCTCATCGGTCTGGACCGTGACCGTCTCGAGCCCGGACAGGGATTTTTTTTGCACAGCGCTGACAAAACCAGGTTCCGGCACGTTGGGGGCAGAGAGGAAGGCATTGATCGATTTTTTTGCGCCAGGCAGCGACAGCTTGAGATTGTCCGGAGTGAACGGGTCTTCGATATTCTCGGAGGGTCTGTTGCCGGTTGGAATACAGCCGTTCGAGACCGTCGGGCTTCCCGAGTCGGTCGGCGGCGGCCAGCAGTGCGACCTGGTCGGTTGCCGGACTGTAATTCGCAGTGGGAGCGGTGAACGTCGAATCGTCCGGCGAGGGCAGTTCTCCAGACCGTAAAGCGGTCCGTCGAAGGCGGTGACCTGGTTGGTGGGTATTGAGGACTCGCCGGTTCCAGATGGGGGCGCTTTGACGGTTACGATCGTTTGGCGACAGTTCCTTGAGTATGCTCGCTCCCGAGGCCAGACATCGCGGACCGGCGGTGTGCCGCCTTGTGGGAGGGGTTGGCGGCAGCGAAAAGCCACCCCTGACTCGGCACCAGCCTGGTTGGGCAACAATTGCTGCCGACCTGGTCGAGCGATCACCACCGATCGGCCATGGTGCCAGGCCGCAGGCTGGGGGGCCGACTCAGGGCCTCGATCGACGGGCGGTGGCAGGCGAACGGCATGTGGCGCGATTGCCTGCCGATCGCGAAGAGTGGCACTGAAAGGCGATCGGCCCCAAGCAGACCTACAGGGAACGGAATTATGTTTCCGGGCTGAGATTGAAATGCCTCCCGTGCTTACCACCTGCTTACCGATTTGTAGTTCAGTTTTGGGTTGGTGCCGTAAGCCATTGATTTTATTGGCGCTCCCTAGGAGAATCGAACTCCTCTCCCCACCGTGAAAGGGTGGCGTCCTAACCGATAGACGAAGGGAGCAAAGCCGCACCGTGAGGTCACTGCGATCAGCCTGTGGCCAGTCGCAGGGTGTGTCCGGCACTTTTTTGCCGCGCCAGGGTTATTGAACCTTCAAGGTCATTGAACCTTCAAGGCCTTTCGACCCTTGACGCTCTGGCCCTCCCAGCGACGCCAGGCGGGTCGCCGAACCTATAGTGGCGTTTCCACAGGGGAGCAAGTCATTCGGCACATTCGGACATTCGGTGCCGTCGGGCCCTGGGGCAATGCTGGCTCTGAAGTCCTGCACAGGAAGCAGGCAGCGCTGAGCGGGCATCCGGCAGGCCCCGACACATCGGGAATTCCACAGTAGTTTCAACCGTTTCTTAGGAAGTTAAGGGTTAGGGCTGGATCAGGAGAAAATATCGATGGCCCTGACAAAAAAACGCGCGACCCGGAAGCTCTGCGCTCAGAACGCCTGGATCACGCTTGATGGCGGCTTTGCCGCCCGCCCCTGTCTGGTCGAAGACATCTCGCATAGTGGCGTCAAGATCACGCTTGATCAGGATGCAAACAACCTTCCCGGAGTGGTCCACCTGGCTTTCTCCCGCGATACCCGCACCGGGAGGCGCTGCCAGGTGGTCTGGCGCCGGGGCAAGTCCGCCGGAATCAAATTTGTCTGAATAAATTTCAGGCGCAGGCGTGAGCCCAACCGTGGTAGTGGAAGGTGTCGGCGGGATCGTCGATACGCAGATTCAGCATCACAGTGGAGATCCGCATGCGACGAATGAATTTGTTATCTGCGCTGATTGTTCCTGGTCTGATCGTGGCTTCGCCAGCGATGGCCCAGAGCCTGACCGAACCGGCCTATAAGGACAGCCACAAGGTGTCCGTGCCTAAAAAGCCGAAACCCTCCAATTCCTGTGCGTCCTATGGTCCTGGCTTCGTCTGGGTCGCGAGTTCCGGCAGTTGCGTGAAAATCGGCGGCTCGGTTGAGCTGGAGACCGGCATGCGCCTCTCGCATCGCTGAAGAAACGTTCCCTTTTTCGGCTCTGATCGTCCTGCCGCGCACGTCCCGCCCGGTGCTTTGCAACCGGGACGGGTGTCGCGGGTGCGGTGTATCACCAGTGGCCGACATTGGGCATCGACAGCCAGGGTTCCTGTGGTGGTCTGGCTTCTCCCTTCTGCAGCAATTCGATCGAATGCAGGTCGGGAGAGCGAATGAAGGCCATCATGCCGTCGCGGGGCGGGCGGTTGATGGTGACGCCCGCTTTCATCAGCCTCTCGCAGGTGGCGTAAATGTCGTCGACCTCGTAGGCAACGTGTCCGAAATAGCGATCCTCACCGTATTTTTCCTCATCCCAGTTCCATGTCAGCTCCAGGAGTGGCGCGCCCCGCGATTCGGGCAGATTCGCCAGTGGCCCGATATCCTGCTCCGCGCAGAGGAACAGCAGGGTGAAGCGGGCCTTGTCATTCTCGGTGCGGCGGACCTCCCTGAGGCCGAGAGCGTCCTGATAGAATTTCAGGGCGACATCGAGATTGCGGACACGCAGCATGGTGTGAAGGTAACGCATGGTCGGGGTCTCTCCGTGGATGGTTTGGCGGGTCCATGATGGAATGGCGGACGGCAAGAGTGAGCGAAGGGGCGATCACAATCAAGCCCGATTGGCGCGGTTGAATCCACATCTCCGTCCCTTAAAGGACGGGACCAGGCTTTGATTGAACGACGGGGCGTGCCGCGCAGATCGGCAAACCGGGCTTTGGAGAGGGCATCATGAAGCGCTACAAGATCGTTGTGTTCGTGCCGGAAACCCATGCGGAACAGCTGCGCGAGGCCATGGGCGCGGCGGGGGCGGGGCGGATTGGCAATTATTCCTGCTGCAGCTTTTCCGTGAAGGGCATGGGGCGTTTCCGGCCCGATGCCGGTGCCAATCCCGCGATCGGTGCGGTTGGCAGTCTGGAGGCCGTTGCCGAGGAGCGCATAGAGACGGTATGCGGGGAGGAAAATCTGAAAGACGTGCTGCGGGCGATTGCCGAGGCCCATCCCTATGAGGAGCCGGCGACCGACATCTATGCGCTTGAGACCATTGGGTAACAGGGTATTGCGGGTGGGGCGGAAAATTTTCGCCAGTCTGGTCGTTGCTGAAAGGAGCCGGATGATCGGGTTTCAGTCCTCACGGGTTGACGCGATGCCTGCCGGGCAGGGCGCCATGAGCAGAAGCGGAGGATCCGCCGCCCATCCTGATCGGTTCAGGAAGAAACTTCTGGCACCTGGTGGCGGCGTTGTACCGCCCGTGTTTCATGCGCGGGGGGCCAGTGGGGAACTTTTTATCGCAACTGTCAGGCGATCGGCTGAGGCTGTCCAAGGTTGGCCAAGGCATCGACAGTCATCGACAGTGTTTCCGCCCTGCCGCGCGCCATGATCCGGCAAAAAACACGCCAGGCCGGGAAGGCGCGGCGCAGAAATCGGCTGCTCGATGAGATGCCCTGAGCCTGTGGAGCCGGGAAGAGCCATGACACCATGGCTGGCCGGGATTGAGCCCGGATGATCCGCTGGCACGGGAATGCTTGACCGGCATCTGGTGTCGAACTGCAAGGCCATTTCTGCCCACGCAGGTTCTGGTCAGGACAAATTTCAGATGGCGCAGATACCTGCTTGCCGCAAGCTGGACCGTGAAAAAAATCACGGCCACAAGGAGGGGCGGCGGGTACTTTCCATGGTGGAGACGAAGAATTCGTCGCGCTCGCGCTGGAACTTTTCCTGCATATCGCGAAAAGCGGCAACACGGGCAGCGATTTCGTCTCGTTCGCTGGTCTGACAGGAGTCCTTCTCCGCCATTTCCATCCCGTTTCTCATTCCCTGGTTATCCGTTCTGTTCCGCGATTCTGAATAGAATCGCAATGCAATCATTGGCGACCACAATTGCGGCGTCAATGTGGGCAAGGCCTGGCGGTATTGTGTGCGGCGGGAAAAATCGCGAATGGCGCCAGCTGTGCCACTCACGGCGCATAGCTGATTCGAAATCGGGAACCATCGAACACTCATTTTTCTTTTTGCCGCCTTTTGCCCTCACTACGCCTTCTTTTGCTGTCAGGTTCTCGTGGCTGGCGATTTTTTCCGCTCGCGACTTTACTCCTGCCACGAATCATCGCCATTGCTTGATTTTGCTCGACAGAACGACTCGCTTGAGGGTGTCGATTTTGATGACGCAGGAAGGCGCGGCATCCTGCGCCTTCGCGCCGATGGAAGCTGCCGGCTTTCAGAGAAACCAGCAAACTAAAGGCGTCCGCCGCGATGCGAGCCCAAAGGGGCGGCAATGCCCCTGGGGGGGGGCTCGCGGGTGCTTCCCTGGCGGGAAATGTGATAGAGAGCATGCCAGGCCAGACAGGGTACCCGTCATGATTGCTTCCGATCTTCAGAGCGGCGTTGAGCGACTGGGCGAGATGATCGCCGCAGCCTCCACGATCGTGCCGTTCACCGGCGCGGGCATCTCGACAGAATCGGGAATTCCTGACTTCCGTTCGCCAGGCGGGTTGTGGACCAAGTACCGTCCGGTCCTGTTTGACGATTTCGTCGCCAGCCAGGAGGCGCGCGACGAATCATGGCGCAGTCTGTTTGCCACGGAAGAGATTTTTACCGCTGCGAAGCCGGGGCGAGGCCATCGCGCGCTGGCCTCGCTCTATCGTGCGGGCAAGATCCCGGCAGTGATCACCCAGAACATCGACAATCTGCACCAGGCTTCCGGGTTCGCCTCTGACCATGTCATCGAGCTGCACGGCAATGCGACCTATGCCCGCTGTCTCGATTGTCATGAGGTCTACGAACTTGACTGGGTAAGGACGCTGTTCCAGCGGACGGGAAGAGCGCCGGTCTGCGAGAAATGCGGCGGGCTGGTGAAATCAGCGACGATTTCCTTCGGGCAGGCCATGCCAAAACACGCCATGCACCAGGCAACCGAGCTGGTTGGAGATTGCGACCTCATGATCGCCATCGGTTCGTCGCTGGTGGTGTGGCCGGCTGCCGGCTTTCCGCTGATCGCCAAGGATGCCGGTGCACGTCTTGTCATCATCAACCGGGATCCGACGAATCAGGACGACATTGCCGATCTCGTGATTCGCCACGACATCGGCGAGACCCTCAGCCCCTTTGTGGATAACTGAAGATAAGTCGCCCGGGCGGTGACTTTGTGGACAAGTGAAACGCTGCCACGCAAGACTGTGCAAGTTTTTCGTTGCGGCGATTTTTCGCTGCGCCACAACTGTGAATAGAATTATAGTTAAGCGATTCGTGAACGTCCTGTGCGGACGTTTGAATGGGGGCGTGAATGCAATGCCGCCGTTGGGGGCGAGCTGCATTTTGATGTGTGGGGTGGCATATGGGGTCGTCTGGGAGGTTTGTGTCGAAGAAAGTAGGCGTTTCTGTGTCGGTGAGTGCCGGGACAGGACGATTTGAGCCTGCTCAGTTTGCAAGTTCGGGTCCCGACCCGACGCTTAATCCGTTCACGGGGCCGGATCTCGATGAACGGGGAGCGAATCTGGTTGAGGTCTCGGGCGTCATCAAGTGGTTCGATGCCTCGAAAGGGTATGGATTCGTGGTTCCCGACGGGGGAGGCCCGGACGTGCTGTTGCATGTGACGGTGCTCCGACGCGACGGTTTCCAGACCGCCTATGAAGGTACCCGTGTGGTCTGCCTCTGTGTGCCCCGTGCCAAGGGCTTCCAGGCGTTTCGGGTGGTCTCAATGGATGAGTCGACCGCCGTTCACCCGGCGCAGATGATGCCGGGTCGGACCCATGTCACGGTGACCCCGACCAGCGGTCTGGAGCGGGCTCAGGTCAAGTGGTTCAACCGCTTGCGCGGCTTCGGCTTTCTGACCTGTGGCGAGGGCACACCGGACATCTTCGTCCATATGGAGACATTGCGACGTTTCGGCATGACCGAGTTGCGCCCGGGGCAATATGTCATGGTCCGTTACGGAAACGGCTCCAAGGGCATGATGGCGGCGGAAATCTATCCCGAGATCCGATCGCCCGGACTGGCGTCCCACTGACGTTTGGGGCCGCGAGCATCTGTGCTCGCGGCCCGAAGCGGGTGGATTGACGGATTGACTGCGGCCCCTGGTGAACCCCATCTGTTCGCGCCTCTCTTGCGTCGGCTTCGGCGACATTGGTAAGACGTGCGCGGGTTCCATTCCGGACACGACTGACAGCAGGCCCCGTCGACATGGCCTTCGGGCATTCTGATCGCTTCTCATCTGAGGCGATGGATGTTTTCGCGGCCGCAAGCTGAAGGGTACATCCTTGACCCGGTTGCGGGGGCTTGAGGATGCGCGCCCTAAGCTCGGCTGGGCTTGATGTGAGTTCCAGCGGCCAGGTGGTGCCGTGACCGGAACCTCAGCCGCTGTTTTTCCATCCCTGATCCATGAGCAAAACCGATGAATTCTGACCGAATGACTGCCTGGCTGCCGGCACGCGGCTGGCTCATGGCCTTCCTCCTGCTGGTGGCTTGCGTCGCTGCCGGCCCGGCGCTTCACGCCATGGAGCTGCAGCGGCTCGAAATCGCTACGAAGGGCGGCGTGCGGGTGTTCGCTGTCGAAATGGCCACCACCGAGGAGGAAAAGACCACCGGCCTGATGTACCGGAAGGAACTGGCCGACAGTCGTGGCATGCTGTTTGATTTCACGCCGGAGCAGGAGGTGACGATGTGGATGAAGAACACCTACATCTCGCTCGACATGATCTTCATTGCCGCCGACGGTCATATCCTGCGGATCGCTGAGAATACCGAGCCGCTGTCCCAGCGGCTGATCCGATCCAACGGCATGACCCGGGCGGTCCTGGAAGTGCCGGCGGGGACAGCGCGCAAATACGGCATTGCGGCCGGGGACCTTGTCGGACATCCGCTGTTCAATGGCGGATAGGCGTTGCTGGCGGCCGCAGCAGCGTGTAACGACAGCGGTCGCTGGATCGGGGTATAGCGCAGCCTGGTAGCGCGGCAGTTTTGGGTACTGCAGGTCGTTGGTTCGAATCCAGCTGCCCCGACCAAAAATACTGTAAATCAATGACTTAATCCAGAGGGTTGGGGTCGCTTCGCGGGCCATCGCTGCTTTCGCCCTGTCGCCAGGTCCTGTCGTCCGCGAACCGACAGGCCTGCGCTGAGGTGGAATGCCACTGGTCCGGGCCGCACGCCTTGTCGTCTCGCACTGTCCCCTGATCGGCACCACTTTCCCGGCGATGGCTTCCTTTGGACCGGAAGGCCCAGTGCCTTGCGTCAACCTCGGCAGTTACGCTTTTTCGCAGGACATGCTATCCCGCTTTCCGCCGCGACGATTTCAGGACGATCCCAACAAAAGGCGCGCCAGCCAATGACCGCACGCATTTTCAAACCCGCCAAGAACGCGATGCAATCGGGCAAGTCCAAAACCCGGGATTGGCAGCTCGATTACGAGCCCGAATTGCCGCGCATCGTCGAGCCGCTGATGGGCTGGACCTCATCAGGCGACATGAAGCAGCAGCTCTCGCTCCGTTTCGAGAGCCGGGAAGAAGCCGTAGCATATTGTGAAGGCAAGGGTATTCCCTATCTCGTGATCGAACCCAAAGAGTCGATCAGGCGCACGGTGGCCTATAGCGACAATTTCTCTTTCCGCCGCAGCCAGCCCTGGACCCATTGAGGAGCGGATCCCCAAGAGGCGGGCCTGGCCGGAGAGACGCATCCCTCCCGCGGCCGATGCGACGTGGGACGATTCAAGCAATGACAGGCGGCCTGTTGCGACCCTGCAGGACGCCAAAGGTTGTCTGAGCCGCTCGTCGTCAGGTTTTTCCTGGTGGGTTTCGACCCACTTTCCATCTCTGGCGACTGACAGTGTCCCTGAGGCCCAGCCGCCTCTTTCGGATGGAGGTGATTGGCGACAGATGAATGGTCATGCCGGCTGGAGAGGCACAATTTTGCCCGGATTTCGAGCCGGGTGCGAACTGCCCCTTGTCCGCCCCCCTGTCCGACCTGGGCAGTTGCTGTGGAATTAAAGGGTAGGGGGCGGTTTGGTCGAGCCACCAGAGAAAACCGCCCCCTACCTTCCCCCGTGCTTCCTCGCTTCCGGAGGGGCCGCTGAGGTCAGCTCTCGGGGGTGCCCGAGGCACAAGCCGGCTGGCAGCGTCCAGGGTTGGCCCCCCACAGAGCCCTCCCAGATGGAGTCTTCGCTGCCACTCGCACCATCGCGCGCGAGTTTTTATACCAATACAACCTAAAGTAGAAGTTACCGCCGTGCCGATGCTCAGGGCCTGAGAGCGCAGTGCCTGTGGATTGCGGGCTCGAAATCGCATGGCAGGGGGCCAAATCGTCCCTGTCCCTGCCAGGCTGGTTTCCTCTGCCCTTACTTTCTTTTGCCTTTTGCCTTGCGGGCCGCATAGCGGGCATCGCGCTTGGCCTTCTGTTCGGTTTCCAGGGCCGCCTGGCGTGCGGCGGCTTCTTCCGCCTCGCGGGCGATTCGTGCCTCCTCGGCGGCCGCTTCGGCTTCCTCGCGGCGTTTCTGCTCAGCCTTCTCGGCGTCGCGGGCCGCCTTCATTTCGGCTCGTCTCGCTGCAATCGCCTCGCGTTCCTCGCGTCGTGCCACGACCGTCGGATCGTCGGCACTGGGCTGGGTCTTGAATTTCTCCAGGAGGTTCTGCCGCGCCTGCTGGGCCGCCTTTTGCCGGTCCGCGAAGCCGGGTTCCTTAAATCCTCTCATAGACGAGCCTTTTGCCTTCCTCGCTTTCAAACCTTGCAATTCGGGATATCCGGTGTGCGGCGCAAAAATCGTGCCCGCCCGGGCCATCGCTGTACATCCCCACGCGCTCTGAAGCTACCGATATTTCATGTCTGCAAGCCGCAAGCCGCGGCAGCTGTGGCCTGCCGGCACAGGGTGCTGAATCAATCCTTGCATCAGGCCATTGCTGACAGAAGCCGGCTCTCCCGCCACAGGCCGCAAGGTACACAGTGCCAGGTGCAAGCCCGGCCATGGCCCGATTTCCGGTCCTTCAGGCGACCAGCCCGCCCCGGCGCGCGATGGTGCAAGGTCGGTCGCTCCTGTCAGATGCGCGGACAGGCTCTGGCTGGCGATCCGGCTGGTGTGCGATCTGTCTCATAGCAGTCCGGGGGCAGGGTTGCATTGTCGGCGATGGAGCGGCACGATTTCCTTCCTGGTTCTTCTCTGCCCGCGCTCTGATGCGCTGTCACCGGCAATCGAGGCCGGACGGCAGGACAGGGTTGCCCTGATCCGTTCGTCACAGAGCCTCATTCCCCGTCTCGTGCCCTCCGACAAGGCCGGTGTGACGGTGCATGACCGGTGAGCGGCGCGGCCCGGCGCCAGGATGAGGACGGCAGTTCTGACCTCACGGGAGTTTGCGGGGCCAGCTCAAGGATGAATCCTGCTGCCCGTGACGCCGGTTGCGGTTGCGGATTTCATGCGGCGTGGCGCGGAGCCCTGACGCCCGGTACAGGGTGAGGTTTCAAAGGCCCATAAAGGCCCATAAAGGAACATGGCGGGCACATTGATCCCGCATCTCCTGCCTTGCGCCGGGCCCAGAGGAGAACGGAGGGTGAAAGTCCGGGGGTTCCTCCGGGGATTTTCTGCCCCAACCAGCCCCAAACGGCGCCAATTATCCTTAAATGTTCCAGCCCGGGATTCCTGCCGGATCAGCAAATGACTATGAAATCTATGGTTTTTTGGCGATCCCGGCAGGACTCGAACCTGCAACCCGCGGAGTAGAAATCCGCTACTCTATCCAGTTGAGCTACGGGACCGTGCGGGAGGACCTCGGCTTGGGGGTGTCAGCCACGGACCGTCCGTCACAGGAATAGAAAAAAACGGCGTGTTCGCCAAGCCGGATTGCAAGAATTGCCGGAACCAGCAGGGTCAGCGCAAGGGTTGCAGGACATTGCAGTTGGTTCGCCCCGACATCAGGCAGTCCTGCATCCTGCTTGCGGCGCTGAGATCGCGGGCGAGCCAGATGCCGAAGCCGAGCAGCACGGCAGTTATAATCAGCCCGATGATGGCGCCACGGCGGTTGTCCGGGGCTGGCCTGTTTGGAACCGGTTTATCCGGAGCTGGTAAGGACATGGTTTTACGATCACCTTCATTCCCGGCATGGCCGCCGGATTATAGCGTCCCGGTGATTGAGGGCCAACCGGAAGGACATTACCCAATGGTAACAAACCTTGCCGCATCACGCCGGTCAGTCAGATGTGGCGGTGTGCCATCGCAGCAGATGGGTCGGACCCCATCGCCCGCACAACCTGCGGTCACAAGCTGGAGAGCGACGGGTGCTGCCATGAACCGGACATTTTTCTGCGCGACCCAGAACCTGAAAGCCGGATTCGCTCAAAAACGGGAACTCCCATGATCGCCAGGATTCGCACCGCAGTCTTCTGTGCAGTGTTCGCCGTCGTCTCCCTGTTCCCGACCCTTGCTGCCGCGGGCAAGGCGTTCAAAAATTCCGAGCTTGCTTTTTCCGCCATCGTGGTGGAGGCAAAGATCCGCACAGACGCGGGAGTGGTCACCAAATCCGCCCCGAAGCTCAAGACCGAGGCCGATGCGGCAAAGAGCCGTCACGATATTCCAGCTCTGCTGGCTGCGCTGCGCCAGATCGCCGCCACCAAGCCGGGGGATGCCGAGAACTGGCTTGCTCTGGCCAGGGCAATCCCGCTCACCCCGCCACCCGCCCCGAAGGCGAACGCTGCGGGCGAGCGGGATGACGACCGTCCCTCCGAGACCGCACGACGGGAAGAGCTGCTGGAGCAGGCCAGCGCAGTTGCCTTTATCGCCTATCAGCGCGCCGGCAACCCGCAGATCGAAGCCGAAGCGCTCGCCGTGCTGGGAGATATTCTTTCCCGGCGTCAGGTCTGGCGCCCGGCTCTTGATGCACTCCGGGCATCGCTCGATTTGCGGGAGGATGCCAATGTGCGTGATCAGCACCAGAAACTGCGCGATCAGCGCGGTTTCCGCATGCTTGACTATGATGTTCACTCCGATACGGCGTCGCCGCGGGTCTGTTTCCAGTTCTCGGAAGCCCTGGCGAAGCGGACCGATTTTGCACCCTTTGTCACGCTGGATGGCGAGGACAGACCTGCGCTCTCCGTCGAGGGCAGTCAGCTCTGCGTTGATGGGCTCAGGCATGGCGAGCGTTACAACATCACGCTCCGTCAGGGATTGCCCTCTTCCGTGCGCGAGGAACTGACAAAGACGGCGGAATTCAGCATCTATGTGCGCGACCGCAAGCCCTCCGCGCGCTTCACCAGCCGTGCCTATGTGCTGCCATCGAGCGGCCAGCGCGGCATTCCCATCGTCAGCGTCAATACAGGCGCAATTGCGATCTCGGTCCTGCGGATCGGCGACCGCAATCTGGTCAACACCGTGATCGGCTCCGACTTCCAGAATTCTCTCACCGGCTATCAGTTCAGGGAACTTGGAAGCAGCCAGGGGGCCAAAATCTGGTCCGGAGAACTCACAAGCGAGGTGACGCGCAACCAGGAGGTTACCACCACATTCCCGGTCGACCAGGTGCTCGGCGCTCTCCAGCCCGGCCTCTATGTGATGAGTGCCGCGCCCAAAGGGGACACGGCAACCGCGGACACCGGATCGGGCGAGGATGGCGATGAGCGGGGTGGACTCGCCACCCAGTGGTTCATCGTTTCCGATCTCGGGGTCGCGGCCTATTCGGGCAATGACGGCATCCATGTTTTCGTCAACTCGCTGGCCTCGACCCGCGCCATGGCGCGCGCCGAGGTGCGGCTGATCGCCCGCAACAACGAGATCCTTGCCACCCGTTCAACCGATGACAGCGGACACGCCGTCTTTGAGAGCGGACTGGCGCGCGGGCAGGGCGGCCTTGCACCGGCGATGGTGACCGTGACCGCGGGAGACGGCGCACATCCTGATTATGCCTTCCTCAGCCTCAGGACCAACGCCTTCGATTTCACCGATCGGGGTGTTGCCGGGCGCGCAGTGCCTTCCGGTGCCGATGCCTTTGTCTATTCCGAGCGCGGCGTCTACCGCAGCAGCGAGACCGTGCATCTGACCGCGCTCCTGCGTGACGCACTGGGCAATGCGGTCACAGCCACGCCGCTGACCCTGGTGGTCGAACGCCCCGACGGGGTTGAGTTCGCTCGCAGCGTGGTGGCCGATCAGGGCATGGGCGGACGCAGCCTGTCTTTTGCGCTCAACGCTGCCGTGCCCACCGGAACCTGGCGGGTGCGTGCCTTCACCGACCCCAGGGGCAGCGCCATCGGTGAGACCACGTTCATGGTCGAGGATTACGTTCCCGACCGCATCGAATTCGACCTCACGGCCAAAGACAACGAAAGGATGCGTGCCGAGGTTCCGGTGGAACTCACGGTCGCTGGGCACTTCCTCTATGGAGCGCCGGCGGCTCACCTGCGCCTGGAAGGCGAAATCGTGGTCAAGCCGGCCACCGAGCGCCCGGGATTTGCCGGCTATCGCTTCGGCACCAGCGATGAGGAGACGGTGAGTGATGAGCCCAGGTCGCTCGGCGATCTGCCACAGTCCGACGCCCATGGTGCCGCCAGCTTTCCGGTGACGCTGGGAATCGAGCCATCGGCGAACCGGCCGCAGGAGGCCCGGATTTCGGTCCGCATGGCGGAAGCCGGGGGGCGCGGGGTGACCCGCATGATCACGCTGCCGGTGGTGCCGCCGACTGCGATGATCGGCGTCAAACCGCTGTTTCGCGATAATAATGTCGGTGAGGGCGACAAGGCTGATTTCGATGTCGTGCTGGCTTCCCCCGAGGGCAAGCCACTCAGCCGGGATGGCCTGCGCTACGAACTGCTGAAGATCGAGACCCGTTACCAGTGGTACCGGCACAACCGGAACTGGGATTTTGAACCGGTCAGGGCCACGGTGCGCACAGGCGAGGGGCTGATTGCGGTGGCCGCCGACAAGCCGTCGCGGATCTCACTGGCACCCGAGGTCGGGCATTACCGTCTTGATGTCAAAACCACGGATGGCGACAAACTCCTCACTTCCGTGGAGTTCGATGTCGGCTGGTATGCCAGCGGCACATCGACCCCGGATCTGCTGGAGACCTCGATCGACAAGCCTCAATACCAGTCCGGCGACAGCATGACGGTGTCGGTCAATGCCCGCAGTGCCGGCAGGCTCACCATCAATGTGATCGGTGACCGGCTGCTGACGACGCAATCCGTTGACGTGCGACCCGGCACGGCTCAGGTCAGACTCAATGTCGGCAAAGACTGGGGTACTGGCGCCTATGTCCTCGCCACGCTGCGCCGTCCGCTGGACGCCGCCGCCCAGCGCATGCCGGGCCGGGCGATCGGCATGAAGTGGTTCGGGATCGACCACGACAGCCGCACGCTGGGCGTCCGCTTGTCGCCCCCGGCCCAGGTCCGCCCGCTCTCCACTCTGAAAATTCCGGTCCGGCTTGAGGGTCTCAACCCGGGCGAGGATGCCCGCGTGGTGATCGCCGCCGTCGATGTCGGTATTCTCAACCTTACCAGCTACAAGCCGCCGCAGCCGGAAAGCTGGTTTCTCGGCCAGCGCCAGCTCGCAACCGAGATCCGCGATCTCTACGGCCAGCTGATCGATGGCATGCAGGGCAACCGCGGCCTGATCCGGACGGGTGGCGATTCCGGTGCTTTCGCGGTCCGCCCGGCACCGCCGTCGCAACGGCCGCTGGCGCTCTATTCCGGCATCGTCACGGTGGCGGCCGACGGCACTGCTGAAGTCAGCTTTGAGATTCCGCAATTTGCCGGCACGGCGCGGGTGATGGCCACCGCGTGGTCGGCGACCAAAGTCGGTCACGCCGCAACCGACGTCGTGATCCGCGATCCTGTGGTGGTCAATGCCACGCTGCCGCGCTTCCTGCTCACCGGAGACCGCAGCTCGCTTCATCTCGACATCGACAATGTCGAGGCGGCTGGCGGCGACTATCATGTCACGGTCAAGGCCGAAGGAGAAGTGCAGCTGACAGGTGAAGCCGCCAGCACACTCAACCTGGCCGCGGGCGAACGCAAAACGCTTTCGCTGGGGCTCAGCGCGATCAGGCCAGGGGCGGCTGCAATCGAGGTCGGGATAGCGGGCCCCGGTGGCCTGACGCTGTCGCGCCATTATGATCTGGAGGTCAAGCCGGCGACCCAGGTTCTGGCACGGCGCACCGTGCAGCAAATCGCCAGAGGCGAAAGCCTGACCCTGTCATCGGAGATGCTGGGCGATCTGGTGCCGGGCACCGGCGCGATCTCGGTCTCGGCCAGTCTGTCGAGTGCGCTGGATGCGGCCTCGCTCATCAGAGCGCTGGAGCGCTATCCTTACGGCTGTTCGGAACAGCTCACCAGTATCAGCATGGCGCTGCTCTACGTCAACGATCTTGCCCAGGACAACCATCTGCCGCTGGACCCCGCACTTGAACAGCGCATTAAACAGTCCATCGAACAGCTTCTGGCACGACAGGGATCAAACGGTGCCTTCGGTCTGTGGTCGGCCGACGGCAACGGCGATCCCTGGCTGGACGCCTATGTCACAGATTTCCTCACCCGGGCACGGGAGAAGGGTTTCGTGGTTCCCAACCGGGCTTTTCGCAGCGCCCTCGATCATATCCGCAATGCTGTGAACAACAGCGATGTCAACCGTGATGGCGGCCGTGAACTGGCTTACGGGCTCTACGTCCTGGCCCGCAATGGCGTCGCGCCGATCGGTGATCTGCGTTATCTCGCCGACAGCCGGCTCGACAGACTGGACACGGCGATCGCCAAAGCCCAGCTCGCCGCCGCTTTGGCCCTGGTCGGTGATCGCAATCGTTCGGAGCGGACCTTCGAGGCCGCGATCCGCAGTCTGCCGGAGCAGCCGCGCTTCGAATTCGGCCGTCGCGACTATGGCTCGCAGCTGCGCGATGGTGCTGCGGTGGTGGCGCTCGGCGGGGAGGCCAATGCGCCGCAGGCAGGTCTGATGCAGGCGGTGCAGCGCATTGAGGCGGCGCGGGGTCTCACCCCCTATCTGTCGACCCAGGATAATGCCTGGCTGGTGCTGGCGGCGCGCGCGCTCGCCAGAGAGAAGCTGGCGCTTGATGTCGACGGCCAGGCGATGACGAGCGCCTTTTTCCGCAATCTTCGCGCCAGCGAACTTGATGGACGAACGGTGACGATCACCAATCGGGGGGACAGCCCGCTCCAGCTGGTGGTGTCGGTGTCGGGCTCGCCGGTGACGCCGGAACCGGCGGTCGCCAACGGCTTCAAAATTGAGCGCAATTATTTCACGCTGGATGGCAAGCCAGCCGATATCAGCAAGGTGACGCAGACCTCGCGCCTCGTCGTGGTGCTCAAAGTCACGGAAAGCGATCCGCATCGCGGCCAGATCATGGTGGCGGATTACCTGCCCGCCGGTCTTGAGATCGACAACCCGGCGCTGGTCTCCGGCGGTGATGCCGGCGCGTTCGAATGGATCACGGACGGGGTCAAGGTGGAGCACAGCGAATTCCGCGACGACCGCTTCACGGCGGCGATTCTCCGTGACGCCGGCGAAACTCCGGTGTTTACTGTGGCCTATGTTGTGCGGGCGGTCTCTCCAGGCACCTATGTCCTGCCGCAGGCCTCGGTCGAGGATATGTATAACCCCTCGCGCCATGGCCGCACGGCGACCGGTTCTGTGGAGGTGTCGGCAAAGGGGTCTGACCGTGAGAAGCGCATCCCGGGCTTCGGCGGCGGGACCACGTTCTGAGATGATGTCAGGTGCGTACGCTCAGATGAGTGAGACAGGGACAGTGCCGGTCACGCGGAGAAAGTCGCACTCCCGGATCCGGACAGTATTTGTGCTGGTCGCGCTTTTTGGCAGCGCCGGGGTGCTGGCGTTTTCGGCCTGGGTGATGTCGCTTGGTCCACTGCCGCTGGATCAGGCCCGCCAGGTTTCAACATCGGTGGTCGACCGCAATGGCCGGCTGTTGCGGGCCTATGCCATGGCGGATGGGCGCTGGCGCCTGCCGGTCGATGCCAGGACCGATGTCGACCCGCTCTATCTCAGACTTCTCCTGGCCTATGAGGATCAGCGTTTCCGCTCCCATAGCGGGGTCGATGCCCGTGCGCTGGGACGGGCGGCAATCCAGTTCGCCAGCAACGGCCGCATCGTGTCGGGGGGATCGACCCTCACCATGCAGCTGGCACGGCTGATGGAACCGCGGCAGCAGCGTTCCCTTCACGCCAAGCTGCGGCAGATCGTGCGGGCGGTTGAACTGGAGCGCATTCTCGGCAAGGACGAAATCCTCAATCTCTATCTGGCGCTTGCTCCCTTCGGGGGCAATCTTGAGGGCATTCGCGCCGCCTCGATCGCCTATTTCGGCAAGGAGCCGAAACGGCTGTCGCTGAGCGAGGCGGCGCTTCTGGTGGCGCTGCCGCAATCCCCGGAGAGCCGCCGGCTCGATCGCCATCCCGACGTGGCGCGTATGGCGCGCGATCGTGTCCTTGACCGCATGGTGGAACAGAATGTTGTCAGCGCTGCGGAGGCAAGCCAGGCCAAGGCAATTGCCGTGCTGCCGATGCGCAAGCCGATGCCGATCCTGGCTCCCCACGCTGCCGACCAGGCCATGGCGACGCTGCCCGATCAGCCCCTGATCCGCCTGACGCTTGATGCTGCCTTGCAGAAAGTCCTGGAACCGCTCGCTTTTGACCGTGCCGTGGCGCTGGGGCCGAATATTTCGGTTGGCATCGTCGTGGTCGACAACGCCAGCGGCGACATCCTGGCCCGGGTCGGATCCGCCAGCTATTTCGACGACAACCGCGCCGGCCAGGTCGATATGACCCGCGCACTGCGCTCGCCGGGGTCGACGCTCAAACCTTTCATTTACGGGCTGGCCTTTGAAGATGGCGTGGTTCACCCGGAAAGCCTGATCGATGATCGGCCCCGGCGTTTCGGTTCTTACGCGCCGGAGAATTTCGACATGACCTTCCAGGGCACGGTCGCGGTGCGCAAGGCTCTGCAATTGTCCCTCAATGTGCCCGCGGTGACGCTGCTCGACCGGGTCGGTCCGGCCCGTCTGGCGTCACGGCTGCGCCAGACCGGCGTCAGCCTGGTGCTGCCCGGGGACGACGCGCCCAATCTGGCTATGGGGCTTGGCGGGGTCGGGGTGTCCTTACGCGATCTGGCCCAGCTCTATAGCGGGCTCGCCAATCTGGGCCAGGCGCGCCCTTTGCGGGAGGTCCTGAGCGCAGCGGGCGACCGGGCGGATTCGGGCAAAGGAAAACAGGGCCAAAAAGATTCGAACAAGGGTAACCCGAGCGAGGGCGAGCGCCTGCTTGACCAGGTGGCGGCATGGCAGGTTGGCAATGTCCTGTTGGGCACCCCGGCACCGGAAAACGCCGTTCACGGCCGTATCGCCTTCAAGACCGGCACCAGTTACGGCTATCGCGATGCCTGGTCGGTGGGTTTCGATGGGCGCAGCACGATTGCAGTCTGGGTCGGCAGGCCGGATGGCGCCCCGGTTCCCGGCCTGATCGGGCGCGCTGTGGCGGCCCCCATCCTGTTCGATGCTTTCGCCCGCGTCGGGCGCATGGGGGCGCCATTGCCGAAGGCACCCAGGGGCACCCTGATCGCCGGCAATGCGGCACTGCCGCTGCCGCTGCGGCGCTTTCGCAGCGACAATGAATTGGTCGGCGGCGGCGACGAACTCTCTCCCCATATCCAGTTTCCGCTCGACGGCTCCGAGATCGATGTCGATCGCTCTGGCGACGACAGCGCTGCCATGCCGGTCAAAATCGCCGGCGGCGTGCTGCCGGTGACCGTATTGGTCGATGGCCGGGCGGTGGGGGAAATCGACGCCTCAAGGCAGCGCCTGATCGACCCGCCAGGGCCCGGTTTCTCCCGTCTGACCGTGATTGACGCCCGCGGTGCCACGGACACAGTTTTGCTCCGAATTCAGTGACTTTGCCTTAACCGGTTGTGGCGACACTGGTTTTGTCGTATGCGGGACCAATGAGTGAGACCTTTTCCGAGCCTCGTTTTGGAGCGCCACGCGAACGCAGGAGCGTCGCGAATCCGGGCAACGGACTCGTGCGCATGCTCGATTTTGTCGCCAGCAGCCACAGGCGTGCAGTTTCCTTCCTGATCCTGTGCGGTCTGCTGCTGTTCCTGCCGGGCTTTTTCACCATCCCGCCGATTGATCGCGACGAGGCCCGCTTCGCCCAGGCCGCCAAACAGATGGTGGAGAGCGGCGACTATGTCGACATCCGCTTCCAGGATGTCGTGCGCTACAAGAAACCTGTGGGCATTTACTGGCTGCAGGCGGCGGCGGTGAAAACCGCATCCGCACTCGGTCTGTCGGGCGCGCCATTGCGCATCTGGGTTTACCGGCTGCCATCCCTGGGCGGTGCTATTGGTGCAGTGCTTCTGACCTATTGGGCGGCGCTGGCCTTCGTCGCCCGCCGGGGTGCTGTTCTTGCCGCTTTGATGATATGTGCCTCGGTGGTGCTTGGTGTTGAGGCGAGGCTCGCCAAGACCGATGCGGCGCTGCTGTTTACCGCGGTCGCCGTCATGGGCGCGATGGCACGATTTTATCTGCCCTGGCAGCGTGGCGAGAATGCTCCACTCAGATGGACCACGCCCGCGATCTTCTGGACCGCGATGGCCGCCAGCATCCTGCTCAAAGGGCCGCTGATCCTGATGTTCGTCGGTCTTGCCATCGCCGTGTTGTGGGCGGTGGACCGTGATGCGGCCTGGCTGAAACGGGCGCGTGCCTTATGGGGTGTGCCACTCCTTCTGGTTCTGGTGCTGCCCTGGTTCATCGCCATCTTCTGGCGCTCGGGCTGGGATTTCTTTACCAATTCCGTCGGCAGCGACATGCTGAGCAAGATCTCCGCCCAGGAATCCCATGGCGCGCCACCCGGCTATTATCTGCTCCTGCTGTGGGTCACGTTCTGGCCCGGCGTGGTGCTGACGGCAATGGCGGTGCCGGCGATCTGGCGTGCCCGGCGCGAACCCGCCACCCAGTTTCTTCTGGCCTGGCTGGTGCCGTCCTGGGTCGTGTTCGAGGCGGTGTTCACCAAGCTGCCCCATTATGTCCTGCCGCTTTATCCGGCGATTGCCATTCTCACCGCCGGCGTCATGGAGCGACAGGCGCTGGCGCGTTCCGCATGGATGGCGCGAGGGTCCGCCTGGTGGTTCGTGATCCCGCTCCTGGGCTCGATCATCGCCGTCGTCGGTGCCGTGATGCTGATGCGGCAGCCCGCCTTCCTGGCCTGGCCCTTTATCGCCGCAGGCCTGATCTTCGGGCTGGTGGCGTGGTGGCTCTATGACAGCGACCATGCCGAACGCTCGCTGCTCAACGCGCTGGTGGCGGCTTTTATGCTGGCCATCGTGGTCTATAGCGTGGTTCTGCCCTCTCTGACCCCGGTGTTCCCCAGCGCCGAGGTGGCGCGGGCGCTGCGCCGGGTCAGTTGTGTCAGCCCCAAATCTGCGGCCGCAGGCTATACCGAGCCCAGCCTGGTGTTCATGGCCGGGACCTCGACCCTGTTGACCGATGGTGCCGGCGCGGCGGAGTTCCTCAATCAGGGCAATTGCCGCTTCGCCATTGTCGACAGGAGCATGGAACGCAACTTTGCCCAGCGTGCGGAAGCGATCGGCTTGCGCTACAATATGGCAGCCCGTGTCGAGGGCTATAATTATTCCCAGGGGCGCATAATCGCGATTTCGATTTTCCGCTCTGAAGGCACGGAGTGAGTTTCCCTCTTGTCCACGTCGCAGCCAGTGATTTCGATTGTCGTTCCCGTCCGCAATGAAGCGGACAATATCGGCCCCCTGATCGAGGAGATTGCCCAGGCGCTTGATGGGCGCTGGGACTATGAGATTGTCTATGTCAATGACGGTTCCACCGACATGACCAGCGATCGCCTCACCACCATCATGGGGCGTCGCGACAATCTGCGCCAGATCCGCCATGCCCGTTCCTGCGGCCAGTCCGCCGCAGTACGCAGCGGCGTGCGGGCGGCACAGGGCACCATCGTGGCAACGCTGGATGGCGACGGCCAGAACGACCCGGCATTTCTTCCCGATCTGATCACAGCCCTGGAGCAGGACGACCATGTCGGTCTGGTGGCCGCTCAGCGTGTCGGGCGCAAGGATACCGGTTTCAAGAAGCTGCAGTCGCGTGTCGCCAATAAGGTCCGCAACGCCATCCTGAGAGATGGAACCCGTGACACCGGCTGCGGTCTGAAGGCGTTCCGGCGCGACGTGTTCCTGGACCTGCCCTATTTCGACGGACTGCACCGCTTTCTGCCGGCGCTGGTGCGCCGCGATGGCTATAAAATCGCCTATGTCGACGTGATCGACCGGCCGCGCCGCTCGGGAGTGTCGAATTACGGATTTTTCGACCGGTTATGGATCGGAATTATGGATCTCTGCGGGGTATGGTGGCTGCTCCGTCGCAAGAAAACGACCCCTGACGGTACCGAGGTGAAGCTTGCTCGATAGCCTGGTCAATTATCTCCACGACGTCTTTGTGGCGCAGTTGAATGGCTGGATGGTGCTGGGTTTTGTCGCCCAGGCGCTGTTCACCATGCGCTTTGTGGTGCAGTGGATCGCATCTGAGCGTGCCCGCAGAAGCGTCATTCCGGTGGCCTTCTGGTTCTTTTCCATCGGTGGCGGCGCTCTGCTCCTGACCTATGCCATCTACCGCCGCGATGCCGTCTTCATTGCCGGTCAGGCCTTCAGCCTCTTGATCTATTTTCGCAACCTCTACTTCATCATGATCAGAGGCAGCCAGGTTTCGGGGGAGAAAGTCTCAGGGGAGAAGGTCTCAGGGGAGAAGGCGTCGGGGAAGAAGACACGCCCCACCTCCGTCAGTGTGATCGCATGGATCCTGATCGCGCTTGGTGTTTCCGGTGCACTCTGGGGTATTTTCGTTCTCAGCGATCCGGCGACCACAGCGCTGATGGAGAAGGGTGCCGTTTCGATCCCGGTACAGTTCGCGATCCTGTATGTGGGGTGGGCAGTCACCCTGGCGGCTGCGGTAGCGATGCTTTTCGGAAAGAATTGGGGGCGGCTGCTCTACGTCGGATGGAGTGTCCTCGGTCTTGTAATTGGAGCCTTGATATCTCCGATGAAGCTGATGTTGATTCCAGCAGCCCTGGTTCCTGCCATCCTCGCATTTTTCCTTTTCCGTCCGAAAGCAAACGCATATTTTTCGGGTGAATCTGCCGACAGGCAAATCGTTCAAACGTTCTGAACGGCGGTGCGATCACGCAAGACGAGGGACCTGGTCGCTTTACCCGTTGACCCCGTCGGGGATCGTTTCAGGTTTCAGGCTCCTGCGATTCCTCAACATGTTCCCGAATCTGGCCGCTTCCGTTGTCAAGCCTTTGAATTTACAAAATAAAACCGCACGGCCAGCCGCCGTCAATTTCCAGCGTCAGCTGGCGGTGCCAAATCTGCGCACGCAGGCAATCACATTGCGGTTTGGTAACTTGTCAAGCAGGATGTAAACTGTAAAGTGGCTGTCAAGCAATTCTGTGGGGGCTGCCATGGGCAAAAAAATGGGCAACGCACCGGTCGTCCTTGTGCTGGCGCAGGTTCAGTTCAACCCGGTACTCGTACTCGAGAAGTACATTCCAACGATCCAGGAATCCTTTCGAAAGCTTGGGTTTCCCGACTTCCGAAAAAACCCGATACAGACGTTCAATCTGAACGTCGGTGACTCACACGTCGTGCCGGTCACGTCTTCCATCCAGTATCTTTTTTCAGATTTTGAAAAAGGACATGCATTCGTTCTCCTTGAAAATGCGCTCAGCTATTGCGTGACCGAATATGATGTGTTCGAGGAATTTTCTTCGCAGCTTCTGAATGGGCTGAAGATCGTGGAAAATGCCGTGAACGGCATACACTATATCGATCGCGTCGGTGTGCGCTATGTTGATGTTATTTGCCCAGACGATGACTTGTCGCTCTACCTGACGCCATCTGTAATGGGATTGGTTGGCAGGATGGATGGCGAGTTGGTGCATTCCTTCAGTGAGACGGTAGTGCGCAGAGGCGGCGTAAAAACAGTTTCACGTGCCGTCATGCATTCCGGGGCCATTGGTATGCCTCCGGATCTGCAGCCTTTACCTGTCGAAATTTCCCATCGATTTGGCAGCTTAAAGAGGCTTCATGCAATTCTGGATTGCGATGGCAATATTCAAACCAGAGTGAAGTGCGATCCTGAAAAACTGAAGCGGGATCTGTTCCTGATTCATAATGAAATCGACCGGGCGTTCCGGCTGATCGTAACGCAGCATGCCCTGGATAAGTGGAGGTAGCAGAAAGTGGAAACGAATCCCAAAGCGAATTCGGAACACTCTTTCTCGGCTTCGGTCGCTGCTTGCGATATACTCGTCGCGTTGCTGGTCGGCACAGGCGGTTCGTTGACCGGGAATTATTACGAAACTCGTGGTGATAAGGGATACGTGCTGGCGCGGTATGACGTTTCGGTGTTCCGGAGCACACCGGACGTTGAGCGAACGCCTGCCGATGATCTTTCTCACGTTCGAGACGTGTTCAAGTTCAGCGTGACAGAAATGGCTTCCCTTTTTGATGTATCTCGGCAAGCAATCTATGACTGGCAGTCCGGGAAGACGATCGCAGCCAGTAATCAGATTCGGCTGCAGGATGTTGCGCGGGCCGCGGACATGATTCAGAACGCAAATATTGAGAATGCCCGTTACCTCTCGCGCCGCAAAATTGCTGATGGAAAAACGTTTATTGATATGGTCAGGGCAGGCGAAAGTGCGGAGAAATGTGCGGGTGATCTCATAGCAATGCTCCAGCACGAGAGCGATCAACGGGCGCGCCTGGATGCGCTGCTTGGCCCAAGGAAAGACCGCAAGTTTCGATCAATTCCGATTGGTGCGCCGATCCTCGGCGAGAAAGGCTAAGGCTTAGCTTATGGCTGTTTGGAATGGTAATACCAAATGGCGTCAAGGCGGTTTTCTGGCAGCGGATGCGGCTGGCAGCGTCATTGAGAGCGCCGACCAGGTGGCAATCGTAATTTCGCACGATTGTGACCTGGCTCAGGAACCCGATGTTGAGCCATATATTGAGATCATTGTTGGTGGTATAGTCTGCAAATCAGACGGCAATTACACGCATGCGAAGAACGTCAGGCGGCTTCACCTCAATTGTTCTGCTGGTGCGCAGACTGTAGTTGTCGATCTGTTCGCTGTAAAGAAGCAGGTCCTGTCGAAAGAGTTTCTGTCCGATCACGATCCTGATCCATCTGATGCTCTTTCGCGTGACGAACTTGTGATTCTCCAGCGCTGGCTGGCCGCTCGGTATTATCGATCCGCGTTCTCCAACGAATTCAACAGCAGGTTGAAGGCGACGGGAATCGAGGCGGTGTTTCGAAAGGTTTCTGCCCGATACGGTGACCACATCCGGGGAATCTTTCTTGAAGTGGAAGACGATGTTGAGCGCATCGGCGAGGACGATCCATATACTCTAACAACTATTTTGGTGTACGATACGGACCATAACAAAGAGATTGCGGAGAAATGTGCGAAAGATGCGTCACGTGAGATTGAGAATGCATTTGCAGAAAAGTGCCGCGCTCGGTGGGGTTGGAAGAATATTGAGCTTCTGTCGTGCGAAATAGTGTCAGATATGGCTGTCACTTTTCGGGAACTGCTCGACCTTAGAGAGTGGCGATCCGAGCATGTCAGCCTGAAGAACAGCCAGCCTTCGATGTTCAATAACCGGGGAGGGGTGTGAATCCTGGCGGTTCCGGTGTGCCAGGGTGAAACGAAAGGCAACCCGAGGGCCAGCCACTCCACCTCGCCTGGGGCCAATCTGGAAAGTCGGGTTCAGGCGAAGTCGAGTTTTGAGTTTTGCTCGGGCGGCAGGCGGGAATGGAATGCAATGTGGCCGGGCACACCCGCGTTCGCAGACAGCCCGGTTCCTCCCCTGGCCACTCAACACTCAAGACTGCTTGCGGGAGTGTTTTCGCGATTGTACGGCGAGGACCGTCCGCGGGCGCTGCTTTGGTGATGACAATTCAGACCCCTTGCCACTCCAGGCCGCCGGGAAGCTCCTCGGCAGAAAAATCGACGTGCAGCACCCGGCGATGTCGCGGCGTGGCGGCTGCTTCCGAGGCGTGAAGAATGGCGGAGGCGTAAAGCCAGATATCGCCGGCTTCGGCCACACAGGTGACGATGCCGCAACGCCCAGCAGTCTCGCGCACCTCATGATCTGGCACGCGGCCAAACTTGTGCGAACCGGGGGCGATGAGAAGCGGTGCGTTGGTTGCGGGTACCGGATCGAGATGGACGCGCAATGTCACCATGCGCGACAATAATTCGAAAGGGGGCTCGACATGCAACATGCCGCTCTTGACACTCCAGGTTTCGAAGCCTTCGACTGCGACCCGCTCCCTGACGGCAATGGTGCGATCCTGATGCCATCCCACGACCCAGTTGCTCTCCGCAGTCTTGTCGAACAGGATGGCTCTGACCGGGCGGCAATTGGCACCCAGTACGGAAGCGGCAAAGCGACCGATGTCTCCCGTTGAAGCGAGCAAGGGGCCAAGGCCGGCGACGTCTCTGAGCCTGACGCCGGCACGATCCTGCGGCAAAGGGCGAAGGATCGCTTCCAGCCCAGCGAGCTGATCGCGGGAAAGTGCGGCCCGCAAGAGCTGGGCACCGTGGGTCGAAAAAGTCAGGGTGTCTGGTTCCACTGTCAATCTTCAATCTCCACCATCTGGATCATGGATCCGCGCAGCAATCGGGCGGCGGCATTCAGTGCGGTCGGGTGTCGTGGAGAACGAAGTGGTCAGTCTGCGAGATTGCCGCAAGAGTGGCCCGGAACACAGTCTCGTGAGCAGGATTGAAGATCATGGCGCCCTGTACATACTCGGCTGGTTCCAGGAGCTGAGAATCATGCGCATTTTGGCTCGTCGCTTTCCGCCGCATCCCGCATCAAAGGGCGGAAAGCAAAGAGCGGGGCCGCCGTTACCGACCAGCGACCCGTCGTCGCCGGTGAATTCCGCCAGACAGGGATCAGCCCCGACATTCAAGGTGCCGGCGGCGTGTCACAACGGACCTCGCGCCCGTTGACGGCGCATGCCCCGATCGGGTGCCCCTGCGTATCGTATCCGGTCAACTGCCAGGTGGTGTCGCCAGGGCGCGCTGTGGCGCGCTCGATCATCGAGAAACCGAAACGATGGGGGCGCGCGATGCCATCTTTGACCTCGACGTCATTGATGCGCAGTCCCTTGACGGTGTCAGGCGCATGGGGAGCGAGTTCGTCGCCGCCATGACCGGACACCACCTGTACCGGCAGGTCCTGGACGTAACCCATCACTTCGAAAGTATGATGATGGCCGGAGATGAGAGCCGCGATGTTGGCGGGCAGGCTGTGGCGGGCAGCCGCGTCCAGCACGCCGTCGTCTTCGTCCTTGTCGCTGCCGACATTCTCCACGGCCCAGATCGGGCGGTGGATGGCAAGCCAGACCGGTCCGGGCAGGGAAGCGGCGGACTGGAACTGCGACTGACAGCGCTCGAGCTGCGCCTTGTTTTCAAATTTTCCTGCCATCGACACATCGATGACAAGGATGGTGACGCCGCCGATATCGAGGGAATAGGGTTCTTCCGGTCCAAGGCAGGCGTCGCTGCCGGCGCCGTGAGCGAAAGGATAGGCATCGAGCGTTCGCGCCCAGCCTCTGTCGCCGTGTCTGCAGTCCTCGTGGTTCCCCCGCACCATGACCCAGGGAGCGACGGGCAGAAGCGCTGCGGCGGGCTTGAAGAAGTCTTCCTTCCAGACCAGCCAGTTGTCGCCGAAGGGGGAGCCGGCGCAGCCCGAATTGCCGCTGGGGCAGGCTTTGTCCCGATAATGGACATCGCCGACATGGATGATGAGATCGGGTTTGAAGGACGCGGCCATCTCGGCATTGCGGCGGAACGGCCACTCGGCGATGTCGTTGCAGGCCTGGACCTGTTTGCCCGATATGCGACAGCCGGTGTCGCCAATGATCAGGATGCGCTCAGCTCTGGCTTTGGGCAGTGGCAGGGGGGCATCGGCCACGCTGAGCTGACGGGCTTCCTTCGCAATCGCCAGGAAGCAGGTGCGGACCGGGAAACTGCCGCCGGGCGGGGCGCGTTCGCTCATCACCGCAGGCTTGCCGTCGATCGAGGCCGGCGGACATTGCGCGGCGTCGGTCACCGCCCGGGCCTCAAGCCCACCGGGGACGTATTGCAGCCAGCGATAGAGTTCCGCGGCCGAAGCTCCGGTGGGAAGAAGAACGGCCAGGGCGCACAGGCCTGCCATGGCAACAGGCCAGGGACGCCACATCAGGGTAGCACAAGCGGGTTTGACAGCGGGCACGGCTCTTTTCTGTCCCAAGGCTGTTCTCTTTTCCAAGGCTCTTTCCCCTTACAGGTCTATTCGAATTTGATGGCGATGGTGGCGGAGAATGTGGGATCAGGCGGTGGCGGCAGGCGGATCGCTGCGACAATGCGGCGTGCGGTTTCGTTGAGGATAGGGTGTGAGGGTTTCGCGACCTCAATCTGTTCGGGGCTATCGGATGGTCCGATCCGGAAGCTGATGCTCACCGATCCTTTTGCATCGCCTGGCGGGCGGTGTCGGTGGTTTTGGCGATGCCTCTTTCACAGCAGCCGCGCAGGCGGCACAGGTGACACTGCCGCCATGCTGGATGCCGTTCTCAACGCCGAGGTCACGATGGGCAAAGGTTTCCTCGGCAGCCTGCGTGCCTTGAACTGCTGGTCGGCTTGGGCGGAAGGCACACCCTGAGCTTGCGGACCTGCGAGCCAGTATCAGGCGGCGCGGGCGGCGTTGAAGGCGGCAAAGCCGCGCTCGAGATCCGCCTTGAGGTCGTCGGTGTTTTCAAGTCCGATATGGAAACGTAACGTGGGGCCGCCCGGAGCCCAGCGGGTCGCGGTACGGTAGTCGCTGCAGTCAAAGGGGATGACCAGGCTCTCATAGCCGCCCCAGGAATAGCCCATGCCGAAGAGCTGGACGCTGTCGAGCAGGGCG